>JAAUYG010201048.1_pt1 | contig 11249 bp, 7 predicted proteins | sample 7278091 | NCBI WGS metagenome assembly JAAUYG01 (sample SAMN14350201, study PRJNA611818) | marine sediment metagenome | isolation source: surface marine sediment (0.6m) | place: French Polynesia: Moorea | collected 2018-08
AGCCAATTTGAGATTTAATTAGTCTAATTAATTAGGTTAATTAATGCAGATCATCACCAAAAATATTCGGTGGCGAGCCCTCATGGAGACCTACCAGACTGCCAAGTTTGATTGCTCTCCGAACAACCTGTCTTGAGATATCGTGTTAACGGACCGCTGGCCGGAACAAGAAAAAGAATGGCCAAGAACAAGAAGAAGAAAAGCAAAAACAATAGATCTGCATTTGCATGCAGATCTAATGATGTATGTGATGAGAGTGAAAACCCTGGTGATGACTTTATGATTGTCAGTGGTGCAGAATGTTGGCATACTGAGTTTGAGTAACCTAGAGTCTAAGCTATCTCAAACCTTGAAACAGAAAAGGCCTGTTGCGTGAATTTGGGGGGGGGGGGTGTCATATATGATAGTACAGACATTAAGATTTCCGGGATATGCACCATTTATGGTTATTTCGTACTAATCCAGTTCTGTTATACCAGCTCAGAAAGGAGGAACATTACAGAAGCCCTGGACCGTCACATGTAAAATTTTATTCTGAGGACCAAAATTTTTTTTCTGGAGTCCTGAACCATCATACCCTATTCTTAAGAACAGATAATCCTCAGAAATTCTGAGAAATCTGAGCATCTTGATTGGTTAAGAGTTTGGCGTACGTCAAAACTTGGACTTAGGTGTTTTCGAGTAGCCGGTCCTGAACTGCCATGAAAATATTTTTTTTTTTCTTTTTCTATGAGCCTTGAACCGACATGAAGAAAAAAAAGTTTTGGAAGCAAGAAATCCATTTATTCTTCCAGCTCTGAATAGACATGAACTAAAAATGAGTTTTGGACTGTGGGATGGGTTGTGCCATAGAGTGTTGTGAGTTGTGACGGACGAATTGTGAAGTGTGGTGTAGATGTGATATGACGATATAGAAGTGATATGAGTAGTATAATTAGGAGGTGTTTCCTTCCGGGTCCAAATTTTTCGTTTTCCTATCAATCAAATTAATTAGTTTTTGAACTAATAAGCACATGTCAGATGCTCGACCATTAATGACCCTGGCTATTAATCAGCTGTCTGATTCTGACGCCCATAATGACCTTCATTATTTATGACCAGACAGAATCTACTAAGACAAAAAACTAAAACTAGTTACCTAGCTGTCAGACTTCATGATGTTTCGGTAGACTAATACCATAATGTTTCGGTAGCCTAATGACTCTCGAGGCTCTCTTTTTTCTAATGCGTTTTCAGAATCCCCTCCTATTGTTGTATCCTATATCTTGTTTACCTGAAAAGTTTGGAATGTAGGGAATGTCTATTCTCTAACAGTGACGTTACTTGCACCTGTTAATGATTACCTCGATCGATCGAGTGTATAGTGCTGGCTTCTTTGCTAGAAATGGCTAGTGTATACTGATGGCTTCTTTGTATAACAAATGGCTGTCTCTTCGCCCAGTCTCATTCAGCCATAATCATGGATTACTCATCAAGGTTGAGACAAGTTAAAAATTAAAGGGACGCCAGCTCTAACGAGAGGTTATGCAAAAAGGAATGCTGTAATATCTGCTCGACCTTTGACAAGAAATTCAAGTGAACTTATGACAAAAAGAGGCAGAAAACATGTCGAGATAAACCAACAGTGGCCTCTGAGACAAATGTCTGCTGGAACTCTTTCGAAATTAAGAAAGCATCAACAACAGAGGAGGGCTGCTATGACAATTAAATAAATTAGCCACATAGTCGAGTAAAACGGAAAGCAAGTTAAGACTTTTAAAATTAAATGATAATACAGTTTAATGCGCGTCCTTTGTATGATAAAATTTTAACCTAGAAAGATTAAAATCTACTGATATATTTAAAACACAAATCTAACTAAGACGTAAAGATGTTAAGTCATTAAAAAGAATTAAAATATGAAAAAGTTCTTAAACTGTTTAAATTCTTCAAAACTCATTAGAACTCATTAAGTTATTTAATCGGAATGCAAAATTCGGACCCGGGAAGATACGTCTCCTAATTATACTACTCATATCGCTTCTATACCATGTTATATCGCATCTAAATCACCCGTCACAACACTCTAGGGTACAACCCATCGCACAGTCCAAAACTCATCTTTTCTTCACATCGGTTCAGAGCTCGAAAAAAAAAAAGGTTTTGCTTCCAAAACCCACCTCTTTCTTCATGGCGGTTCAGAAAAAAGGAAACAATGTTTTTTTTTTGCGTATGTCTTCTTTAGGGCCGGCTACTTGAATATACTTAAGCCAAAGTTTTGAAATAAGTCAAATTCTTAGCCTATCAAATTGGTCAGATTGGTGACTTAAGTCAAAGTTAAGGTTTATCTATCTTGAAAAACATTGGCCCAGGGCTCTCACAAAAAAGAAAATAATATTAATTTTGGTTCCAAAACTCTTTCTTTCTTCATGACGGTTCAGGGATCCTAGAAAAAAGCTTAAAAAAAGATTTTTATTGGTTCCCCAAATAAATTTTTACACATGGCGGTTCAGGGCTTCCGTAGTAAATGGCGGTTATTGTTTTGCAGTTTCTTCTGCTGTCTCTCTGGAAAGAACGTTAGAAATGTAATGCATGTATGTTAAGTTGGTAAAGGAAAAAAAATTGTCGATGGTCTTCCCATAGCACCCTTAATTAAAATTAACGAATGATAAATCACAATATCACAATAAAACACAAAGTTAATGTATTTTAATAATGTGACTTTAAAAATCGATCATTGGCAAGAAAAGATGACTAATTATACTCCTGAGTGAAAGATACGTCTATAGAGACTTTTCCAAAGAATCAACGTATTATATTAAAGTCCTGTCGTGATCAATATGCAGGGTATTGCACACATTGGGAATGCAGATGATCTTAGTTTCTTCTAAAGTAGACTGCATTCGTTGGGGCTTTTGTCTTCTCTTTCTAATCTTTTCTCCCTCTTCTTTTTGTCCTTTTTTTCTCTTTAATTAAAACCAATGTCTAGCAATGAGAGACCCGCGACGGGGATGAGCTCGACATCCACAAGCCTGTGTAACTTGGCGTGAAAGCAGATTGATGTTTTGATTCTTGCCACCGACATATTCCAAGTCCTCTTCGAATGACTTCTCATTCGGTTGGCCGCTGCAATGTAGTGTTGTAATTAGATCCATCCTGTTCAGGTCGACCAGTCTTCCTCGTCTGACACGTACACTTCCTTCCGGGAACTAGACCCCCCCCTCCCCCCCCCCCCTTCCCTCCTTTCGCTCCTCCCTACAGCGATGCCATTTCTTTTCCAGGGGTTATTATTTCTGCCGTTGTGGAATGAACGCGTTGCGTACGTCTGCCTCGCATAAACATCCCCTCCTGACATAGCAACACGGCTTTTCTGAACGCTACCAGACATCAGATTCACTTCGGCCATTTTCTCTGAGGCCACCGTTTCAAAAGATCCATTTATCATTTTTAATTACTTGTAAGAGTTAGATTGTGCAAAATATTTATTTATTTATTAATTTATTTATTATCAACATGTTATGAATCTTCTAAAATGCCCTAAAACATAGATACAACAGTAGAATGGTTGGTCTAAAGGCTGGAGACAACAGCATATTCAGTACAATAGTATTATGCTTGAATATGACAATTAGATGTCAAAAATTACACCCTCACAATGTATATCAGAAACTATTTTTTTTTCGGATATAAAAAGATAGTTAAAATGTTCAAAGAAAGTTTGGGAGATTTCTTATGTACTAAATAACAACCGAACCAACTCTATGTGCTAGGCTATGGAAAATCTGCTGTTTACCATGGTCGTATAGAATGGGACTACATACACTCAATGGACAAAGACAAAGGCATGGATTTATTCATTACAACAAATGTGCCTTAATTTTGACACTTTGCCCACACACATTTCCTTTCTACATGTGAGAATTTCTGTACATTATGTTCGTTGTAAACGTCTGCAAATAAATTGGATTTTTTAAAAAAAAATGTCCTTTGAAGCATGTTGTCTTTTGCAGCAATATAACATCAACACCCTAACAATATCACAGACAATCAAACCGTCCAGTGTAGCCTTGCTTACTTTGTGTCTCGACACGAACAGAACTTCGGTTTTCGCATGCATTGTTGAATTTCAAATAGTTAGCGTTCATCCATTCCCTGACTTCGAGAAGGCAGTCCTCAATACCATGCACAACATGGTGCAAATCCCTCGGGTTTGCTTTCACTGTGATGAAAGATTTTTGTATCATCAGCATACGAGTGGCATGGTAGACAAAAGAGCTCTATACTTGACGTTGGATAAATTGAAAAGAGCAACGGGCACAGAACAGAGCCCTGAAGTACTCCGCGTTACCACTCATCTTTTCACTTGGTACTTAGTAACAATATTGAAAATTATATATTTAAACAATACATAACTTATGAAAACGCATAATGATGTAAAGTCAGGGGCTACCACTTGAAATTCCGTATGTCAAAACAACGTGACACGATTAGAAAGCGGCAAACTTTAGTGATAATTGTTATAAAATACATGCAAATGACCTTGTTAATAAATTATTCCTGGAAGGTATATACTGTATAAATAGTTTATTGGCGGTCTCATACTAGCATGCGTCGCATTAAACCTTACGAAATACCTGCACATCGGCCACCCAGTACACAACCGCACATGTAGGTCTCGGAATACTTAACAAAAATTGTTAAACACCTCACCATATGCTATAATAAATTAATAAATAATTCTGATAAAAGAGCACTTGTTATATTGCAGTGTAGTGTATAGGCAGACACTGAAGACTATGGCTGCCGTGGCGGTTTTATTCCCTGTTTAAGGACTGTTCCTGTAATTCCTTAAGCATAAGTGTACAATACCCAATTCATTCCCATTCTTTCTCATTTGTACCATACTTTATCCTTTGTTTTCCTGTCTTTCTTTTATTTTTGCTTTCCACTTTCTTTCCATTTGTTTTCTTCCATTCATTCATTCATTCATCCATTCATGAATTTTCTTTCTTGCTTTCGCCACAAGACCCCGGCCACAAGACCCCTGGAAATTGTCCGATTTCACAACGGTTCCAATGATCCGGATGATGCTTTCCCGAATCCAGGACAAAGAGACGCGAACCTAAGACACGAACGCGGCAGAAAAAAAAGAACGTTTTCGTGAAACTTTAGAAAGTTTACAAAGGCATTGTTTCAAACCAGGGAGGTCAATGTTTTTGGTGGTGCGTGCTGCCGTTGAGACAGATGTCTTTCATTGGCCAATATCTCCTTTTCTCACTCTCTGACCGGGCATCCCCGGGAAAATGCCAGCGTCTATTGATCCCTCTGTCAAAGTAACCGAGAAACGAGAAAACGCTTCACGCTGTCGGAAGCGGATGATCACCCGGTAAGATACGGCTGATTATAAGAGAGAGTATTTCTATTTATCCGATTGAATTCCATGCATGTGCCAGAGAAATTCGTTGGATATCAGCAAAGGCCATACACAAATGCTCTGCATCTAGCAGCAGATACCTGTGAAGTAAGTATTTCCTTCCCGCCGCTTTTCTTCCCGTTGTGTAGTCTCAGCTGGCCGCTCCGGGAGCAGGCCACCAAATATCACGCACTGAACGCTTTTTTGTAGCCCCAGGGGGCTTACCAGCGGTTCCTCGTGGCCCCTGCCTGACAGAAAAGCCATCCTCCCTGCCGCCCCCGTGGCAGAAACTTGGCGATCTTCTCTGGAAGCTGGCTGGGAGAGAAATCTACAGATAATCGGCGGGATTAGCCTATAAAAGACAAGAGCTACCTGTTGGGGACTTTGAGGATAAATTCATCAAACCAACATGAAGGGCCGTTTGGGACCTAATCTTCAATATGTTTTTCTACGCAAGCGCACGCTTTGTCTTTTCCTTCTGTTGCTTCTGGTTTCCGATTCCTTGGGTGCCAGAGGAAGTTCTTCAAAACGTGGAAAGACAAAAGTCTACACTCAGAGAAAGACACAGTACGAGCAAAACTATGAGGACGACAATAAAAGAGGTAAGAAGCCAAATCAGTGAACAATTCTTTATTCTATCTTTTTGTATTATAATTAAATATGCTATATATTGGGATAATCATTCAAAATACCTACGTCCTTTTTTGTTCCATTAAGGCTTTATTAATACCTTAATTATAGGGTATATTTGACTCTGGTGAGCACCTGTGAAGGCGCATAATTCAAGAGAGTCGCGGGTAAAGCTTGAAAACGCGTTTGTCCAACTTTTGTCGGGAACTACATATTCTGTCAGCCTGAGTTTACTGCATCTTAATTCATCGGTACAGTCATAGCAGACTATTCCAACAACGTTTTCAAAATGATAGGGACTTCAGAAGTTGGTAAAATCTGTTAATAGAATGCGGATATTCTAGCAGTGTTTACCATGCTCATAGACCTTATTTCGATCCAGTATTTATATATCGTGTTAGTTATGCCGCATATTAAACAATTGATACGGTCGTTACATGTACGTGTACAATTATCGACTCTTAAAGTAATGAAATAACAGATAAACCCCGGGTCGGCACGCCCCATTTCTTGTTGTTATTTCAGTTTTACGAGGAACATCTTTCGTCAACTTTTAAATATATCCATCTAGTCACTGCCCCCAGTAGGATCAGCCGTCAAGCAATCTATACTGATGAGCAAATTTAAAACCAGAAGACTATGGCAGTTATCCACGGTCATTTTTAACAGGAACATTTACAACTAGACATAGAACTATAAAATGGAATTGCGTATTAATACATAATTTAGACACCCGATCCAACATATTCCGGCCGTGGACAACTGGCGGAAAGGTACCCTGAGCGCCAGTGGTCCACTGGGCTGTTATATATCACGGTATCACAGGCTTTCTGCCCACCAATGGAGCATTAAGGAATCTATATAACCCAACATGCACGTATACACACTCCAGAACAAGCTCGTCGTCCAGCTCGTCTCAGTGGCGTAGTAGGATAGCATGCTGGCTCTCTGTGCTGCATCAGTATACGGCTTTTCCGTAAAAAGGCCTCTTTTAGGAACACGGGGTTCGAATCCCTCGAAAGTCACATTTTAACTAACTTCTGTATCATGCGTATCACAGCCGCCAATGGGCCATTGACGGACGTGTATCCTGTGATACCGTGATATATAACAGTCAAGTGGAGCACTGGCGCTCAGGGTACCTTTCCACCAATGGTCCACTGACGGAAAATGTTGGATCAGATGAATAGGGCGGGTCAGTAATGTAATTGGTTTTATTGATCAGACCGGCGTTGAATAAAGTTTTATCTTAGGCACTATAGAGCACGATACATTATTAATAAAGTTACGGAAAATTACGGAGTAAGAGTTAGGGATTTTTGTGTTTTATAACCTTATCTGAAAGGTACAAATCAGTGTATAAGATTCTGTCTGTTCAGATAATGTACCGATATATAAACGTCTTCCTGAAAGACCAGTATTGTCTCTAGTAGTCATGAATGGGTTTCCTATATCTTCCAGGTCCACTCGGCGTAATAATTCTGTAGTAGTAGTAGTAGTAGCAGCAGCAGCAGCAGCATCTACTATCACTGCTGCTCCAAGCACAAATAGTGCTACTGCCACCGCCGCAGCCACATAGCTAAAAGATAAGAGAAGTGATAAAAGATAAGGGAAAAACATTTAAATAGTTCTACCAGGTAAAAAGTAGCAGGTGTACATACATTAAAACAGCGGAATTTTATATAGTTATATATAGGGAGACGATCTGCATCATTACATTTGACACTGCGTTACCTTGAATTGTTAATTCGTGGATCAGGTGAATAGTTCATGACATGCCTATACATGTGATATTGGTGATTGGCTGCCAATGAAAAAAGGGCAATGAATGCTTTCAAAAATGAAGGCGTCAAATAATTTACAATGATTTTATTTTCTCAGCCAATTGGCTTATTTAGCCAAGGCGTTGTACAGTGCAACACTGGGCAGCAGACGAGTGTGTATTAACTACGATTGGCCACCAGACTGACAAGTTCCACACAGACCGGTGTGTGATGCACTAGGAGAAGGGATCCACACTGTCAGGTCCCGTAATGGAAGGCTGGTGTTGTAAATCAGCTTCCATCCACAGGTATCACTGCTCACTGTCTGAATGCTGTCCAGGTAGGCCATGGTCAAGTCCACGTCATCCGTGATGCTTATATTGATTGGTTCAGTGCTTGTAAAATACTGTGTGCCGTTCTGGAAAGACAGCCAGTAATGACACTCATTTGTGTTGAAATGAAAACGAAGGTTGGCAGACAAAGAGGAGATAAAATTGAGGATGAAACAGCTACTACTACTACTACTACTACTACTACTACTACTACTACTACTACTACTACTACTACTACTACTACTACTGCTGCTGCTGCTGCTGCTACTGCTACTGCTACTACCACCGTTGCTGCTGCTACTCCTGCAGCTATTATCATATTACCGCTATGAGTTTTGATGAAGGTATGGAATTTGAATATACGTTTGTATCGTCAATTGAAAGGGCTTTTCATGATACAACGGCCTATCACCTGTTTTAAACCACTGTACCTGAAATTCCAGTCCCGTCATCAGATTTAGGCTACTATACATGATATAGCAGCTTATCATCAGTTTTAAAGCACTGTAGCTGATATACTAGTGGCCTATCATTAGTTGTAAAGCACTATAGCTGATATACCGGCTTATCAGTTGTAAACCACATTATATACAGTCTAGGAGCTTAACGCCCAGAGCGGAGGGCCTCTGGATCGCATACGACTGTGGTCTCAAATTGAGGGGTTCTCAGACACTTCTCTTCTAGACTGTATTACTGATATATCGACCAATCATAATTTTTAAATCACTCTAATTGATAGTCCAGTCTATTATCGGTGTTAATATCCCTATACCTGACATGCTATCCTTTCATCAGTAGTAAACCACTATAGGTGATATAATAATATACCAACCTATCATCAATTTTTAACCCACCATAGCTAATATCCAAGACTAATTTCAGTAATATCAAAGGATTTTGAGTTGGTAGTGAAAGGTAGATACTGTAATGTTACCTTAAAAAATGAAACACCCGACGGTCATAATGTCTAATATTATGTCATACAATGCAAAAGGTACATGCATATTGTGAATTTACAGCATGAAATGAGCACTGGGTACTGCATTGAGTAAGGATAGTCTTCCATACTAACGGGTGAGGTGTATCTCATTCCAGATATCTGGCACAGCACGATTTTCCTTGCAAACTCTCCATCCCTCCCTCCAAAATCTATTCGCACAGTCTTGATTGTGACGTCACTCTCTTCATTCTTTTCGAGACGGATGCTGATCTTCATACCGCAGGGATCAGCTGCGTTGCTATATTCAGTGAGTATTGTCGAGACACTCTGCCACTTCAGGTCATTTAGTAAATTATCAAAGCCTTTTACTTCCACAGCATCCTGTATGCACTCCACTTCTGCCACTGTGCAGTTGCATGCTTGAATAGAGTGTCAGAAATTGCTTCAAATGCAGCGAATACAACTTTATAAATCCTAATGCAAATGCTACATGTATGTAGGTCTTCAAATTCAGCGAACAGAAGGTTATATCCTAATGCAAAATAATATGTAGCTATTCAACTTCAGCGTACATACTGTAGAATCCTAATGCCAATACTCTGTAGCTCTTGAAATGCACATTAAGAAATGATTAAATTAGTTACATGTAAATGCGTTACTTTAACGTATTTAAATGCATATGCAAATTATAAGCATACAAATATAAATTATCTTAAATTATGAATTTGTTACTAATGTCCACTTATAGTTAATGACCACCTATAGTTAGTCTGGATGTCACCTATGGAATAATACATTACTAGTACTCTGCATCTGTTTGTAAATGTATTTATGATAAACATGTATACTTGGGCGCCGGCAGAATAAATTATGAATCTACATATGTGGTAGTCTGTTTTTTAATCTTTTCGCATAGTAACACAGTTCACTGGAGCTCACTGATTATCAAATTGCCCTATCTAAATTTGCAATAATTACCCAGACAGTAGTCCTTTTAATGTAACGCAAAAGAAACCCTACATGCTTTAATAAACCATTGTCCCAAAGAAGGGTAATTGCTCTGTTGGTCACTTAATACACATGCATGTAAATGCATCAAATGGACAGAAGAGCCATAAAAGACTTGATTAGGATATCCAAATTTAGACGGGAACTACATCCAGTCTCTGTGATGCTCGTCTCACTCCATGGACATCAGTACAATTGTGCAGTCTAAAACTGATCATAGAGTAAAACAAAGTCCAATTACTGTAAAATGATGTGTCGGATGTTATGATAGATAAACCACAGTGTGTGTGCTGTGTCTGTTCCTGAACAAGACGTTGAGCTAAAATTAAAGCTTTTTCATAATTATTTTAAAAGAATAAAACATCTAAGTAATTTTTAAAGTATTTAATACAGGATATCAGAACACTGAATAATCATGTTTATTATACACTTGGCTACTTGCCAGATAAAGGACCAACTATTTGATTTGAGTCACTGCTGTGACACTCACATAAGCGGAAGCTTGCATCCTCTCATGTGATCGTTTTACAGAGATGTCTTGACACCAATTCTGTATGATGGTATTTACGTGCATGACAGACCAGAAAGCATCCAGGAACACAAAGAGTCATCAGAGTGTTTTTCATCACGGAATATTATGTTAGGATTATGTCTGGATACCAGTTACTTGCCCAAAACTCGTTACTTGTGTCATTAAGGAAGAATGTAAAGTTACTTAGACTAAGCAGGTCTCTGGGTCAGCTGCACTTATCTTAATCATAAAATTCCGACATATTGGCAGCGCGGATTTTCCCTGGTAGTATGCTATTTTCAGTAGCACAATGTTGTATACTTTCACCCACTAACTCACCTGGGCAGACGGAAGTGTTACAAGATGCGCAAGTGAGCATGCCATCCCCTGCGTCTGCCACACACCATGTGCGTTCCAGGTCATTGGTATTTCGACAGTAGTTAAAACGGGCGGATAGAATGTCTTCGGGAAGATAGTTTATTTCATATTCAGGTCAACATCCGGTCACATTCCTGAAAAGTTGGCACATTGAAATGTTGAAAATGTGGAATGTATTGATGCTACATTGCTCCAAAATGACACTGTACGAAAGACATACAGATAACTCATCTCTACTAGCAGCAGTTCATAAGATTGAAGTAAAATAAATCCAAAATGTTGGATGCAATCAAAG
>JAAUYG010266613.1_pt1 | contig 11247 bp, 8 predicted proteins | sample 7278091 | NCBI WGS metagenome assembly JAAUYG01 (sample SAMN14350201, study PRJNA611818) | marine sediment metagenome | isolation source: surface marine sediment (0.6m) | place: French Polynesia: Moorea | collected 2018-08
AAAAAAAAAAAAAAAAATTTTTAGGCGGAGGCTTTAAGTGAATACTCCTCGTTACACTGGGTGATTTCTGCGTTTACATTGAGTGATTAGGTTGATTCGTGATCACATCATTTCTGTTGTCATCTCCCGTGGAAAACCTTTCAAACCGGGCAAAACTTTATCCATCATTCCTGTCGAATTGATTCTGAATGTTTTATGAATAAGACTAATGATGTTATTGTGTCATTATTTATTGAACACGAAGAACAAAAATAAATACGTTTGGCCAGAGTTTTTTTTCAAAAGTATTAATTTTCTCTGATGGAAAAAACAGACCCCAGCAAAGCAGGTTATCTCGTGAAGAATCGGGAGGATTTATTTCATTTGGCCAAACATAAATTTTTCACCCATCTGCTGTTTTCATAATTCTGCTTGAGGACTTTTCAAGTGGGCACATTAACAACAAGCAGAATTCACAAGCCAAAAGGAAGCACAACTTGTTTGTGAGACAATTGCCAAAAAGAGTTGAAAATTTCCATGCAAAACACATGAGTTTTTTGCCAGCCTGCGACTCAATCAATTCTGTTGTCCAGCAGAGGAATATTGCCCTTAATTTTCTTCACAAGTGGACAGCTGTGGTCGACAATTAAGACTCACTTGTGACTATTCTCCAGCGGTTTTCACAAGCCCCATTGTCGCAAGTCGTGAAACAGCTTTTCAGGGAATGAGAAATCACTTGTCAGAAATTCGTGAAAATTTCATTGATGAGCTTCGATGCAAACTTTCCTTCGCAAACTAGAGATGCAATTCCCAGCGCAGAAAATATTGATTGTAGATTATCAGCTGTCAGGCCTTTATTGTGTTGCAAACAGAGATACATTTTCTGGTGCACATGTGTTACGTCATATTCGTCATTCACTAAAGACAGACAGACAAAACATTTGTGCGTCAATGATAAATTGAGTGAAGCAGAAGTGCTCCTCATCAATGCAAATTATTGGGATTGCAAAAAAAGAAGAAAACAACCAGGAAAAAAACATTTGGGATAAGAGAAATTTCCAACCAAGAAGAAAGCAACGCATCCCATGCGGACATGGGTAGAAAGAGTGCTACCTTTGGGAAAAATGTCAATCACCGAAGAAAAAGAAGAAGGATTCTGTTTCTGCGGGTGATTGTTCTGGTAGACACATTCGTGTGTCATTGGCAGAAACTTGCAGTGAACATCAGGAGCTGAAAGGCACATGCAGAAATGTTCGTCCTTCCACTCCCCCCAAAGGCTGCTTGCACCCAGTGAAAAGACAGCACGCAAATGGTATCAACATGAGTTTTTAGCTGGAAGAAGCACTTGTGAAATCTTCTCCCTCAGTGGACAAACAGCCTCAGACAACACAACGCTTGCTGTTGCAGGTAATAACAACAGAACCCACAGGGAGTAATGAGCCTTGCACTCCTCCCACTTGTCCTTCATACCTAAATCATAGGGATTGTATGCACGAAGTCGAGTAAACGGAAAGCACTCTGGAAGGCCATGGTCTGCGGTGGCTTTCTACAAGAACACAAGTATTGATCTCCGGTCCCCGTCAGCAAAAAAAATCAGTCCTGCAGTGTATTCTTATTGTGCAGAAGCAGGTTCAAAAAGTACGGTGCTCTATTGCGTCAAACAACATTCCTTTGCAAAGCAAAACAAATCTATAATTGCCTCGTAAAAAACAATGACTCTGGAGCTTTGATAAAAAGCAACATCAAGAAGTGTCTCGACGAGGAGAGACTCTCAACAAGTTTTCTCCTCGTTTGGTGAAGTTTTGCACATTTCAGAAAGGAATTTCGTGCAGTGTGACAAGACAAACATTGCCCTGTGGTATACTTTGTTGCTTGTGTGGACACTTATTAGCAATGTGGCATCTGAACATAAAGATTAGGAATAGAAAGGTCTTAAAAAGACCTCTGATAGATGTCAACGAGACTGGGAATATGGATAGTAGACACCCTATCTGAAAGCTATGAATATAAATGAGTCTCTCTCTCCCAGTTATAGATCATTTGAGGAGGACCATAAAACTGCAGTTGGAAGAGGAAGCATTTCTCTTAAAGGATGGGCTTGCTCAAGTTTTGGTTCAGTATCTTTTTGGATTTGTTGATTATTCCAACCCATAAAACGAGATGCGCGTGAGGAATGTTAACTGGAGTGGGGACGCTGAAAACTCAATTCGTCCGGATGAGCCTTTGCGTGTGTAAATCCATTGCAAAGACCTGTTGGAAGACAGAGGAAGAAAAACTGCATATTTCTCAGCTGATCATTTTCAGTGAATCTGATATCAGGCGGGAGAAACAAACAGGTAAAAACAGCAGAAAGCTGTCACGAAGAGCAGTCAAGAAGTATTGCTTCCTTCAGAATCAGTATAACATGCGCGAGCAGAAAAAAAAGCCCAGCAAAGACAAAAGACAAAGAAAACGCCTAATTAGATTTGATTCATTCAAGTATCGCAATATCTGTCCAGGAAACAATAACGAAATGATTTTTCTCTTTCACGATATTTTACTTCTGAAACAATGAAAGCTCATATCTTCAAGCCCAATTGAACATGTTATTGAAATACAATAATCAAGACGTTTTCTTCTGGTTCAACTCGTACAATGCGCAACATTTTTCAAAAACTGAAATCAATAGATCTTCTTTTGTGCACAAAATAAAAGAGACAAGCTTCTCTGCTCGTCCAATTTAGGACATGTACATGTATGTACAGTCATCCCCGCTTCATTCGAATCTGTTTTTCAGCTGATTCCTTCGAAAAGTGAAAAAGTGAACCATTTTGCAATGTGAAAACAGAAATCAGTGTGACTGCACTCAAGAAGGCGTACTTTGCAGACATCTTGTTGACCATCGATCCATTCCCACTGAAGTTTGTGCGAAATGGTCGCAAGTAGGCATCAGTTCTCATGGACTCCCTGTAACATCATCTCTCGTACAGCTTGGTCACTGATTTCGCCCGGATGTTTCTCAAAACGATTCAAGGATGTGATTTAGACTGGACTAACACCTCATCAAGTTCCATGCAGAGACAATTGTAAATTGCATCTGTGGCGTGAAGAAGTGTGTCGTCCAGTCCAAACCTGGAAAGCAAAACTTTGCTGGCCTATTCCGTGTACTACCAAGGCCAACGGGCAATAATGAGAGTTTCTTCTTGATTACACTTAAACACCTTATTTACATATAAATCCCTCACAGCCGGTCGTGAATCTTGAGAGAGAGATAACCCTTAAATTGTGCTGGCTCGAATAGGACACTTAGGATTTGATTAGAACGGTTCTGTGAACAGGAAATTACGCTACAGAGCCTCATTTATTATCCACGAGAGACGCGGATTCTGTTCTCATATCATTCATGGTGCCACTTTTGTTCTGACTTGCCAGATCTCATGCATGCAACGGGCATGATAGTCTTCAGATTTAACTTTTGTTGCACACTTTTTCCATGGGTATGATCTGAGATCTGGATTGAGGAAAATGCACCTCTCTATGGCACTTGAGGCATTAGTTTCCGGCGCAGGAGAGTGTTGGGACAACGTGAAGACAAGTTCAAACCAAACCGAGGTGTTCGTCGCTGTCCTCAACATTAGGAAGAGCATTTCAGCCATGCACAGGACAAAACAAATGCTGGACAACGAGCTGTGCCACATAGCAAAACACCAAATTACAAATGGTGAAACTGGACCAGCTTCACTGCAGAAAAAACGTAACTCAGCATTAGCCTAATGCTGATAAATTTGCCGTAAAATACCAGCAGGCAAAAAGGCTTGCCTGTGATGGATAAGACACTGATCCCACTTTTATTCCGCAACTAAAGCCCACAATGACACCCTGCAACTCCCAAGACAGAATTGCTTGTAATTTGAGTGATCCCTCCTTTGACAGTGACCAGGTTTGCCTTTGATGTGTGTCTGTTGAGTAATGCCTCATAATTGGTTTGATAGCCCAGTGGATGTAGCATCCATTACTAGGTTTCCTCTCCATAAGGTTGTTCGTAAATTGCGCGGGGCAACGTTTGCGCGTTCACGTGTTTTCCTCAATGTACATGCGCACCCGTTGCGCTTTGGAGAAGTGCTAAAGTTTGTGCCTGCAGATTGGAATGGAACAACTAGAGATCTGTCTAAAGTTCTGCTTTAGTGCTGGCACATATGTGGAAAGTTTGTCTTTATCATGCAGGTTGCCTTGGTCAAACAAAGGTTGTCTCCAAGAATGGGATGCCACGAAAATATCGTCTGCATGCTGGAGTAAAATTGTGGTTTTTTTCTGCAATAACTTTGCTGCACCTTTCAGATGGTTTTGCCAAAGAATTAAATGTTGTTTCTGAAAGCAATTTCACTGATGAATGGAAAATCTCCCTTGTAACAAAACCTGAAGCCTTGAATAATACAAGAGCATGTTACGTTTGCTTGTAATAAAATTTGACAAGACAAAAATTGGCACGTCAAACATACTCAATAAGTAATGTACGAATCAATATCTTCCCCATCAAATTATCTAACTGATGTTGAAACTGTCAATTTTTCTTTACTGCATGTGTGGATATTCTTTAAATTCAATATAATCAATGGCTTTGTTACCATTTTCTAAATCATTCCTTTTCGATTTTGCATCATCGTTTTGCTGCGCAGAGAAAAAAGTTTTACACAATCCAGTTCGTTCCAGATGGCCATTCTGCGGGTTGTTGGCGCATGTGTGTTTGCACGCAGAAAATTCTCCAAAAGTTCAAAACGACTTCTGCCTTCCTCTGTCGCAGGATTCTGACAAGCATTTGGTCTCAGGTAGGAACAGGTTCTTGTTCCTGTTCCTGTTGAATTTTCCCCCAGGAAAGCTTGAGAAATAAGTTCGGCCCCCCTCCAAAAAAACGAAACTAAAGAATCTCGAAATGTTGCTGGCAGAAGACAGCTGGAATGAAGCTCCAGCACGAGTAATCTGACTATTGTTCGACATTTTTTTCCTGTTCTGAAACTACACCATCGGTTCATTATTTAGATCTAGCCAAGTAGTATGTCGGACCCTGAAGATGTCACAAACAACCGCTTTTGTCGAAGAATGATGGCAGAATGTACAACAGCAGAACACAGGAAAAGAGTTCCACTGGGGATTCAGAAGAAATGAACAAAGAATCAAGGCAATATAAAATCTAAAAAATACGTCCAAGCTCCTCAAGGGTAAATCGAGAAAAGGAGAAATGCATTGAGAGAGAAAAGCGCAGAAACAAGTTTTGAAATTTTTGTGAAGCTGTGGCAACGCAATATTGCTGGTGTCAATAACATTCCCTTTTGTGCGTATCTTCCGAATGTATTGTGTTACAACAGCTGTACAAGTGAGTAAATGTAGGTACTTTGAGATCTAAATGAAACGAGGAAACAAAGAAACCCACAACAATGGGTTAAGATTTCACATTAATGAACAGATATCATTGAACCTAACAAGAATGAAACCCAGCTCATTAAAACCTTACAAGCTCCTGAGTGTAAACAATCTTTCATCATGAAGATAAAGTAATGAGGTGGAAACAAAGAGGTTCCGTAGAACCCAATTGTTAGAATTTTCTGCTGAAAGATGGAATGGCTTTTATTTCTCATTTGGCAGTCCAAAAATAAGACAGGAAAGGAATGAACTGAAAGACAATGTTTTAAACCGCAGACAAAACACAAAATTATGATCTCTGATATATATCAAGTGCATGAGCTTGAAGCAACATCCAAAAGTTTGTGGAGCTGCAGCTAATGACAAATAGTATTTGTACTCATCACGTCAGCGAATGACAAATCAGGAGAGGAAGCTCTGCAGAAACAGAGAAGACTCATAAAAAATCCAATAATTCGGGAACAGATGTATTGATCATGGCGTGCCCTGAGAGGAAACGCGTCTTTGAAAGTTTACATGTAAAAGATCAAAAAGTGATGCTTCAGTACTTGTCATTATAAAGGTAAGCCGCACCAAAATGAACCGTTTGAGCTTCTAATCTGAAGCCAGGAACAACTCACAACCGCATCATTTGCTGAGCATTAAATGCCACACCATTTGTCAGTTTGACTCTAAATTTGTGAACAGGTTGCTTTTTGCAAACCACATTGATCCACTTTTGTGCAGATACTGTGGCGTTGCCCTCTTACTCTCGTGGATTGACCCTCACTGGTTGCAGTGTTGCCGACTGACTTCAATGTTTGAAGACCTGTGTTGCTGCCTTAAACTAGCCAGGGACAGAACCTGTGGAAAGTCATGGGCAAAGTAGGTCATCTCGGAACACTGGTCTGGATGATCTTCAGATGCTATTTGCGTGGGTTTATATATTTTATTTTCGTGCCATTTTGCTCTGAAGGCGATGAGAGATCAACAGCTGTACACAGGAATTTCTCCTTGTCTTCTGTCATCACCAAACAACTTCAGTTTTGAGTTGTGTGAACCTAATTTTGTCGTGAAGACTGGATTTCTTTCATCGTTTTGCATTCTCGAGCATGATTCCGAGCAAGATTGCATTCAATTTCGGCTTGACGTGGCAAAAGTAGTATCAGGTGTTAATAAACCATCATTCAGGACAGGCAAAGAACGCAAATGAGTACCACACTTGCCATTACCAGTCTATGAATATAAATGAGCCAACACAGGGTCGTAGATCGTTCAAAATGGCCATCAAATTGGAGAGATCTGTACGGACTGAGATAACAAATGCAATGAAAGGTAAACGGCAACAAGTTGCTGAGATTCCGCAAAGATGGCTGCTTTAGAACAACACGAATGGGGTAGAATCTGGAAGCATTGCGTGTACTTGTACCTTCAGGAGTGTGTTCTGTCTGAGGAGGACCGCTTGGAAAAGGACGGAACCTTGGTGGTCAGAAATGGAGAATTTAGTGGTTTCTAGACATGCAGGAAGCCTCTGTGTTCTGAGAAGACTCTATTCTAAAATCACAATGAGTTTGTTCTCTTTTGCGATTGGTGTTGCCATGGGTGGATATTTCCATGGCATAGCAGTTCCTGCCTGCAGAAAGACACACTGGCCAAAAAACACTCGGAATTTGGCCTTCTTGGGGATCTGAAGGCTTTCCTCAGTTAAGCCACAAGAGGCCACTGCTGCGCAATGATGGTACTTCCCACCAGCAAGGAAACAATGACGAACCTTTGTATATACGTAAAAGGACTGTTGAGGAATGCCTTGTGAAGCTGTGACTGGCTGGTGTTGACATCTTATGTCTGCGATGCGCATTGAGTGCATTTGATTTGAAGCTGTGAGCTACTCCTCTTACCTCTTGATCCAGAATTCGCGAAGACGTTCCAGGGCGTGTAGTTTCCCTTGTTGAAGAACCAGATCTCGCATGTTACTGCAAACTTCAACCATTCTTTTTGGTCAGATGTACTGATAAGAACCCTTCACATCGAGCAAAGCAAGGGAATGCTTCTCAATCCATAAATTAAATTATACATTGCACATGCAAGCGCAAAGCAATGCAAGGGCAAGCACGAATCATTCAATGTGACAAATCTTGAAAACAAAAACAGGTATTTTTTTTGTTGGGTCCAAGGGATTATGGCAGGGTCAAGGCAATCGTCACTTTTGAACAAACGCACAAAGCACAAACAAGCGTTTGACCAGCACAGATACTCTCATGCTGCAGGAAGCAACCCAACCGTTGATATCTTGAACTGTTCAGGCAACCCGTGTGCCACAAGAGAGCCCAGGACCCTCCCTTGTCAGTTTTGCTCTGTGTGTGGTGCTGCAAATGCGAGTGTGCAAGTCTCATTGGCGGCCCTGTTCCGCAGATGGGCTCTACTGGTCAATGACAGTTGTGCTCTCTTGGGACGAAACCACAAAGGTCGATAATCTCATTTACGAGCAGAAAAAGACAATTGTTCAGACAACCAAGATGACTTCTTGTCCTCATTTTGTGCAGCGGTTGGAAGGGGGAGTAAAAACCGAAGGCCAAATGCAGACAAAAGCGTCATGTGTGCTGCAAATTCATTGAGGTTGGAGAAAGGGTGAATAACGACCACCTCTTCAGGGCGGTGATCCATGGTAACCTGGCTGATGACACTCAAGTGTTTGTATAGTCACGGGAGGTGGACTATGTTGAAAGAAAACAAAAAATGCATTCACATGATGATCCTCAGTCTGCAGCAACTTTCGACAGATTTCTGCAGATCTGGATGTGCCACCTTTCCCTCAGAAGGCTCTCTCTCTCTCTCTCTCTCTCTTTCTCTCTTGGCCTCTCTAACACGTTTTCTTTCCTCTCTGTGGGCAGGTGGGTGTGTCTGTCTGTGAAAGTTTGCTCAGACTGAGGTTTGCAAACGTGTCTGCAGAGCTGGTTGGCATGAACTCTGTTTGATGTTGCATTCTTTTTGTTGCAGAAACATTCATCGAAGTCACCTTTTCTCAATTTTCCATGTTCTAACCTGTGAAATGGAAAAAAAAACGTACTGAAGAGGATATCATCGCCTTTCATCCTTGTTTGTTTTGTTCGAAAGAAGAAAAAAAAAGACTGTGAGCTGAAAATATCTCCACAAATCAGAGGCCCACAAAACACACTGATTTGTATTCACCTCAGATCTTTTCATTTGTGAATAACATTTGGTGGATTATTTTCTGTCCATATTTGTGGGATAAGGTGATTATTATTTAGTCACAATCCCCACGATTCCTCGTCATTCATCATCAGCGGTGCACGAACCAGAGACGGGAGTGAACACACGGTCCTGCTGGAGATATTTGTGGGTGTTTTGTCGTCACAAAGCATTCCTGCACTCCTGTTCTGAAAAAAAATTGAAAAAAAACATACATAATTTATTTTGTCAATCTTCAGGCATCTTCCGAGAGACATTGCGTCCATAGAGTCGCCACTTTGACAAAAAAAAGCAAAAAAGGGACACCTTTTTTCTCTCAAAGAACCAACAACAGCTTCAAGAAGCAAGAAGGTGGTCTTGGCCTGAGGGGTAAAGCAAGCAGACTGGGTACAAAAATGTTGACAAACTGGACAGATGGAAAATTTTCTGATCAAAAATCCTTTTGGGATCACGATCATGAAAAATGATCAAGCCTCTTGCGCTTTTGCAGTTTGCACTAGGGTTCCAAATATACCCCATTTCTACTCACAGGTTGAATATCTAAAATGCTGGGTTTTTTTTTCATTCCTACCTTTGGCCATTTTGGCTGTGTACTCTGGAGAAAACAGGGTCAAAAATGCATTTTGCCTGCTAAAAAGTTTAGGGTTCCCAGTATACCCCATTTCTAGTCCAGAATTTAGGTTGTCTACATTTATCAGCATTTGTTTTGAGGAACCTCGGAGAATAGTGACACTTTAATGACGCCAACTTCTCTGAGCGTCCCGTCACTTTTTGCGGACAACCTCCAGCAAGTTGTTTGCATTTTCTCTTTTGAACACTTCACCGAAAATGTCAGAACTGTGAAAGTTCTAGAAACGGCTGTTAGATCACCTGAGACACAGGACGCAATAGATTTTTTGAAAAACATTTGATCAACAAAACTCCAGAAAAAAGATTACAAATGTGTATGCACAGGTGACAAAAAACAACGCGTTTCTTGAATATTTGAAGGATCATACATGAAAAGTACATAAAACAGGCAGAAGTACAAGCAAAATCAATTGATGATAAAGAAAGAGCAAGGATGCTAAGACACAAGACGAACATTACGAAACCAACAAGGACATGTGTCAGGGTTGTTTTCACACTTGGTGGGTTTCTCACTCTACGTAATCAGAGCATTCCGTTTGATCACTTCCATTTTCAATCTGAGCTGCATTTTGAGCAGCCACTGCCAAGACATCGTCAACAGAAGTCGCATTTCTCTCAATCTCTTCTAATATATAGGGCATGCTCTTGGGCATTATTTCAGCGTACACTGGTGGAATTTCTTCAGTACCTCCGAGTTTTTCATATTTCTGCGCATCATCTCCTTCAGTTTTGAGAGTGAAGTCCCCTGTTTCATTCGACAAGTCCTGCCCAAAGTCAATCAAATCAAAATCCTCAGATGATGTCAGCAATGATCTTCCCCTATTGTCTTTCCTCTCTCGGTATGCCTCTTCAGCGTTTTGGTTCTTACTCTCTTTTTCATTTTGCAGATCTGTGGTTGGATGATTCTCTGGGAAGATGGCAACCCATCCCGGACTTTCTGGCTCCATGTTAACGATGTGATGATGATCGGACGTTTGACGTCTATCTGAAAGTTCTTCAATCTGGACATTCTTCTTTGAAATCTCCACTTGGGTCACACTAGATCTACTCGGGTTACTGGCGTCTTGACAGATTTCATTGTTTACGGCTGCAACAGCTTGAGACCGATCCAAGTTGACATTTTGTCTTGTGGTACTCTGAAAAGCTATCGTTTCGCTCCCAGTAGTGTATTCTGTGACTGCAGAAGTTCCATCTGGACGGGAAGTTTCTTCCTCTTCTCTATGATAGATAGACTCCGGTCCCTCTGTGTTCTCTGTGACTGGAGAAATTTCATATGGGCGAATGTGTTCTGCACCTGGAAAGATCCCATCCGAATGGAAATATTCTGTGACTCCCGATAATCCACCTGGGTGAGAATATTCTTCCACTTCTGTGGGGTAGACAGACTCCAGGCCCTCAATGTATTCTGTACCTGGAGAGATCGTCGTCTCTGGAGGAAAGTATTCTGTGACTCCAGACACTCCATCTGGACGAGAATCTTCTCCATCTTCTCTGGCGTAGTCAGACTCCGATCCCTTAGTGTATTCTGTAACTGGAGAGATTCCATCTGGACGCATGTGTTCTGCAACTCCAGAAGTCCCATCTGGACAGGAATTTGCCTCTTGTTCTGTGCTGGGATAATCTCTGAGAGTAGTTCCTAATGAATTGTCCTTGAAAGAAAGTGGGTTGCTGGGCCTGGTCATGTGGCATTCACCGGACTCTGTGGAGTTGGGATGTACAGTGGCCTCCTCAGTTCTTTCAATTCTCTGACTGCTACCCAGAAGCTTCTCATCTTCAATATCAAATCCTGCATTCAAACAGCTTCCATCATCGTCACTTTCGGACGCCTCTTTGTCCTGAGACAGCAAGGCTTCTCTCGCTTCTTCATCTCCATCTGGTGGCCTGCGGCGTGGTGGTGTTTTAGGTTTGAAAATACTTGGGACCAGTGAAATTTTGTCGTACATGCTGCTCCGCAGTGAACGCAAGCTAGAATAAATATGATCTCGAGTCCCACTGCTTGTGGCACTTGGCTCCGCGGCAGATTCCTGACCATCATTTTGGCCGCCACCTCCT
>JAAUYG010043617.1_pt1 | contig 11245 bp, 3 predicted proteins | sample 7278091 | NCBI WGS metagenome assembly JAAUYG01 (sample SAMN14350201, study PRJNA611818) | marine sediment metagenome | isolation source: surface marine sediment (0.6m) | place: French Polynesia: Moorea | collected 2018-08
CCCCACTTTTTTATTTAATATTTCAAACTTACACATCATTACCTTTACCAAAAACTTAATTTCAGAAATTTCTTAAATATTTTTAAAAGTGTGTCCAACCTCCTTAAATAAACACATAGAGCCAGTAAGTAGTGTCTGAGATACATAACGTACTAGACAAGCGGTGATCAAGATCGGAGAGACATATTCAGATTCTTGATGAGGTGATGAAAATACCTAGCAGTTCGTTCTAGAAAATGCAATTAACGATGCTAGTGATGGACAGGTATAGTACTGCAAATTTCTAGTTTACTAAATAAGAAAGTTGCTTTATTTACAATGGATTACTTGTCAAAATTCTGTCCTCAAACATTTGAAGATACAAATTTTTGCATATTTTTGTTTTGGTAACTTCTTCATCCAAATTTACCGATACAACTAAAATATATCATCATAAGCTAGCAGGGACACCTTGGAAACATGTTTCCACAAAAAAAGCTCTATTGTATGAAAGATCTCAAAATATTAACACTACGTATGCCGCAGGGTTAGTCGAATTTTTCCCATTGGTTGACTGGAATGTGATATGACATGTGGCTGCAATAGAGGTTAGTGCCCTGCAACTCAGTATTATTGATACTGAATCACCTCAGTATTTTAGTGATCAGCATTGACTCTTGACTGTAGTTGTTTAGTAACTGAGGAATAACAATGCAAATTTCTTCTTTTTATGTCGACCTCCGATGTAAATGTGTATAAATAACTCGAGAGACTTCCCACTTTATGAGAAATATGTTTAAATTTTAGCAAGCGATGAACTTGTTGGTCTCTCAAATCCCTACTTGCACATATAAATGACAAGCACTGTTTGCGTGGCGTCTTGCCATTCATTCCAGAGAGTGAGAACACAAGTTAAAACAAGCTTTAACAAACTGTCACTTTGCTCATGTGTAGGAAATTTGTCGTTTTGTCAAACACTGATGGATTTTGTGATTTTTGTCTTTGTTTACACATGTTGATTTCACTTTTTAATCTCAGAAGATTTTTGTTTCGATATTTTTTCTGGTGATATTCATGCACATGTATTTGGTTACATGTAACATGTGAAATGTTAATGAATTGGAAACAAAATCTGTGAAATGTTAATGAATTGGAAACAAAATCTGAACATTTGATTTTATCCTCCCACCTACTTGCATGTAGCATTTCCTGGCAAGGGTTCTTCGCTTCAGTAGATTTATTCGGATCTCAAGAAATGCAATGCAGCGTGGCATCTTCCAATGAATAAGGTAATTAATCTCTGTCTAATCCCTATTCTTTTGGAATACCGCCGGTAAAAAAAAAATACCTTGCCATTTTACTTCATGCTTCGGGCTCGCATACATTTTGGCCAAAGCCAAGTCTGATCCGATTCACGAACCTTTGAACATTGGCTCCTTAGGGCATATTACATCACGATGCAAATGAAGACCGCCTTCCAATCACACTTTGATCACATTTTTCCGCTGGCTGTAGGAAGGAAAAGGCCAAACGAAGTCAAATTAAACTGCATTAGACGCGGTGTATTCAGAACAGGGATACCTTAGTCCTCCGAAATACGATAGACGCTGGAAACCAAGGCAAGCTCGTGGAGGCTTCTGGTTACAGTGTGCTGTATAATATCTACCTCTGAGCAATATTAAAATACATGGTCGATCCGATCTAATTCCGGTACAGTGCAGTAGTAAACTAAGGTCATGGGGGTCTATAGGCGACTTCAAGACTGTCTTCCCTATGGCTCGTTGTTAACCAGATTTGCTTGAGGGGAATGGGGGGGGGGGGGTTTTCAAATTTTAGAACATGACTGCTATTAGCATTTAGATGTTCATAGCAAAGAGGAGAATTAAGTTAGGATTTTTGCTTTTTCTTTACTGAATATGACACTAAAAAGAAACATTTGACATTGGTTTTATATAAACTGCTTGGCTATACCTGCAGACAAATGTTAACACATGATGTATGCTTGTCATATTGAAACAAAACTTTTCAGTGCATTTGAGTTCAAGACTAATCAGCAAATGCTAGAAATAAAGAAAATTCCAAAATGGTTGGTTCCAAGAATAATGGCTACTACCCCTATTTTCGGTCCTATCAAGAGTACGCTATTGATTGCTCACAGTGGAATTGTGGGATACCATGCTGAGAAATCCGTCTGACGTTCTGGCAGTGATACGATCAACTCATTACCAAAAGAAAAAAATGAGTCTTGCCAAGATACAATGACTTTCTGGACTTTGGTGCCTGCGTTCCAATGTTAATACAGTCCTTAAATGGATTAGATTCACTTAACATTGCTGTATCTATTCTCAACTTTTCTGTGATTGAAACTGGAAGGAAAGGTGCTTGCAATATTAGGCTATACTCCCCACGGAGAAACAGAAATGTTAAATATTTCAGAATTTTTCTTTTAATTTATACAAATCCACACATCTTTCGCGACATTTTTATATTACCAGTACAAAAAGACTCGGTCAATACATGCCTAAGACCAACAAATATATTCCTAGAATGATACATACATGTTAATATCTGTATAAATAAAATATGCTTTTACAACGAATGTGATCTAGTACTGGTAAGTTACCTTAGCTCAGTCCACAGCCAGTAGAATTTTTAAGTTACTGGTGCATAACATATATCATATACTGGGGTAAATGTAGCGTGTATGACAAAACACATGTGTTGTCACTGCTTTGTGGGTAGTACTTACACAAATATAATAATATACTGCTGTGCATAGATTGTGAAAATAACTAGCTTTACTAATCCAAATGATCTTACCCTTCCACTTGTGGCCTGTTTGTGATTTATACTAGATGTGAATGTGCTGATTACATTTTACACTTAAGGAGATACATGTAATGGAAAAAAAATATCATTTCTGAAAATTTTAGGCATACCAAAAAAAAAAAAAATAAATAAAAATCAAATAATTGTGAATAACTCAAACCACATCAGGTTGTTATTGTAGAAACATGCATCAGTGATCAATATAATCTGTGAAGCATGTACCAAAATAATATACATATGAGAAAATGGCAAAGAGAAGGAAAATTTCTTAAATGTTTTGCAATGATGTGATGATCTTTGAGGAGATAGTGTTAAGAATTTAACTGTTGAGCATTAACTGAAATTCTTTTTTGAGAATGTTTTCCTTTATACTGGTAGAACATATCAACATTCTTAGCGTAGGAGTAATGCGGTTAGGCTTCCTTGTTTGTTTTGATATTTTTTTATCTACAATAAAAATGCACTGATTAGTAAAATAATCAGGGTAGCGAAAGCTTTAATGCCATCTACAACTTACACTTGAATGCGACAGATCCCAAAGATCAGTTTGAATTTTGTTTGGGCTTGAGAAACTTCGTCTCAAGAGTCAAAAACCAAAGAGGGACAGAGGCCTTGGACCACAGTGCTGTTAACATTTCTATCATTAGTGGATAGTTGAGTGTTCTAGAGAAACAGGAAAGGCTCATATGTGTTTTTTCAGTGTTTTTTAATCACGAAAACAATTGCTGACCCTCATTAGGCTAGACTGGCACCCCAAAGTGTTCTTGCGTTCGAGCTGAAAATGTTTTAGCCACACTAGCCCACTAACTTGGGGGGAGTGTTGTGAAACAATCCACAGTTACTGAGGACATATGTTGGGGTTCCTGTTTATTTTAAAGAAATGGAATAGTATGTACATGTATGCTCAGTGGTGCTCCCTCAGTAGTACCGTTTATTAGCCACATTGTTTTTACCTTGTTCTGTGATATTACGTCATTTGGTTTTGTAGTGTAAATGAGGACGCATTTTGATCTGTACATGTATATGGTAAGGACAGCTTTGTACTGTTTCTTTGCGCTCAGACAAAAGTTGTGTAATATTGCTCTGTGTTAATACATTTTAGACACTTGTTTTTAGATGGATTTTAAGTAATTTGGGGGAGCCTGCAGATTTGTGTAATGGAACGGCAGTGGCCTGAGATCACACGGCCAGTTCTGCGATGAAACAGATCTGATGTGTACCGGTATTTTAATTAACTATGGCTTTACTATAAGTTAAGACTCAAAGTACCTGTGTCTTGGTAAAATCAAGGAATCAAAGTGTTGACTCATTTCATATTCCGTATTTTTATCACAGGGTTGAAATTCATTAGTCCATGTTAAATTTTAAGTGCTTTTATGAGTAATTATGAGTGCTTTTTTCTCTAGGATTTCATTCGAATGGCATTGTTCACCAGCAAGACGTGTACATTGTTCTGACCCTACCACAAAGTGTCCAGGACTCAGCGAGTCTACGTTCACAAGTGTCTTAGTTGTCTTCTGTGTGCCATAGCAGTGGTGACTGTTGTGTGTTGTCTTTGAGGGGAAAGAAGTGTGACACCGTATCAGTTGTTCAAATTTTGCCTTTTTCTAATTGAGTTTTGAATAAATTGTTATTGGTGGTAAAATACTGACAATGTGTTTTTTCACTCAACAGTTATCCAGTTTAATATTACGGACACAGGATCTTCTTTTGAGCATTTAACGAATGCTGTTTGAATCCTGAATAAAAAATGCTTATGGTTGCCCATACTGTACAGAATTCTTGTTGTAGAAATAGCAAACACAAGTTTACATTACCAGTGCGGTTTGTACTTGAGTATACATGTAGCTGCCATCTCCTGGATGGCAGTGTCAACTAGGAGCTTTAAAACTGTAATTATGTGTCATGCGATAAAAGGTCAGTGTCTTTTTTCCGCTTTGTGCGCCGGTGTTTGATTACTTAGTAACGCGACTCAATTGGTTCCATTTACATACAGCTGCTTCGTCTGTGATCAGCGTTATCTCTGCTTGTACAGTAGCAATGTCGCGTGCTCTCTGTCACGTATGTCACGTGTTGCCAATCATTCACCGTCCTTAGCCATGCCTAGTGGTCTTGTCTCAAAATTAATGTCATATTTCATCCGAGGCTTTCTCCCCAGGGAGGAGCTTGCTGTGTTTTTATTACTGCTAATGAAAGGCTGGGCAGGGGGAGGACTAGGCTGGACTATCCTAGCAAGTGGATGTGAATGTGTACGCCGTGTCATGGTCAATGTCATCGTTATGTCCGTAAGGTGTGTTACACGCGTAGAAGACCTGGATATAGTATGGTTGTAGCCAGGTGTAGCGCATGTCAGGGCCCCATTTCAAGGAGATCAGTAGCAGTAGCTGAGTAGTAAACCCTGGAATTCGGTCATCTTGCTGGTAATGCAGTAAAAGCAGTGCAGAAATGGATTCTTTGTATTGCGGATGGCAAAGAATGTCACAAATGCATGGAGAGTATCTTTCAAGATTAGATTGTTTCTTGAAATTAAAAACACAAAATAAAGAAAGCAGTGCAAGTTTAGAAAAAAATCACTATAGTCGTTCTGTGGTGGTATTACATAATACCCGAGTGCTGTGAGCCCTGTAGCAAAATACAAAACATTTACTTAGATTAACACTAAGCTCTAATTATATTCACGTTGAGTGTATGGATTACACGTATTCTTGTCCTAGACAATCATTTTCATTCTTGTGGTAGAATTCGATGAAAGATCTGGCGTTTATATGAGCTTGCTTGGCCTTCATAATATTATTTGTTTTTTATCCTTGAATACTATTCCCATGGTCACTGCGTGACCCAGTTACTGTTTGTTGTGCAAATGTACGATTGTGTGTATGTTACAATGCTGAGGTTTTTGCATTTTCCATGTGTTTGTGCGCAATACAATTGGCACAGAAAAACACCCCAAGATTTCACGGTTCTTAAGTTAGAGATTTGTCAATTTATTGAGTGGAACTTGTGCACAAATGTAACAAAAATTAGCACACAAGCTACTCTGTGGACTTGTTGTTGTAGTGTACCGATCTTGTCACCAGTGTTTTGTATATGATATGACAATTTGTCAGAGACACACAACTGTAAGGCTTGCTGGTAACTCTGTAAATTTTAGGTCAATTTTTGCTCACATCCGAAGTGATAAACTATGTATTGCAGTTCGTTAAACTGTGCTGCTGTTGTGGTCACTATACATTGTGTAGCATTTAGGAAAGACAAGTGTTGAATAATCTTGGTCGGGTAGCTTTATGCTCTGTCCCCAACCTCTTTGGTTGTGGCAAAGCCAAGTTTTTATCATATGATGTTCTATAATCTTGGGAAATGAAAGACGTCTTTTTGTCTATAAAAACCCCTCTGAGGATGTTGTTGTTTTTGTTGAGAGGACGTTGCATGATCCGTGTTGTCATGCATGCAGTGTGTGTTGTAGCGATTCGATGCCCATGTCCTATGATGATGGTGATGATGATGATGATGAGCCTTAAGTGACCTAAAGCATTCAGCGAAAGAATTTACAGTTGACCTGCCTAACTGCCTGCCTAGCCTAGCCTCGCTTCTCCCTCTCACTATGTGTCTGGGACGATGTCGCTACCTCACTCAACAGCCATTGAAAATGACTCATGAAATAAGGCAACTAATCAATATTTACTATAAGTGTATATATCCATGTATATCTATAAGTATATTAGCAGGAGGCATGTGTGGTGTCCATATTCTCTGAGGTACTATATTGCGATGTGAGAAGCAGGTTGTGTTGTTGCCATTCTTGGAGCTGTTGATCTGAAAACCAAAGTGAAGGGCTTGTCTTAGCCTGGGGTTTGGTCTCTGTATCCTAGAGACCCCCGTGAAAGCTTTACAATCGTCTTTCATCCGTTTTTTCCAAGTGACTGTATCATATTCCTCAAAATTGTGCTGGAATTGATAACCCAAGTTGGTAGCTATTACGTGAAGGATTTTGTGGCAGTGAAGTGTAGAAAATGTTTTAGCTTAAATGCTGGCATAGGAAATTTACTTAAGCCGGCATATTTCTAATACTGGGGCATTTAGTGATCCTCTCCTTTTAAGCTAAGCAATCTGAGTGTACATAATCTCCTAGCGGGAAGGGATTCCTGTAAGTCCAAAGGAGCGACCATTACCCGGTGTACTTTGTTTTGTGGCTCAAGGTTTGTGCGCTAACTCAGAAGAGAATGTACATGGCTCGATGGAATTAATGTTGTTGATGGCATGGTTACAGTATATTGTTGCTTTGAGGCATTGTGCACAAAATACGTTGGGCATACAATGGTTTGGAGTAAATCTCTTGTGTTAAAACTGGATGTTGTCAACATAGTTTTGTTGATATGAATTGTTCATTGTTTTGGCTTCACACACTTGAGGAGTTCACAGTTTGAAAACTGTTCCCAGATCTAGCGGCATTGTTCCTTGCTGGCGGTAGCTAGTCAACTGCTGCCATCAGTTTGTATCCAAAATCTTTTTAAATGGCGGATTATCTTTGGTGTTCCTTCAGGTTACATGTTGTTACATACATCAAACTGCAAATTTGGTGATTGTTGCAAGAAACAATTTCAGCTATAATCTGCAAAAGTGGGTGTTGATAACTTACAAATTGGGTAAGTGGGGAAATTCAAATCATGTTAATTATGATGGGCATTTGACGTAGACAAACTGGTACACAGTGTTGCGCAGTTCAAATGACTTTTTACGGTTTCAAAATCCAGTTCATTGTGTAAAGCATGAAATGTTTCTTATTAAAGAGACCAGATACATGTGCAACCTGAATTAATGGTGTATCTCCAGTGTTATAATAAATACCTCTTGTTTAATATAATAGTGAATGGTTCCTCCAGACATAAAATTATAAACAAAATTAATGTTGGAATTAATATTCAGTCTTATACACTCGGGAGTAATAAGTGTTGCTCACTGCTTTATTAAAATTACAACGATGGAAAGATAAAAGAGGGAACATGTAGAGACAAACCATAGCTAGAGCAGGGAAGACTAAATAGCTCACCTCGGATGGCTGGCAGTGATGTATCTGGGTAGTATGAAATGGGATCCATATTGTAGCCACTGTTGGGTGTTGTTTCATACGCCTTCCTCATGAAATGGAAACAAATCAAACCTCGAATGAATCAAGTTGTGAGGCTACATCATCGGGCAAAGAAACCAAAGATTTCTGTATAATATGCAAATAAAAGTGTAAAGGCTATGTTTGGGTTGCTGTTTTTTTTCTTTCCAAGCAAGTTCTGGAAAGACTTACATTGTTCACCCACCCGGCAGATCTTTTCTTTTGCACATAATGACAGCATTTTTCTCTGCCCCATACAACTTTCCGGGTATGCATAGCTTTAGAATGTAGCATATCTGCTTATATCCACAGAAGTATCTGCTATTCCACAAAGGAAACCCACATAATCTCTTGTTATTCCTCAAAGCAAATGCCAACCCACAAAATCCAAGCTTTGCGATTACATAGATTTGGTATGTAGTCCTCGTCCAGTCCATAAAAATTATTTGCTTGCCCAGAAAGAAAAACTAACCTGGTAATGCTAACCCACACACCTACGCTTTGCATTAGTCCAGTAGACTAATGTCATCATTAAACTGATTGTGACCTTGGCAGATGGATCATATGAATGATAACAGCACATGTGTAGGTATGTTAGCTGAATCCTGTTGGATTGGAGAAACCTTGCCTATACACTATGCATTATAGTGAGCGAGAAAAGAAGGTTTATAGTCACTTTGACAATTTTTCAGTCTTATAGCGACTGGCACAAGGTTCATCAAGCTCAATGGCTTGATCTAGGAACAAGGTCGTGGATGTAGGTGTGGATGTGTATGCACTGGACCCATCTTGTGCTAGTCTAACAAGGCCACTTTTTATAGTGAAACTGGCCATTTAGTGGCACTGAAATACCACACCACGGCAACCCAGACCATTATTCGGACTCTGAGCCGGCCAGTCGGCCTCCAACTATGTGTTGAGCACTAAGCAGAGCAGCAGAACCTCAAATTTTAATGTCTTTTGTTAGACGCGGCCGGGGATCGAACCACTATCCTCCCCTCCCGCATGCCAGTAATGTCAAGATTTAGAATGTAGTCATTTGCTCCTCCACAAAAGTTATCTGCTACTCTACAAAGGTAATGCTACCCACAAACGTTCATCTTTGCAATGCATTATTTAGTATCTAGTCTGGTATGCCAGAAACAGTATCTGCTGTTCCACAAAGAAAAGGCTAACACACAAGGCTAAGCTTTGCGAATGGATAGATTTAGTATGTAGTCATCCATCCAGCTCTAAGATTAAACACGTTAATGTATGCATATTTAATTCCACGGTTTTTGGCTTATGTAAAGTCATACATAGCAGGCGAATGTAAGGAAACTGTAAGGGTTACGAAGTGTTGTTCCACATTATCTTTGCGTTATCTCAAATTATGACCCCGAAATCTGGAGGTTTCTCTATATGTAGATATTTTGCCAGACCCTAAACACGTCCACTGGTTGCTCATACAAGTCAATAGCTCATATGTGAAAAAAAACTTTCGAAACGTATCAGACCTGTTTTTGAAATCCATTAAATGTACAGGATTACCCATAAAGTAAAGCACACGAAGAAGCACTTTCACACCGCGATATTGTAAGGTAATTTGAGGTGAATGCAGCAACAGCAGCAGCCAGCAGTACTTGTCTAATAATGATTGTTATATAGTAACATTCTTCGAACGTTCAGTTGATTAAGTTTTTCCACTTTTATTCACGCCTTTATTGTTCATTATACATGTTACACATGGTACAATTGATGCAATTCGCTTCACCAAAATTTCTCCAAAATTATTCCTTCCAACATTTTTCTTCAAATTCGTGATAGTATTCGTGTCTCGTTTCAACAGTATCTTTCAATATGTCTCTACATCACAGGTGTCCTGAATTTCATTCAAACGCCCCTCTGAACTTTTTGTCCAATTACATCTTTGTCGAAGGATATATTTTTGGTTAATATAAAGATATGGTTTACAATGGCAGACGCATCTGAAAAGTAGTGGCAATATATGTGCTAGTGCTAATCACAATTCTTGTACATGTTAACATTTGTATAGTTTTAGTTTGATCTGAGCAATCACCCGGCTTTGTTATTAACCATGTAAGACTCACATGTGGTAGGCTAAGTCTCCCAACACCCCACAGACACTTCTGTACTACAATCCAGCAACCCCGACTGCAGTCCATTGTGTTTACCCATCCAATGCTAACAAGGGCCGACGTTTCTTAACTTTGGTGATCTGCCGGGAACTTGTGTCTCAGCGCCGCTCACCCGTGGCCTCGGGACGTGCATAGAATACGCAAACCCCTACTGCTCTTATAGAGCCTCTGTTCGTAAAAGAAATTACCCTGGTTCCGGCTTTTGTCTGTTGGCGACATCACTTACAGTCTTGGACCGACGTTAAAATTCTGGCGGATAACCTAATGAATGAACCCAACCTACTCTGTCGGAGCCCAAAGGGACAATGCATTTGAGAAACCCTGGGGTTCTAGTAGCGCAGTACGTCCTATGCAGAGTGGTAGCAATTTCGACACGGGCCAAAAGAAGGAAAAGCGGATAAGTAGCAATCGCATCCATTAGGTAAAATAGCAGTTTTGTGACGATATGTTCGGATTCAGTGTCGAAGATGAATACGGTTAATGAGCCGTATACCTTCAAGTTGGTCCCTCACCTCAATCCCGGGCTCAATCCCCTCCGTCTGTACACTATTCGCCACAATGGTTGTCACATTTATTAGTAGATGTACAATTCGGAATAGAAAGCTGTGTCCACAAAGTTTCAAGGTTTGGTCAAAGAACGCAAATACGGCTAAGGACTCACAAACCCGCCCCATCTGAAGGCGAACGTCTTACAGCCCAGCTGACGCGACACCTCGACGTTAAACCCAAACAAACGGACGTTCTATGGAGCTGATGTTTTGAGACACATGAGTAGCAGAGACAGTATTCGAGTAAATACTTTATTATATACCTGAAAAATCTCCCTATACTTTAACACTGAAAAGATCGTGCAATAAATTTTCATATTGAACGATGAACTTTGCATATTGCACTCTGACCCCGACCCAGATTCTCAGCCAATAGCAAAGGCGCCTCTGCTTTATGTTTACGTAATGCCATTGTTTGTTTCCGCTACGTTACCAAGGTCCCGGGCCGTTGCTATATGGCCTGCAGGCATGAGAAGGAAAAAACATTGGGCGCAACGCCGTGCCGAAATGGCTGTTTCTTGTGTAAAATGAGACTTAATATCACGTATAGTGTTCTAAAAGTGAAGTAGCAGGTATATAATAGGGTTATTGCACTTGTTCGAGGATTAATTGTGTTATGGCCAAATCACTGGCGAGGATCGAGGCCC
>JAAUYG010154179.1_pt1 | contig 11245 bp, 5 predicted proteins | sample 7278091 | NCBI WGS metagenome assembly JAAUYG01 (sample SAMN14350201, study PRJNA611818) | marine sediment metagenome | isolation source: surface marine sediment (0.6m) | place: French Polynesia: Moorea | collected 2018-08
AAAGACCAGGACTGGAATCTGTCCCCATACTGGCAAAGACCAGGACTGGAATCTGTCCCCATACTGGCAAAGACCAGGACTGGAATCTGTCCCCATACTGGCAAAGACCATGACTGGAATCTGTCCCCATACTGGCAAAGACCAGGACTGGAATCTGTCCCCATACTGGCAAAGACCATGACTGGAATCTGTCCCCATCCTATGTTTCCAGGACCTTCAGCTGGCTACCAGTTCATCGTGCCGTCTGCCACCTACACCCACACCCCAGCCATCTCCATGGAGATACAGCAGCAACATTTTACATCCAGGCAGCTTCTCCGCTGTGGGACCCGCAGCCCGATATTCGGGGAACCTGCAGACAAGATGGCAGCCCTGGCTTCTAAAGGGGTCAAACGCCAGGTCGCGGAGGTCCCTCCGTATAGGCAGTCGACGAACGTAGCTGCCACATGGTCAGTGGTCCCTGAAGGTCAAAGGTCAGCGAGAACAGCTGGTGTAGCGCCTGGAGACAGGGTTGCGGATAATTCTGACAGCCAGGAAGGTCTAAGACCCTCGACTGTAAGAAATGTGACACCGCAGCTTGGCGAAGGAGATGTTAGTATTGAAATCAGGAGAAATACAAATCGACAGAGACATTCGGAACAGGCAACCATAGACACTCCACAACAGGTCTTAGTTCATACTGTAACCCAACAACAACATCCTGTAGTTGTGCAAAACAGCAGTGGCAGTCAGATATCCGCACGGTCAAGCTCTGACGTGGAGGAGGATCTCCTTCGGGATATTGCGGGAGAATATTCTGGCGAGTCAGACACATCAGATCCATCTCAGCAGGCCTCACCTGATGGCATCCATCAAGTACCAAACTCAGCAGGAATAAAGATGGAATCTTCAACACGCCAGGTGCTGAATTTGACAAGGATAGACAGAGGGTATTCAAGGCAGCAACGACGAGTGCCTCAGTCAGAGAGTGACAGAAGGAAGCAGAATGTGAGTGCTGTCCCAGAGGAGAGCAGACTAGGCAACGGTGCCGGGAACTCTGAGCAGAGAACTCCCGTTGACAGTTACCGTGGTTACAAGGACACCGAGGATGTCCAGTCACTGAAACTGACAGTACAGCAGCTGTTTGAAAGCCTGAATGAGGATGTTGTATCAAGTCCAGTACCCGGTAACACTGTCTGTCCTGTACCCATATTACCCAATACGACTGGCAGGCTGGCAAACACGAAATGCAATGTTCCTGGCAGACTGGCAAATACAGAGACTGCTGGAAGGAGTGGTCACCAAAGACTGGAGGACGGAGTGAAGAAAGCTGTCCTAAAACACGCCCACAATATGAGCTGCCTTATTTCTGATCATGAACAGTCAAGTCGAGGCACACACGCCATAAGCCACAGATCTTCCAGTGTTTCAAAAGATCAGTGTGATCCCGAGGAATGTACCACGCAGTCTCCACCTACGACAAGGACACCAGGAATTTCAGATGAAGCCGAGCGTCTTACTGTCCGTCAAACCAGGAAGAGGGATCCGGTATCCACGGCTGATACCATGTCAGCACAGAGCAGCTCACATCATGAGGAGATCAGAGGTGGGCAGAAAACTGAGGAACACGGTATGAATCCTAGCAACAGCCACAGCAAAGAAGTTACAAATAATCGGCCACACATGCTTCACGGTGTTCAACCAACTGATCAGAACCAGAAGAAGCCCAAGAACGAGACCTCAGCAACATCTCACAGAGAATACGTTGCTGTAGGATTGGATCAACCTCATCGAGCAGCGACACAAGGTTCAACCCGAGCAGGCTCTGTTAAACGGCATTCTGCTGACGCGGTCAGCAAAGCAAAGAAGGGAAAAAATAGCGTCGTAAAGGTTGGAGGATGTGGTGGTGGTGGAGTAGGACTAGAGCATAGAATATCTACCACAGAGGGAATTACAGTGAAAGGAAATAGGTCAGGGGTCAACTCCAGAGGTGATAATGTGCCCAGGGCAGATAATGTGCCCACAGCGGATAATGTGCCCAGAGAAGATAAGATTCCCAAAGGGTATAAAGTGCCCAGGGGAGATAACATATCAAGACAGGATAATGTGCCCACAGTAGATAAGATGCCCAGAGGAGATAAGATGCTTGATCATGTTGATGTTGTCCACATGAATCCAGAGAAAAGAGAAAAGATTATAGAGACTATGCCGAAAGAAGGCAAAGAGAGAAAATTTGAGAATGGAGGACACAGTGAAGAGGCTCATAGTGGAGCAGATTCCTGTCAGAGACTGATGTATGGACATTCATCTAGAGAGTGCCATGTCAGTGGTGAGGAAACGGAGTCTTCCACTGCTTTCATCACTTACCGGTATTTAGATGACTTAACAGGTGCAGAAAATGAGGATGGTCAACAGAAGGTTCAACAGGGTGGGATACAGAGTTGTAACATCAACCAGTCACAGACAAGGCTTGAAAGGATGGAATCGACAAAGGGTTCCTTTCATAGCATTGGAAAGCGTTACACGTCAAATAAGGGAGAAGGTTGTCATAGATACAAGAGAGGTGGTGATGACTCATTAGACGGGAGACAGACAGACCAGGCTATGAAGGCTGATGATCATGTAGCTGACAGAGGAACAAGGAAAAGAAAATCGCTCAAAACTCGGCCTCCAAAGAACAAGAAATGTAAACACCTCTCAGGCAATGGCAAGAATTTGTACAATATTCAATCTGCTGAACAGTTGGATAGCAATGACAGTTTCCAGACGCAGCAGAGAAACAAACGGCAAAACGTGCTTAACAGGCGCCCAGGTTCAGCTGGACGTCGAAGACTGAAAACTGAGAATAAGGCTAAAACTCAGGATGTAAAAAGTGCAAAAAACAGACACAGAACTGGAAAATGTATCACTAGAAGTTCCACGGCAGCAACACCAGTGGAAATTTCCTATGCAGACGCTGACTCAGATTCAGACAGTGCTTTATCCAATGTTAGTGGCTGTACCCCTGTACGTTATTATCGTATTAGGTCTCCAGGCAGTGCTGTTGATACGACCCCTAGTGCCCGAAATGGCATTAGACGGAATACATCATCACCTCGTGTAAAACAAACTCATAAAGCACAACAAAATAAAAGTAGACGATTGCATAAAACAATGCCCCACACATCCTCGAGTGCAAAAGAAACATCATCCAAGCGTCAGCGGAGGTTATCACCCAAGAACAGTAACAAGTCTGGCCGTACGCAAACAGCAGGGCATACCTGTCCTGTTGATGTGTTGGTGAGTTCACCGTGCATCATGGACTCATATTCAGATGACAATGATGGGGCTCCGGATTTGTCTGACGCCAATCCAGATGAGGATACAGTAGCGTACTATCACCCTGTCCAGAATGGTAATCCAGAACAGAGCAAATCCGGCAGCAGCTGTGAGGATCCTAAAGCACGTGGTCATGTTCGGCACAAAGTTCTGGATCGCTGTATGTCACCAGAAATCGACTTGGATGCAGCGAGGAACTCATCTGCATCAATGGCTGATTTCTTTGATAATCCAGAAAACAAGATTGGTTGCCATGGTTACACAGAGAGAGAAACCAGTCCCCCGTCACCTCTCCTGCCAGAAAATGATGTAAGTCCATCACACAGGCATTGGTATTAATTAGCAAAACTAATATCTGCATACATTTAAGCAGTTGTTGAATTAAGAAATTTGTCGTCTTTTAACCACAGCTACAATTGGCAGCTCTTTCCGCACAGAGGTAATTTGGAGACATCGAACCTATCTTGACTTGACGTAAGAATTTGTCAAAACTGCGAAGTGACAGGCACTTAGTATTGTATTTTCAGTTCGTCTGTAGGGCCAACTTATTATATATAATATTGTGTATAATTTAGCCCCCCCCCCCTCTATGCTGGTAGATTATCTACATTATGTACTATGTGGGTTATCAACAGACCATTCAAGTAGTCTGTAATAATATTCTGATTCAGTGTCACACACTTGTCAACTACCATACTGTTACATGTATCGTAAGCAGATGTCACATGAGTTCCCCCTTCCTCATCTTCCAGACTGTGCTGTTGCTGTAACCATGGTAACCACATTGACGATTCCACACCTGCGCTTACAGAAGCAACAGACGACTTGGCTTTTGATGTTCGTGTTTGGACCATTAGGGATATAGATATAGTGTTTCCCTTGATCATGTTGATTGTTGATAACTAAGAAAAACCAAGGATGAACACGGTCATAACGATGTTTACTCGTACACATTTGCTCAGACACTTAATAATTTATGAAAGTTTAGTACATGTACGTCGTTTTAACATATTGAACGTTCAGGTTTTAGTTGGGTATTTTATGGAAATGGTGGAACCCGAAATAATTCAGTAGAAGCGTCAGTATCCAGATAACCTTTTTGTGAGGTGGTCTTGTTTTGTAAAAAATATAAAGATGGTTGTACTGAGAGGCGGTCATGGTTTTGAAGTGTCATGCTTGTGAGGTGGTAGGTATTGATGGTGATACATTGTAAAATATAATGCTGTAAATGTGATATATTACCATCTGGTACTCCTCTTACTAAGTGCTCTGTTATATCATCTTACTAAGTGCTCTGTTATAATTCCAGCCTGTTGTGCCTTGTTGCTCCGAGCTCCAGGCTCAGTCTTTCAGTGCACAGTGATGAATTTACATATTTTTTTTTTTATTATATTTGCATATCATTATAACAGCCTGCACGTCTTTAAACACCAGGATACTGCTGTGAATGAAGAAATATTGTATTGGAGTAGAGAGATATTAGCAGGAGAGACATGGGATGTGAAACATTTGAAGCGTTCCTTTGTGCACATATATAGACAGCGTATCGAATCTTCTGGATCCATAAGATAACCTGTACCGGTCTGCTGTCATGTTTTCACTGTCACGGTGGTATTACTATGACAACAGGGTGCACATGTCCTCAGTGCTTTGTCACATGTCCTTAGCGCTTTGTCACATGTCCTCAGTGCTTTGTCACATGTCCTTAGTGCTTTGTCACATGTCCTTAGCGCTTTGTCACATGTCCTCAGTGCTTTGTCACATGTCCTTAGTGCTTTGTCACATGTCCTTAGTGCTTTGTCACATGTCATCAGTGCTTTGTCACAATCATTGTCACATGTCCTCTGCTTTGTCACATTTTCACATGTCAGTGCTATGTGCTTCCTTGTATCCTGTGTATGGTGATAGTGTAAAATACCCCATCTCCACAGCGTTGTACTGTACCATCCAGGTTATACTATCCAATTTATCTCATGTGTATCTATACAGACTATAGCCACTGTGACCCGGTCATCCGTGCTCTATGCATTCCCATCTCTGCCTAAATGTGTGCCTTTCTAGCATGTTGGTAATGTTTATGGAACATAGCACTATCCAACACACCAACCAAAGCAAACTATTTTAAATCTTTGTGTTATTTTGTTGACTATTTATTCATGAATTCATGTCTTTTATTGTGGGGCATGTGTCTATAATACTGAAATAAATATGTACATATATCCCAATTGTTCTTTGATCAGTATGTGAAATGGTTTGCCTGAGCCACCAACATTTGTTCTTACTGTCTACACACATTGCGGATTGCGATCATCCACAATTTACAGACCTCCTCGTCAGAAGGAAACCAATAGCCCAGCAGTGTGAACAAATGGAAACTGAACAACACGCTTAATGCATTTTGGGTCTAAGACCACACAAACATACAACAAAGTCAACGAAAAGAGGGTGGTGAACATTGTATCTTAGCTTGACTTGTTGCTCTGATATGGGTAAAACTTGTTTCTACTGGGCGCGGGTAGCATGCGCCACCTGGTGTTGATAGGTGGTGTACGGCCGTTACAAGTTTCCATTGGTACCTCCACAGAAAATGTCAACTTCAGCCCTGTGACATTAAAATAGTCATTTGATTGGTGCAGGTATAATGTATGCGAATAGGAAATCAGACAAAAAAAGGTTTATTTTAATACACATGTAGTATTCTTGACAATCACATGCACAACATACATAAAACTGGCAGTAACTCTCTTGTCAGTCAATAACTGCTCAGACGTACTTTGTATCATACAAGACGTACAATGGTCATAAACTTAATTCTTAACTTGTCACCAATCTGACCAAGCAACTAAGAATGTGACCCGAGTTCAAACCCATTTTCGAGAACTACAGCCAGTTCTATCAGATCTTCCATCTATCAAACATTGTCTACAAGGAGTGCAATTTGAGGTCAAACAGGCTTCCACACACCTCAAAATACCCAGTTCATGTTTCACAGATCCAATATACGCCATTAGTACTTCATAACAATGATCACCATGGTGATACACTGTTTGATGTGAAATGCTGCTCCACGTGTGGGGAAACTGATACATAAAACACACAATGAGATTTCCTCTGCTGTGGTTTGTCCTGTCACGACCGCTTTGGAGGTTTCTGTAGTATGTTGAGGAATTTGCCACGTGTCATCTCATGACCTGAAATATTGGAAGAAAGTCACTTTACACTGGGTTCTTAATATTTTGACTGCCATTGTAATAAAGCGAGTATTAGATTCACATATATCCACAAAGTATTATATGATGCTGTCTAGGGTATAAAACATTAAAATTGGTGGCTACAAGCTAGATTTCCCACCAGTCATTACTATTACATTCTATACAAAGTTTTTTTTAAACTTTTCAAGGCAATAATATTAATAACCTCGGTACACAAGCTAGAGTTTCTAATATAAGCTGTGTTAGGCTATTAAGACCCTTTTTTAACAATGTATAATAATAATTTTAATTTTCTTCCTGACTTAATATCCAGCTCAGCAAACTTTCCGTGAATAACAAAGAACGGTACTTGAACATGTTGAAAAGGGATACATCCATTCCATCCATGCGCAAATACTATTTTGTTGTATCTACATGAAATTGCTGTAGTATAAACTTCAAAACTGAAATTTAACGTGAAGCTGAAGATCACACTCACTTTCCTCTAGCCCCAGCTGGTATGCCAGGTTTTGTAGGCCACGGACTTTCTCCAATAGCTGAGCTGTGGTGAGGCTGCCCAGTTCTAGAAAATGGATTGTTGACATCATTTACAGGCATAATCAGGGATAGCCGGAGACTGCATTCCCAGCTCAAATACATGTACACTTGTTGAGTGAGAATTCGCTAGCTCAACACTATCAGAAAGTGTATTTGAGGTGGGAACATTATCTCCGGCTAAATTATAGAATGCTGCAAGGCTCACTTCTACATGATTCATCAATCACAAATTGCTCGCAGGGCACATTGTTTACACTTGAATTGCCTTTCAACCTGCCACATCGATATACCATGTATATATTCATTGTTGAGGTGAGCATTTATATAGTTATTGTTTGTAGCAAACCTCATAAAATAAATTGAAGCTTATACGAAAAAGTGTAAATAGATGAACAATGGTAAAATGGTCAACTCAGTACAATGTATTTATTATTTAATATGCAAATCATTACTATGCTATATAGTAACAGTCTGGGTTGACTTTGGGCCCCCATATCTAGGAAAACTTCAGCATCCAAAGATTTGCTTTTGTGGACAACATGGTATTAAGTGGAAGCAAGAAATAAGCAGTACTTCAAGATATTCTGCTCCATAATTTCCAATATAAGATGCTTCTATATATTTAGAAATACATTTGTGGTGTGGGGATTCATACAGACTATCATCAGCAATTATTTTTTCACTCTAGGATTCCTAATTTCATCACATTGTGTACTAACTTAGCCATCATAGGTGCAGAAAAGGTGATTAAAGCATATCCTTTGATATTTAGATGTATTTATGCAACTATTACAAAGTTTATTTTAAATACCTTGTAGGATTATCATGTCTTCTTTTTCCAACTCGGCTGCATATTTGGATGGGGAGGATTCTGGGGACTGAAACAACACGATGTAGTGGTCGTCAAGTTGACAATAGGGAAATGTTTGATAACATGGTAATTTTTGTAACACTAGCAGTACCTATAACATGTAACCATTTAGTCATGTAAAATCCAAGACTCAAAATTAGCAGCTAAATCACTAGTAACAGTTGTAACTGGATTGTAACGCTAGTCATTATAGTATACAAACTAAATCAAGTACCAGACCATTCATTCAATTACTGCATATTCTACTTACTGTCAAGGCTGCAAACTCAGAGACTCCAGGTACTGAAAATAAAATAAGAAAGTTTCTTGTATTCATTTCATTTTAAATAATGCGCGTATTAAATGAAAATAAATCACAGTACATTAAGCAATATTAAGATATTGTGCATGAAGGTACACACTGACAGTACATAAAAGGTTTTTGATAAGATTTATCTACATTTATCATTTCTATCTACATTGACTATGTTATCTACATTTATCATTGTTGCACTATATGTACTTTGTGAATATCTTGACAAGCTCTTTTAACTGTTGACGATTAGTAAATAGCAAGATTACTTTATTCAAAGTGCAATTACAAGACAATTTTAAAATGATGCCCTCAAACGTGTGCGAATACTGATCATATACTTACACTACCTGTTAACATCATTAAGAGCTTTTATCAATATTCATGTTATTATGAAAAGCAGAAAAAAAGATAATGTCAAAAAAAAAATGTCTTAAATACTGTACTTTGCTCTGGCCATAAATCAGGCGAAGCTCTGTCCAATTTCTCCAAACTTAACAATGATTGGTCCATTGTTCTCTGAAACAAATTACACACAGGAATTGTAAAAATGCATAATATATAAATATAAAGAAAGACTATCAGTAAAACCACATTACATTTGACATTTGCATTTAATTTACTGTAAACATGACAAAGTACAACTAAAGGCTCAATTGGTTGAGTGTTGAATGGAGTGGATTAAATTTCAAAATAAACCTGATAATTCAGTTGGAATGCAACCAGTCCCCTGGGAAGACTAACCCCTATAAAACTGTTGAGGCCCTGTACGCATAATCCTTGTGGAAGAGTTATGACCCTTTGTAAGTTATGAAAGTTCATAAGTGAAAAAATTGTCATGCATAAACTGTTCCTTTCATTTATTGTGTGCAAGTCAGTTCATAACCTATGAATAGGATAGACCTGTACTAAATCAATTACATCGGTGTTGTTCCAGGATATTAACATGTCTCAGAAAGTTAATAAAAACTTCTTGTTAGGTCATATATAATCAAGCCTCCCGTTTTCGATCTATGGAAGGCACCATGTTTGATCATCATGTTTTCCATGGCACTGAAGCAAGTGCATGTAGTCGGTTTGAGCAGCCCATTTGCCCAAAGATTTTAAAATTTCTTGCCATGTAATTTGAGTTTTTTGGCAAACCTGACACATCCACACATGATAAAATGTTGGGTGTTGGGTTGGTGTTGCAATGAAAGGTATCCTTGCTGTAACAGGCAAATAGGAGGGACAATTTTTGGAGAGCATTTGTAGCCCAGCATATTGTTTTATCATATTTATGTGACTGTTTTGTGAAGAATTTGCATGTTGCTCAAAGTTTGTTTTTATATAATCACAAAACTAGATGTATGAGCCACAGTCACAAGGCTAATGAATTGTTTTGTATGAAATGTGCCAAATATAAAGGCAATTAACTTGACTTTTATGATGCTTTTATGATGCTATGACCAAGCGATAAATTGTTTATGGCTAGTTGCAGGTTACGTAGTTCATGCAAACTAACTTCACCTGTTCCTAAGTTTGTTCTTAGCTACATCTTTCTCAGCAGCTACTCATGCATGCCGGCACAGATAATTAGTGAACTACTAGTACTCCATACCCTATCCTGTACTACCGTTTATTGGCATACACAACGTCCACCCTATCCTACTTTTGTGCTTCTTATGCATGTTACAGATGTTGTGGTAAACCACTTAATAATAAAGCAATAATAAGCACTATAGTAGCTGTGTGCAAGGCATAGCAGTACTAAATGGTTGCGTGTTTCTGGTCCAAAACACAGATTCGAGTTTGTGGTGCAATTATTAGAATAACAAAATGCGTTTTGCATGTTTTGTTGTCTACACAGTAAGGGCTAACTCCAATGCTTGCTTGGCAATGCTTTGATGCCAATAACATCAGATGGTAAGCTCTGTACAGCCAAACACATCCCCAATCACCACCCACTGTCCTCTCCTGACCACTGCAAGGGCTGTCATTGCCTTTCTCTCCAAGTCCACCTTGCAAAACGCTATTAGAAAGTGTATTTGAGCTGGGAATGTAATCTCCAGCCCAATCCTTGCTGCTGCATTAATTTTTGATATTACCATGCAGAGTTATGTTACTGGCCAGAAACCGAGCTAGGATGGAAAACAAAGTCGTGGTGCTCTACAGTAAACTATACCTGGGTCCTACTAATTACTGCGTGTTGGCGAGTGTTACCTATATTACTTGATTAAAACTTACGGCAGAATATATGGTGTGCAAGACAGACAGCAGGTGCCCAATAACAGCATAGGCATATATGGCAACATGAACAAATGCAGTGGCAAATACCCCTTATTTGTGAAAAAAGCATGCAGTGCAATCGTTGCTTTCGTTCCAGACAGTTGTTGGCCTGACTCGGACGCTGTTCAATGGTAATTTTTTTCAATCACAAGTAGTCCTTGTTTAAACAAAATGTGGGTAGATAATTGGGAGTGGTAGTGGCCCACCACCTCCGGTACATGGGACTACTGTTAATTTCATTTCACGCGCGGTAACCAGCCATTTCATGCGCGGTGACGGGCGTTTATGCCCTGTAACACTCTTCACCGCAGCTTTGCTAGTTAACTAGGTATGCTGCTTGCCTGGCATCAACTGTGTAAAGCACCAGTCAATGTTAGGCCCCGGGGGTGGGGGGGTATTTGACAGACCATCCTCACCCGAGGGGTGGGAATTAGATATGAGATGAACGCCCAGGGGGTGGGGAATTCAACATACTTTGCGCTACTGCAGGTTGAAAGACAGCAGTGGGTGCCCGGGGAAGGGGAATTAGACACCTTTAGGTGGCGCTGGGGCTGGGGTCACCTAAGGCATTGAGACATTAGAAAATCAGATTTGCAATTCCCCCTCCCTTGTCCGCCACCCCCCACCCCCCGGGACCTAACATTGACTGGTGCATTAACCCCAGTCTGCGGCGCCACAGCCGATAGGCGACCAGTGGATAAACGCCGCAGACTGGGGTTAGGCTGGTTTAACATGTAACAGTCAGAGAAAGTGGTAAGAAACACATGA
>JAAUYG010190272.1_pt1 | contig 11245 bp, 11 predicted proteins | sample 7278091 | NCBI WGS metagenome assembly JAAUYG01 (sample SAMN14350201, study PRJNA611818) | marine sediment metagenome | isolation source: surface marine sediment (0.6m) | place: French Polynesia: Moorea | collected 2018-08
TGACAGTTTTAGAGCAACGCAGACCTTAAATACGGTACCTTAGCGCCACTAACGGCTTTGAATGGTTTGATATGTGTTGTTCATTCAAGTTTCCAGTTCAAAGCTCCCTGAAGAGCGTTACAGACGAAAGTGGTCAAAATTATTGCACGTTGTAGTAGCAATGCGCCATAGCAACCAGCGCGAAATACAACAAGGCAGGTACTTATTACAGGGCGAGTCATCTACTGTATGATACAGACACCCACAACCAAGGGTAATCCCTAGTTAAACTGGTAGAAGGGAGGCTAAAATACCACAATATATTAGATCATAATGTGAAGGTCACTCAGGTTTTGAAAGCTTATATCTCGTAAATTAGTTGATTGTGAGTTAAGCCGATATGTTACTGTTAGGCACTGCTAGGAAACGACCCATGTGGAGTCCAGTGAAACTATCACATTTGACCTTGAGTGACACTGAAAGGTCAAAGTCAAAGTCATTAGGTTTTGGAGCAGAGTTAGGCCATATGTTACTATTAAACATTAACAGGAACCATATATAAGGAGTCCAATAATATGATTACATTTGCCCTTAGCGACATTGAAAGGTCACTCAGGTTTTGAAGAGATATCTTGTATATGAGTCAAGATAGGACATATGTTAGTAGTAAATACTAATAGGAATCCTCTATGTCGAATGCAGTAGTATGAATACATTTTACAGTATCGACCTTGAAAGGTCAGTGCCAAGGTCACTTCGAATTTGTTGGTGTTCAATCTCCTAAAGGAGCCAAAATAGACCATATAATTAAATACTAATTGGAAACCATATATGGGAATCCAATGGTGTGATTATATTTTACCTTAGTAACCTTGAAAGGGCAATATTTAGGTTTCCCATAATTTGAAGGCTTATACCTCGATAAAGATCTGAGTTGGATCATATGTTGCTATTAAGCATGAACAGAAAATCATACATAGAGAATGCTTTGGCATCATTACGGTTGACCTTGGGTTGGTCAAGGGTGAGCTTGAAATGTCATAGTCAAGGTAACTCACATTTTGAAGGCTTATATTTTGTAAAGGACACGATATATGTTACTACTAAACATTAATAGAAAATGGGTATATGGGATGCTCAACTGCACCACCATATTTGACTTTCAGTGACTTCAAAGGTCAAAGGCAAGATCACTCAATTTAGGTTTGTATATTATAAATGAGCTGAGGTAGGCAATATGCTACTATTAAACCCTAATAGGAATGACATATGAGGAGTCTAAGTCCAACTGAACCTGCACGTTCCACCTTGGATGGCATTAAAATCCTGGGTATTATTATACCACAGGTGTGCTTAACCTTAATCCCGAGCTATCATTGAAAGGTTAAGATGCTGACAATGCTGTAAAACTGATAATGCATGATAGGTTACTGGGGGACAGTTGGGCCAACATTTCAATTGTTTTAGCCTGTGACCCAAACTTTCAACTGCTTTAGGCTGTAGCAGTGAACTTTGTTACAAGTATGCCAGTAATTGCCATTTGCCATACCAACTACAGTTGTGAAGCAGAGCACCAAGTTCCAAATGCTTCTTGCTTAATTTTAGACCAAAGAACAGTGATTAACTTCTAAAGTAAGTTTTGTTAACATGTTTTCTGGCTTAACCTGAATTTGACAAATTTGAAAATAATAAATCCTCATCAAAAACGATTGAGACAAGCAGAAATTACGAAAATAGATCATAGAAGATCATGGAATGATTGCCGTGAACGTCCATGCCACACCATTTAAGACACCTGCTATGGCTCTCATAATGTCTTACATGACTCTCCACAATAGTCATACTGATGTACCAACCACGGAACTGCATCTGGGTATGCCGGTCGACAGACAGAAAAATATGCATATTGCCTTGGGTGTGAATCTACTGAACCATGGTTAAGGAAACCACGAACAAAGTCCCATGCATCAGAACTGATGCAAGGGACAGTCAAGAATCATGATGGATAATAAGTGTGAGATGTCCCTGAATAGTTAACATTTTTTATGGAACGTGGGAAAAAATTCGGGACATGGCTTTAGGAACCTAGGCTATACAGAAAGTGCCAGACGATGCCTGGGATCAAAGATGATATCACCTCAAACTGGAGACGTGCATTCTCCAGCTGGACCTGCAATAAGAAGTAACATGAGCTCAACCTACACAGGAAAATCCTAGCAGTTACTTTAAATAATTGCAAATTCCCTTGGAGTAGGATTGGAGCCAAAACCAGTTTGACGGTTCCAGATGCTGCATCCAGAATTGACCTTATGTGCATAAAACCTGGTTCTCTATGACAACAGACTGCAGAAGGGTGCTTAAAATAGGACACGACACCTTGCAACTCACAGGGAGATGATAGGCCTCGCCATGTGGCTTCAAATCTGGGAGTACCAAACAAGGCAGATGTACAATGGTTGATTCCTCTGCATTCGGCCAGTGCAAATGGATTTCAACAGCAATGGTACCAACAAAAAAGGCTCCAACAGGACACTTGACACCTGGGCCAAGTAATGGGTGATCCTGGAACATATGAAGCAACAATGCACTTATGCTGATCAAGGAACAGTGAGAAGAATTCAAATGTGCGGGACCAGCTGATCGGGGTCAGCAGGGAAAATGTGGAGGAGAATGGGGGGAGGGGGGTTCACTGAACATCAGACCCCACATAGGAAGGTGTAACTAAATTGGAGTGGACGAGGCACCATGAGTTCTGTTTCCTCGGCAACTAGTTGCCATCTTTACTTTCCTGTCAGCACTGCGTAGCCACTTAAGTTTTGATATATGTGTCCTTTTTGATGGTTGTGGCCGTTACTTGTTGTCCGTCTCCCAGTTGTCTTAGCACCTGTTCCACCAGTTTGCCTGTCTTCATATCCTGGTTGCTACCATAGACGAATTAGACATGTGTGGCCAGCTTCCTGGTTTGGAAGTCGGTCTCCACATGCAAGGCCTCCAACGATAGTGCTCTCTACAACAAGTCATAAATAGCCCTGACTGGATGAAAGTATGTTTGAACATACAACTACCTGCGAATTGAAGAGGTTGGTATTCATAGTAGATTTAGTTGCATGAATTGCTCATGCGTCATGCTGACACTTGTGTATAACCATATAACCAACAGAACCCACCTTTAGTAAGGTATCAAGCCAAGGCAGAGATGTTGGTGAAAGACAAGGCAGAGATTCGCCAGCAGACCACCCTGTTGAGCCAGTTCCCATCCCGACGGCATTGTGTAAGCGTGTTTAGGGACCGCGCTGCCTCGTTTGTTGAAAGAGTTTTAGCCAAAATATTACCCCATCCCCCCGCACCTTAACCTGCATCTCATGTCCCTGAGCTGTGAATATCGGGAGTTTATACTCAGGAGAAGTGAGTGTCCAGACTCAACCCCCCGACGGGGGATTTTGCCGAGGAAAAATGGAGATACACAAATGGATTGCCTGTTTATTAACCAAATTTGTTGCTGAATGCTGAAATAGGCTGCATTAAACTCTAGGCCATATTTATCAGGAGATTGTGGAATGATTGGGAATCACGTGACTGATCTACAGGTGTCTGCAAGCTGTTTGTTCAACGCTAGTTAAGGATACAACTTTACCCTGTCTTCCAAGGAAAACTTATGTACAGGAGACGTATCCTGGGCAGTTAGGCAGTTACGGCAACAATCTTCTTAGTTTTAATAAATTATTGGGTATAAATTAACCTGGGAGGGAGCAATCCTGAGATTGCTTGGAGGATCTACGCCATTACAGCGCAGCGAAATTTGGAACAATTCCAGACGCCTGCAAAACATTGCTGGGAGCGTGACCTCCCTGAGTCCCGGCTCGTTCGGCCAGCAACACAACACAGGGAAGCCATGGAGCTAAAAATAGCCTGCGTGATGCTATCTGGCATTGGAGGGGAACCCAACTTACTGGCAGGCCGGCTGCGGTTTGGCCCAGCTTGGTGGGACATGGAGCTGTGACAGCGCCTGAGGGCCTATCTGGACTCTGGCCTTCTGGCTATCCAAATCCCAGTCGTCCGTCCTGCAGGTTACGCCGAGGGCCAGCTAATCCCGGATCATGCACTCCCCCGATTCTAGGGTAACTCCGTGGACAATTTTAATGTATTCTCACCAGTCCCTGACTACCTCCGCTGATATTGGTCCCAAGAGCACCAAAGTCCCCAATGGGAGGGTACCACTGACGCGGACATTCGACTATAGGAAACTCGCCTCCGAAGAGTGATTATTGGGTATGCTGCCAAAACCACCCGAGCCATCACCACCACGAATATCAGGCCCCCGCATGGATTAAGCCATGGTCTAGCAGACATGCATAACGAGGTCATGGAGTATCTTGTCCCACCTATGCTGGAGGACGTATCGGCCTTACTGGGTGACTTTGTTGCCCTGTATCAGGAGCGGAACGTAACACAAAATGCAGCTCCTCTACTTGGAACAGCAGGTTAAGATGACGAAATGACGAAAGGTGAAGCCGAAATAAAGGCAAATCTACTTTGCACCGAGGTGGTGGGACTGAAGCAGGGACTCAGCCGAGCTCGACTGGAGAGGGAACGGATGGAACAGCAGTGGGACGAGGCCCGCAACCAACTGGAGGAGGCCCAGGCCGAACTGCGGACTGCTCGGAGCCAAATAGCCAAGAATGTGGGAGACCTAACTTACAACTGAGCACAGGGGTAAGGAAGTTGGAAACTGAGCTGGCTGTCATGAAGAAACAGTTGGAGGCCACTCCAAGGTCGACTATCCCCGCCTCCTCGTGTTCAGAGAGGTGTATTCCAGGGCCTTGGCGGTCTCCATCCCCCAGATCACGTTAGGAGCGCCCGCCCTTAGCCGCTTCTGCTGTGTCACACCCAGCTGCTGTTCCGATGCTACCGGCTGTTGCTCCACTCCTGCGGGTGACTGCCATGCCCGCGGGAGTGACTGACACTACAACGACTGTCGCCCACACCTCGCCTCAGTTGGCCACCGGACACGGATATGCCGTACACCCTACACCCCCAGGTTTTCCCTCAATATCCCCCAATAAGGTGAATACACTCTGGCTGGGTATTCCCCTTATTGGGGGATGTATCTCTATTCCTACCCCCCAGTACCCGCCACCTCCCCCGCCAGTCCATCTAGGAGGAGATGTGCCACCGATGACGGCCCCACTGTCGCTTCCTGCCCTGGAGTCTCACCCCACCCAGATGGCAGTAGACCCCGCAGCGTACCAGACAATGACGGTGACTGCAGATTCGTCGATGCTTGCAATGGCCCCAATCTTGCCGGCCCCAACAGAGGAGACGGCTATGCCACCCCTGGTTGAATTGGATGACGCAACAGAGATTGTGGGATCGGCAGCCGAAGGCCAAGGAGCCATCTGAACAGTTACTCCTACGTTGAAAACACATGGAAGACGCTAGGCGGACCATGCTGACCAGAGACATTGCGAAGGGCCCGAGTCCCGGCAGTAAGGCCAAACCCGGGGTTGGGGAGCAATCTTCTCCTGTTGCTCCCCGCACACCCCCAGTATTTATGAGGAGAACAGGGCTAAAGGAGCCAATCCAGTTGCCAACAAAAGGATCTGACCACAGCTGGACCTTTAGGGCTCAGGGACCAACTGTCAATCTGGCATGCTGGCCACGCCGCAGTTTGTTGAAAGGCAATGCAAAGAACAAGATCACCTGAGGAAGGATCAAAGGCAGCGCATTATAACAGCTATGGACTCAGCTTTACCCGCCAAAACCATAATCCACAGAGACAATTGGAAGTTACCTCTAGCAGCCACCCCGCCGAATCCATCAACCAGGCAGGGGTTACTGTCGAAAGAGGGAGGAAAAGAGGGGTAGCAGTCGAAAGAGGGAGGAAACCCAAGTTACCAATGGAAAGAGGGCCTCAATGAGGAGAGACGATGGTCAATCAAGGGAAGAACCGGTAAGGCCCGTGTGAGGACCAAAAGGAGTGAAAGAAGTGCTGAGTCTAAACTGGAGCGTGCCCGCGATAATGCTGGAGGGTGGAAAGTGACAACCCGTGAAGCCTTCACCCGGTACAGGTAACATGCCCTGCAGTTGACTCTACATCATGCAGATCCTTGATTTTTGTTTGTTCTTTTCGCCTGCCTAGCCATGAGTTACCAACAGCTGGAATGACAGAAACTTCCAAGCTGCTTCCAGAAGAACAGAAAAGAAGAGAAATCATCCATAGTCATCGGTATGACTGTACCAGTGTACCTGGGAAACTGACAGGAGCAACCAGAGCCTGTCAAGGACTGAAAGAATGCTGAGGCAACCCCAGACAACCCCGCGTCCACAAGAAACGTGGGCTTACTGACAGACTACCAGGAACCCTGATAGAACCCCATAATCCCACGAAAAATCGGACCCCAGAAAGAAAAGCCCGCATGATACCAGACTTCATAGAAGACAAAACTCCGCCAGATACAGGACTTCGTAGAAGATAAACTCCGCAAGATACAGGACTTCGTAGAAGACAAACTCCGCAAGACACAGGACTTTGTAGAAGATAAACTCCACAAGATACAGGACTGGAACTTTCACACACCGGACAAGAACATTGTCTGTGGTATTCTCTTTGAGAACACAAACTATCAGGATAACTATTTAAAAATGGACACCACTTGGGTCAAAGGTTAGAGGTTAGTAGTGTAGTATTTGTCTATATTTTGTTGTATGGCTCTCTGGTGCAGAGACATAACCCACTGAACTTTACAGAGCCAGTTAACGTGTGATAATCTGATATGTGTCTTATTCTCATGTGCCAATACCGATATAATGCTCAAATTTTATGTTCGCACAGTAATGTAGTGCTCCATGTAGCTTAGCCAGTAGGACGCTGAGTTGGTGGTTATAATGTTACTCTAGTGTATGGAGTTGTGTTACTCCAGTGACCGCGGATTGTGTAGCCGCATGTTACCGGGGAGTTTGGCCTGTAAGTGACAGTAGTGAGGACACTTTCGGTTCCTGTGTGCACGGCACACTTCCCACCTGCCGTTAGGTCCCCATAATGACAGTGCCAGGGCACTAAGTTTTAGTTATTGTCCCCTTTTAAAGTAAGTTCCTAAGTGTAATTCTCAGTAATGCCTTTACCGCAAGTGTCTGAACCTTAATCAAAAGTTGGCCATCCTTCGCAGTGATGTGGCTGGGGCTTGGTTTAGTTGGTGGCTACGTGCAGCACATAACACTTAAAAAACACCAGCTGGTAGTCTACTGTTCCCTGGTCTAATTATGGAACAGAGTAACAGTGTGACAGTTATTTCGCAGCTTCGGGGTTAATGTTTAGCACTTCCATCATTTTCGGGATCCATCTGTTATTCTGTTTAGGAGATCAAGGGTCAAAAATTAGTTTTTAGAATTCAGGGTAAACTTAAGGAACATATCTGTTTCACGGTGTTATGTTATAGTTATTGGCCTCCTTGGTCCTATTGTACGTAGCTTTAGCAAAATCACGCCTGCGTGCACGTACCTCTTACAGTGTTATCGTTTTCAGTAGTTTTAGATAATCATTATTATTTTTCCAAGTGGTGATTTTACAGTCATTTATAGTACATTTCAAGTTCATCAGTATTAAACCAGCCCGTAATCCATAATGCCTTGGCCTGCAAATTTGTATGAAACGCATGCAAGATTGCTTATGCCATAAACGGTGATACACGCTCGGTTTGCAAAAGTTAAAATGTCGACTCACCAGGTGAGTCACGGTACTGATATCTGGTGATAATGTGTATCTAATGTCTTGTTGGCCCTGAGGGTCATTGGTGTGTGAGTGTATTCGTGTGTTGGTCACGCCCAGCAGGTATTATCAATTGTGTAGTACGTTTAAAAGGTTGCCGCCAGTTAGGGGTTATAACAAGTTGAATTGTATGTCATTGTCAGTCTAGCTGTATAGCAGTGGCTGCTCTCTACATGGTGTGATTGTAACAGGACCTACCACGTTCCCAGGAATGACCTAAGATAAGAGGGAGGAATTTATGTAGTGTCGCAGCCACTCTTCAAGCCTTTATTTTAGTCTGGAGTAATTATCGGGAGTGGAGTAGGTAGTTCGAAAGGTCAGAGAAACCTGCGGGGATAGGAGGTTAGGCTTATTTCACAATCCCGCTGGGGGACTTTAGGGTCGAATAGGCTTACCAAGCTACCCCAATATTGCACACTACTTCGCACTGTAAATTGGGGGAGGTATTTCCCTTGATCGGATAGGAAGTATTAGGCTTTGTTGTGTTGTTTGGAAGTACAAGCCCAGAGCATCTGCTAGGGGGAGACTCAGCACAGAGTCCCCGAAATGTCGGGCCCCGAAATGCGGAGCCGCATCCCGACAAGATTTTAACTTTCAAAGTATTCAACGTAAAATAAAAAGTGTAGCCTCATTTGAAAGGTAATGATATCCCCTGCCGGTATAGATTGAAATCGCTGCCCCGGAATAGTTATGAGTGTGCTTTATGTACCCATGAAAGTAGATAGAGAAAATCCATAGTAAGGTCAGACCATACAGTTTCTAGGACCCTGGATGTGCCGAAATGCCAGAGCTCTTCTGATTGGTCCCTAAATTCTGGCCCAGGGAAACGGCATTAGCTGATTGGGTAAATTTTAGGGCCCTTTGGTTTCCTTAGTAACCAGCAGACGGCAGGTGGATTTGGGATATATATAGAACGCAAACAAGTAGGATTAGTCAGTAGAGTTCAGAGTTTTACAGTACAGAGTCAGAGTATGAGGTAGAGCCCGATTGAGCTACAGGCCAGCACACTTACAGCGACACAACTGCAGCTTAGCACAGATGCCAAAGCTTTGCGGATGTGCACCTATAGCGAATCGAGGTTAGTGTGATGTGTGAAAGATAGGTACGAGGTGAGGCGACCACCTTAGAAAGCCAGGGTTATATAGCCGCTCCTGCTGGAGGAGCCAGCTAGACACCTAGCTGCTGAGGCCATGACCAGAACTGTGTGACGAATAGCGTGAACATGTGAGCATGTGACGGGTGACGGATTGAGCATACTGTGTTTAGCTGTTAATACCTGAATAAACAAGTCATGGTTTCAGACAGCCCCGAAAGGGCCCGCCAATACAGAGATGCGGGGTCTCTGTTGAGGGGAGCGGGGAAAAGAGTAGATAGACTGATAGACATGACCGACGAGGCGACCACGAACCACTGTCCCGCAGCAGACCCAAAACACCACTGTAGAAGGCTCCAGGAGTAAGTAACACTGCGGGTTGCACGTTGGCAGTCTCGACTGAGGCAGACCAGAGAGAACAGAACCGGTAGTGACGAGAGCAAGGACGGAGAGCGAATGACGAGCCACCAAACCCTCCTAGACAAACAGACGGACGCCCCACCCCTCTCCTGATGCACAAACGCAATGGCATGTGGACTGACGTGGAGACGAGTAGCACGCCTCAATACTTTGGTTGATTTACCTTCTCTCACTTTCATAACATCACGCATCAGGACCAATCTGCCTGGTTGACAGTTCGCCCCTGAGACCTGAAGATCCAGCTGCGGTCAGATCCTCTAGTTGTCGACTGGATTGGCTCCTTCAGCCCTGCTCTCCTTATAAATACTAAGGGTGTGCAGGGAGCAACAGGAGACAATCGCTTGCGACCCCAGAGTCCACTTTACTGCTGTGACTCTGACCCCTCCTAGGGCTCATGAGTCCATGGCCTCTTCCTGCTCCTGCGGGGGCAGCATGGCGCTACTGGCCAATCTCTGCGGGGTCAGTGTCGGGGTGTGCTTGACATTCATCCCCGGATTGTGGCCTCCAAAAGGGGTCAATGTAGGGGCCCGGGAAAATCCCTCTTGTGTAGCTATGGGAGAAGTGGCGGGGCCTGCCATAGTGGGGAGCAAAATATGCCCGCCCATCTCATTGTGGGAGGGGAACTGCACTCCTGGGCGCACGACAGGAGATGGCCAAGTCAGGGTGGCAGCTCCACATTCCCGTTGATCCTCTCCACCCTTTCCATTAACCCTTTTATGGTGGCTTCAGATCGCATGTGATCCTTGAGTAATTTGCTGTTCTGAGTCTGCAGTTGCTTGACCTGCTCCCACAGTTGTTCTCTCTCCTGACAAATTATCGTGTAGTCGTTCTGCAGACTGTCCACTTGTGTCTTCCAAGGATGGATGGCATCATGTGACGAGGTAAGGGGTGTGTTTTGAGCGGGTTTTTCAACCTGGGTCTCCTTCAGCTGTTGTTGTAGCTGCTCTTTCTCTTGCTCCAGCCTCTCGATAAGGTTGCCCATCTTCGTGGCATCCTCGATGGGCTTGGCTTGCCAGGCAGCTAAGGCGTCACACTATGCACAGACAGTCTCCTTCTCCTGCTTCAGGGCCTCTGTTTGATGTCGTATGACGATGTTATGCTCCCATAAGTAGCGTATCTGGCCTACTAGCTATTAGATCTGGGTTTGTTGCCCGACTGCATCTGCCCTCTGGCATGCAGCCTGCAGGTCCTGGGTTTGTTGGCGGAAATTTTCCTCCGTCGCCGAGCAAACCTGGTCCAATATGGCCAGAGCGTGGTTAATAGCCCCCACACCAGCCCCACACATGTTCCGTTGGGCGGAGGCCTCCAACTCGGCCCAGGAACTAGGCTCCACAGGGGGCCAGCGGGGGATCGCTTCCCTGTTGTGTCCATCCAAGGGTAGAGGCTTCTATGGGTGCAACTGGGTTAGGATGTGGTCGGGAATGGCTATGGCTCCTAGGCCCTGACCAACGGTTGTTGGTGGGATGCGTGGGGATCGTCTGGGTCCTGGTTCAGCAGTCCTTTGGTGGACAGACTCTTCCCACCTCCTGGAGTCCCTCACGCCGGACCTACCTGCCCAGGTGGTGGTGACAACAGTGGATGCACTGACCTTTGTCTGCCGATCATAAATGAGCAAACTGGTCACAGCTTGCGTTACAGTGCTATTTGACGTGGTCTCCAGTGCGGGGAACTAAGGGGGCGACATGGGGACCTGGATTTCCACGGCTCTTGCTGCGGCCTTTTCGAAGTCAGACGAATGGCCTATCAAGACTGAAGGGCCAGGACCCTTGGAATTGGCGGGGCGGGATTCAGGGATCTTCTGGTGCGTGTTTTGAAACTCTGCTACAAGTTAATGGCCCTGGTTCACCAGGCGAAGCACAGGAACCTCTCGGGATTACTCCACACCAATTTGATTCCGAGTTCGATGGACCGCCCGCACGTGTTTTTCTGAGACCACAATTTTTTTTTTAGAGAAAAAAAATCGCCGCATCCTTTCTTTAGCTTCTAAA
>JAAUYG010040579.1_pt1 | contig 11244 bp, 6 predicted proteins | sample 7278091 | NCBI WGS metagenome assembly JAAUYG01 (sample SAMN14350201, study PRJNA611818) | marine sediment metagenome | isolation source: surface marine sediment (0.6m) | place: French Polynesia: Moorea | collected 2018-08
ACATAGAGTACTTTTGACTGTAAAGTGTTCAAGGTCAGTTTGGGGTCATTCTGTGCATTTCCGATTTTACCAACCTTGTACATGTTGTATCTCGGAAACGGCTAGTCGTAGAGCGAAACGAACCAAAATTTGGGCCTCAGGGGTAAATATTTAGTGTACCGGTATGTAAAGTACTTTTGATTGTTAAGTGTTCAAGTTTAGTTTGGGGTCATTCGGTGCATTTCTGACATTCGCCGATGCTGTGTCTCGAAAACCATTGGTCGTAGATCGAACGGACCAAAATTTTAGCCTCAACGGCAAGTCTTTCGTGCGCACAGAGTGCTTATCCCTGATAAGTGTTCAAGGTCGATTTGGAGTCATTCGGTGCGTTTCCAGTTTTTGACGACCTTGTATCTATGTTTTGACTTAAATTTCAAGGGTATTTGTACTGCTAAGTTTTACCTTACCGGTATTGTTTTATCTAGCAAATGACCAGGCAGATCGTGAAGGCTCCTGGGCCTCTTGTTCTGCCATCAAGACCTGTCTGTTGCCACAATGTGGGTTCTCCCCTGGGCCATGCGGTAATGGAATCGTGTCAGATGTCACAAATTATCGTTGTCTTGAGCTAGTTATTATATGGCCTGACAAATGTGTTAAGTTCAGTTCATATTATGCAGGTAATAGCCAGAACGATTTATTCACTTGTCAACAGGAAGTAGTTGTTTATGTAAAGAAATGATAAAGTAAAAGCAAGGTGAAGGAAAGGACATTGTTAAACATCATACTATTATCACATGTACTTCAAGGCTTTAGCAGAATATTCATCTACTTGACATGGGGCGATTGGTGGTGGGATACTATCCTATTCTGTGTATAGCTATGTTTGTTATAATTGCTTCTGGATCACCCTACAACATGAGCTCACCAATTATTAAAATGCTTTCAATCGGAAAGAAATGGTTAACATATATAGAGAAACATATTTCGGACGTGTTACTGTTTCGCGTATGCACCGGTGTTCATGAAAACTGCACCAATCCATCCCCTGGGGCCATGACGGATGTTAGGCACGTGCTGTATCGCAGGACGTTTCGGCAAAATTTGTGCGACGTTTCTAAAACGTCTGCTTTCGTGCCAAGCGGCAGCGAAAGTCCTGTCATCTGGATCGAGCAGCAATCAAGATTATGCGGAGTGATTTCCAGCGTCTATAGTTTCCAGTTGCCGTTGGCTGGAATCATCAGTAACGGGACCGTGGCAGCCAACTGGAACTGGCATTTGGAGGTCCACGCGGGGTTCATAATCAACGTCACTCTGACGTCACTAAGGGTTTTTAAAGACAGCACGGGCAGTCACCTATGACAGGAAGACCAGGAGGATCATTGGCACCCTGTGCCCGGGGAACGCTGGACGTAGCTTCTATTCCAACGACAATGAGGTGATCGTCCTCCTGCACACCGCTCAAGCGTACCGACGATTCCTAATCAAGAACGCCTTTCACAGACCAATCGCAACACTGTCCTTCACCTACCAGATCATGGACAGAGATTTGACGTTTGATCTGTCGTGGGTGACAGGAACTGTTGGGCTTAACGATTACATTATTTATGGCGGCCACGATCTGGATGTCGATGATCATATACGAGTGTTTATGAAGTCAGGACGATTCGATAGTCTCTTTTTCGTACACAAACACACGAAAATAGTCAATGGCACGCTCCATCTGAATCATCTGTTTGAAAGCAGCGGGATTTTCATTTATTTTTTCAGGTTTCAGGCCTTTCTAGGGGCCATACATTCCATCGTGAATGGCTCTCTGACATGTGCAGACAATGGGGCGGCTTTTGTCGTTGCGTATGACGGACCATTGTTAGACATGACCAAGCTGGACTCGTATCTAGTACGGTTACAAGAGTGGCCCTGCGGATATACCCAGGCGGTATCGGAAATGTTGCAACCTAGTATTGGAGATCTGACCTTATTGCTGTTAGTCAACAAAACCTACAGCTCTAACTATTCCCTAGAATTTCTGTTGCTGATGAGAGAAATACAGAAGCGTGATGACGTTGCCATAACCAAGGAATACATGTTGCCAAGTACCTTTAATAGCACGTGGCTTGGTCGCATAGGAACCCTCTTTTACAAATTATACATTACTAGTATGAGCCCGGCCTTTGTTAGCATTGTATTCAAAAAGCTGATTTTCGAGGGTTATACAGGCAGAGGGTGTGATTACGGGGGACTGTTCATCTTCTCCTCGCATGAAAAATACAGTCAGGCCACTGGTCATATCGGGGGAATATGCTCCCAGAAAGTCGCCGATCAAATGGTGGACCTGTTTGGATCGTCGGGACTAACGTTGTACAGGCATGTGCAGATCTATGTCAAACAATACCAGATGTTGTCGTACATCGCAGGCATATTGGTCTACCAAACTGACGAGTGTTTGGGAATGGTAAACGCCCTGGCCCTCACATCATGGCCCTCTGAATTCTATTTCACGATATCTGAGGGGGCGATTATCAGACAGAGAAGATACTACAGGAAGGGGATCAACTACTATTACCGGTGGGAGGGACGGACACTAGCATATAAGCGTGCTCCTGGTCGGTGTTTCAGGCTGCAGTACACACTGTTCAATCACATCAGCATAGACGTGGGCAGAGTGGTCAAGAAAGAGTATAAACTATCAATTGCCATGAAACCATTTGACAACACCATTCAGTCGCGGTTTTCTGTACGATTCCTCTTCGTTAGTGATGATCTGCAGGATTTCGACAGCTGCCTTCTGGATACCTTGCGCTTCTACCCAGACAATAGAAATGACGAGCCATTCATACATCTAGCGTACAGTGAGGAAGAACCATGGTTCACAACTGCTTACAGTGCTAAGGTTGGTATGGACATGGCATGCTTGGTTTTTGCTGGCGCCTACATCTTTAGCTCCAAAGATTTGAACAACCCCGGGGAATGTATGTCTGATGTCGGCGGATATCTCTATGATGCCGAGCATCCTATAATACCAAAAGCAGGGTGTGGAAGGGTGCGACTTGGTGCAGACACAAGGAGGCGGATTAGCTTCCAAAGACCAGTCATACAAGATAGGTGCTGCAAGTTCGATGGTGTTCTGTACTCGACTAGAATGCCATGCCTGACCACTGTCAGTTTGTACCAGACCTTGGGCCTGGAGCCGCCCCAGTACAATGTCCATAAGTGGTACATGACCCAAAACGCCACAGAACTGCTGCTATGGCAAGGCGTTTGTACCCAGATGTTTCCATACGATAGTGGAAGGATTTCGTACGTGGAGAGCTGTCTTGACATGATAGTGGTTGCCAACGCATCTTGTGACATTATTCTGCATTACAGGGCATCGTTGGACAAATTGCATCTCAACCCAAACCTTACTTACACCCAAAACTCGATTCAGACTTGTCTTGAAGGAAGCTGCTATTCAATTCCACAATTTACTAGGTCGCTATCTTGGGTAGATGCTCAGAAATCATGTGAAGCTGACAACAGTAGTCTAGTCAGTGTTAACTCAGATGTCGAGTGGCGCATCTTGATGTCGCATGGTTTCTTGGCTTGGGATAACGTGGGAATTTGCTACTTAGGGGCTCGCACAGAGGTAAACATTTCATTCAGTACTTATTAGATAGTGAATAGGGTATTAATAGTACGTAACATACTTTTATCAGTTCAGTGTCAGAATTTGTGAGACCTGAAGATCTAATTAATATGTAATGCCTGTTTGGATTCTGACGCGACTGAGTGACCCAGCTAGGCAGTAGACATGTTTTGCCGCCAGAGCTAGCAACTGTGTGACACTGTGGCAGTTGTATCTGTATTTTTATTTGGGATTTTGGCATCTATGTGATTCAAGATGATTGTGTGCTAAACACATACTGTTGTTCTTTACTTTCAGGACTACAGCCGTGGCATGAGGTGGAAAGATGGAACACCCTATGCTTTCCAAGCCTGGGATCAGCCTGTCGTGGAAAATCTGGAAGCATACAGATACAGACTGCGGTATAACAGGGGGAATTATGAAGTAGGTGAACTTTATGGCAGCACATCAATGCAGCAGCGGTCTCTACAGCCAGATCCGCAACATCACTGCACCGCAGCAGTGAAAAGTTTGTCTCTTGGCTCCGGGTGGATAATGATTCCTTGTGATCACAGGCATGTTTCTGTTGCTTTTATTTGTGAGAAAAGGACCAGTCGGGGTCAAGGTGGGCCAGGGAGCACAGTGAGACTGCTTCCCAATCGAACCAGAAGTATCATGGAGTGCCCAGCAAGAAGTATAAAGGTGTCTGGATTGAACCACCCATGCATGACCATACGTAGTGTGACAAAAAGAGATGCCATCGATCAGGCCTGTCTAAATCTGACAGGAAAATTATTTGAACTGCCCGAGTTTCTGTTGTCGAAGCATGCATTCAACTGGAGTGAAAGCGATATATTCGTGGTGAATATGTTACGGGAAATGAATCATCGATGGCCTGTCTTGATGGAGTACCAACCTTGGCAGATAAGTGATGTTGTCATTTTCCAGGCACATGGGCAGAATGCAGCCTTTCAGTTTTCTAACACGTCCCTCAAGCTTGGACATGTGGAAATCAGGAATGTGAGTGACATGAGGCTATTTGGAGGGATTCATGTGGCGTGTGCCGTTCCTTTATTGCTGGCAGACACTAGCTGTTCCAGTGGACACTTTATGTGTGCAGATGGAACGTGTGTCCTCAGTCACTATGTTTGTGATGGCATACCAGACTGCCCTGATGAGACGGACGAGTATGCTTGTCAAGACGTATGTTCCTTTCGTAACATCAATGACAACTTAAACGGTGAAACGCTAGGGAAAGGTGACTGCCTTATCGAATGCTTTGAGAAAAACTGTGTGTGCAGTGAGCTACATTTCCAGTGCCTTCTAGGTGGGTGCGTACCATGGTCACGGGTTTGTGATGGAGTGGACGACTGCCCACACCACGAGGATGAAGAGGGCTGTCTTTTTTACTACAAGGACAACACAGAAATAATATCAATCATACACAAATCTGGTAGATTACAATTATTTCCCGAAAAGAAAGCTGACACATCCAATGACACGTATAGATGCACAGACGGAAAAACTCTTCCAAGAATATTGATAAATGATCTCATTCCCGACTGCCCGAGTCAGTCAGATGAAGAAGATTACTATCATTTTCTGAAAAACGGTAGCCGGACCATATATTCAAACAACCCGTTGCTGTGCGATGCGGCAGATGAAACCACGTGCGTTAAAAACTTCCCTGGTGTCTGCTATTCTCGCCATGCCTTCTGCGTATTTGAGACCGGAGTCCACTGCAGAAACGGTGGCCACCTGCGTCATTGTAAATATCACGTCTGCCCATCCCAGTTCAAGTGTCCCAGCTCCTACTGCATCCCAACACACAGCGTTTGTGATGGCAATCTGGACTGCCCCGCCGGGGAGGATGAGACAGATTGCTCCAGATTGTCATGCCCAGGTTACCTTCTCTGCCGTCATGACAAAATCTGCGTTCACCCGGATGACGTAGGCAGAGGTCATATAAGGTGTCGGATATCTGAAGATGATAAAGCTTTGGTGGACGCCACAGAATGTCCGGTTGGCTGTAAATGCCTGGGGTTTGCGGTTTCATGCCAACGGAGGCCAAACCTGGAAATGATCCACACGCTGCCGAGTGCTGTCAGAAGTCTTTCTATTGATAATTCAGCTGTTAGTATGCACAGCCTGAATCTGTCGGATATTGGCATACGGTTTTTGCTGCATTTAAAGCTTACCAAATGTAACCTGCAAACAATTGGCGTAAATGATTTATCGAGTCTTATGTTCTTGAAAAGTATCAACTTGAGCTACAACGGCATCACAACTGTGAAGACAAACGCATTACATTCTCTGAAAAATTTACAGGATTTAGATTTTAGTAACAATAAATTAACCAGGCTAAGACCAGAACTGTTCCATGGTGCACAAGATTTGCGACAGATTAACTTTAATTATAACCAGATAGAGATGATCGCCCCCTGTACATTTAAGGCCCTGTCACGCCTGCGTGTGCTGCTGTTGGCAAACAACAAACTGACCTATTTAGGGAAAAGTATATTCTGCGGTGAACGTTTAGAAGAACTGGATGTTAGTGGAAACCCTTTCCATGTGGTAGACATTCCAATTTTGACACAAAGTGGGCAGCATCTTATCATGGTTAACACATCACCGATCCACTTGTGTTGTTTCATCCCAAATGTCAAACGCTGTTTCCCATCTAGCAATCCATCAAATGTTTCTTCCTGTCGGAATCTTCTTCCTTCGAGCGCACTACAGATTTTATACTGGGTTGGTGCTGTTGTATTAATCACGGTTCTGTGTGGAGTGATGCTGTGGTTCGTGTGGCAAATCCGTTTCACCCACTTGGGAAACAAGGTACATAACCAGCTGTCACTCTCCTTGTTCGCCTTTAACTTTTACTTTGGCATATACTTTCTGGCTGTTGCTTCTGTTGACCAGGTATCCAGCGGCTACTACTCGTTCTTCAATCAAATCTGGAGAAATCATCCACTGTGTACCGTCCTAAACGTGCTGTCGTATGCGACATTCGAAGTGTCCCAATTCATTTGCCTTTTGATTTCCTGTACACGCCTGATCGCTACGCTGTTTCCCTTCCAAGCAGAAAGTATTTCACGCCTGGGTATCATTATGTCTATTATCGCTTGGTTGGGAGTTGTATTGGTGATTGGCTATTTTGGACACTATATCATCAGGCCTGAAAACGAGGCTGGCCTGGCTTTGGGAGTCGTATTGCCAGCAACCTCTGGGGTGAAATCCTGGTGGAGCTCGGTAGTGTTTATTGCTCCAACTGTGTGTATCATGCTCCTGGCCTCAGCATGCCAAATAATTACCATACACAGTCTCAATAAGACCAATCCAAAGGTGTACAGCCACACCATGAGTTCCTACAAAAGGCGAGCCAGTAGGTTTAGTCTGGTGACCTTATTTGCAACCCTCCTACAACATGTTCCTCTGCTGGTTGCACATCTCGCGCGTGAGAGGTTACCTACGTTTGGGTTGTTTCTTGTGACCATTGTTACCCTGCTTCTTATCCCACTTGGAAATGTCACAATGTATGTCTTCATATCCACTGATTTTCGTCGCTTATTCCTGCGGAACTCATCTTTATAATGAATGACAGATTTCACGTATGGTGATCTAATAAATCACGTGCTTACTGAATATCCTGTAGTGTTGTTTAGAAATATTTTGCTTACAACTAAATACCGCTTTACGGGATTGAGGTGTCATCTGTGAAAGTTGATACTTGGTACATGTATGCCAAATTTTGTGGGTAGCTCCCTCTCCGCCATATCTCCAGAACATTTTGTTTTTGTTTTTTTGAAAAATTTTCAATTTTCCAATTGTCAATTTTCTGGTATTAATAATAAATTCTAAACTGTATGGTAGAAGAAAGCCACATGCCACAGATCGATAAATACTAGGAAGGGCATTGTTTTCGGCCACATGCCCCCCCTCAAAAAAAAAAAAAAAAAAAAATCTAAATTAAATTAAGTGTCAATGCCCAAACAGATGTTCTGGTTCGTCTTTGCCTACATCGGTCAGATTTTGTCACATATGTTTCGGTGTTTAGCAATAATCGAGATCTTTCGGAAGTCCCCGCCGTGTTAGGTATTTAGACAGGAGTGTCCGGGTACTGGCTTTGCCATGTCGCACGTCTTGCGATCTGTGTAGCACTTTATCACAATCCTGCCAGATCTCTCCGTTCTGACTTGATGGACCGGGTCGGGGGCGTCATGTTTAAATGTCCCCTGGGGTGTTTCGGCTTATGACAGAGCATAAGAAACCGGCGAACGGGTGCCGCGAATCAGTATTCCTGCCACTGCAGCAAGCAAAAGTCGCATGGAAAAAATCTGGAAAGTCTCTTTAAAATCACCTACAATGTTTTGCAGGAAATTGGCATATAAAATACTGACATGTGTTGTTCCTTCACTCCGATATTTTACCGTATCAAATGGTGGTGTACTGCTACATGACTCAGTGATATTGTAAAGTCTCCGAAACCTTTAAGATGTTTTGATTTTTTGAAATATACATTTGTAAATGTCTTCGATATCTTGCAGAAAATCAGTACCCAAAAATTGAGACCTATGTTTTTCCTTCATTTTTCACTATCTTACCAATATCTTACCATACCAAATGTTGATATACAGCTATACACAGCGTTTCGTATCCTTCCGCGAGTTGGTAATCCAATTTGGAAACAGCTGGCAGTACACGGAAGATAGTGTTCTTGCTGTCACCAACGTATACAGTCCACAGTACATATCAGGGTGTTGTATAATGGAATAATCGCGATAATTCAATAAAGAAAAATTTGGTGCCGCAAAGTGTTTTCCTTCGCACGTTTCCCGTCCCCAGCATGGACACTTCTGGGCAACCCAATCCAGTTACAAAGGCTAAATACCTGAGAGTTTGCCTCTAACTCCCCATCTCATGCACTACCTCCCTTCCAAGGCACCCTACCCCACCACCCTACCCACATCAGAGCCACTCTCACAAATGACGGGGGATTTGATAATAATCCAAATTAATTTGTCTCGTTTGGCTGATCAGCGGCGAGACCAATCTAGCGAACAAACAAACTGATTGTCTGGAAACTCTAGGGCGTGCACAGTCCATTCGGCTTCCTCTATAAATAAGAAATTCGCCCATGCAACCCAGTTTTGGCTACTCACCCGCAGCGACCCAAAACTCTTATCGAAATTAGAAAAAAAAAATACAATAAAATGCGTCGGCGAGCATGAAGACCATAAACTATGAAATTCATAGATTGACAGTGATGTGTAGAAGTGGTAGAAGGCATAGCTCCCCACACTCCCTGTCAGTCCATTACATGACTGTGACAGAGTCAAGACGTGGCTTCTTACCTTCTAGGAACTTGTTCCTTGAGATCATCTCAGACAAGGCAGCGGCACTGTGAGGGGGGAGAGATCCAGGACCACCGGGAAATCCCGGAGGAAGGGTAGGTGGCAGATCAGCGCTCATCCTGCCGGCAGATCCTTTCTGCAGCTCTGTTTACTGGATTCAAGAAGCAGCTATACTGGATTCAATATCAACTCAATCCAGGAGAGACTGGATTAGCTCGACGCTGGATCAGTTGCTGCCAATGGCGAGAGAGCTGCTCAACTCTAGATCTAGTGTTGAAGTTCAGTGCGACAATTGCTCAAACGTTCAAATGTGTTGTATTCTGGTCCACGTCCGGATATGTCCGGTTCTAACTCCTAGAAAAAAATGTATATCGTGGATCAGTGACGCAGGCAATTCTTACGCAACAGATGGTATCCTGAGTTGATGTCACGTAGTCCTTGAGATGTGTTGGTTGGTAGTCAAGCTGTCCAGCAACTACACGTCTGTTGCTGGTCGCTCTGAGAGAGGAAAGAGTAGCTCGACGTCCGCTCTATCCCTTTAACACCTCCTTAACAACGTCACGGCACGTGTCTCCTTAACAACGTCACGGCACGTGTCTTCCTGCTGGTGCCAGCGCCACAGGACGAGAGTGAGTGCCTTCTCGTTCCCTCACAGCGCTCTTTTTCCTCTCCCGAAAAAAAAGCTTTAAAACTCCTCGCGACCACACTTTAATGGGGTTTGCCAACTTCAAGCGAAGCGTAAGGGTCTTTAAAATGCATCCCGTATTCTGGGAGACACCATAGGAGGCACTGGAAGGGGAGAGGGAGGGGGGAGTCAGGGAGAGAGGGTGGGGCTTGTTGGGAAAGATGTTCACGATCTTGGAATCGAGGGCTGTTGCCACCAACCTTGACGCCTCGGGTACCGCTCCTTATGAATTATTCATGAGGCGAGGTGACCACGCCCCTTCACTTGCCGCGTTGCAAGCGCCGTGTGGTTGGCTGGGCTTGGGCAGTGGCACTGCGACTGTCGTTGTCGGCACCTACGGACTCTGTGACTCGCAGACCGAGAGCTTTGGTGGAGCCAGATCGCGAGGCACGGAGAGAGAGAGAGAGAGAGAGAGAGAGAGAGAGAGGGAGGGTGTTGGGAGCACGCAGGCAGGCAGACACAGCCCCGCGAAGGAGGCGCTCAGGAGAAGAAAAATAAACAGACGGTGAACAGGTTGCACGAGTTGTGAATTATAGATGGTATTCCCAAATAATCAATGACTTCTGGCTGGAGGGAGACCCGAATTTCACCGAAATCATTACACGAAATCTTTGTTACTCCCTCCCCCCTTTTTCGAAGTCAAAGAGGGCAAGGTACAATTATTCAAATGGAGCCTAAAGACACATTTTCAATTCTGCATTTTCCTTTCTCGAAGATTCTGTGTCATGTCGTGTGCTTAGTTGTAAAGCTAAGGTACAACTGACTTCCTTTGGGATATCATAATACACATCACATCCTTTTATAGGCAGCTTCACTGGCTCAATTATATAATCCCGCAAGCAGATGTATTTCATAAACGAACGTCATAATAAGCAGAATATCTTCTTTCTACATTTTATAAAAAGACTTGAAAGTTGCTGTACGTACTGAACATGCAACAGAAGTAATAAATGCTAAAGACGAGACATAAATTAAATGTTTTGCTTACTAGGGTATTATATAACATCACAGTATTAAAAGATTTCCCTTTGTTACAATTGTCTGTACCAACACATATTTGGAATGATGCCAACTAAATGTTGCGAATAAAAAATATGTTGTTTGCTAGAATTGTAAATGTATATATTCTGTTTTGGGTTGAGTCAACGGACTTTTCCGTGCCGAACCGTGTGGCTAATATCTGTGTTGCTTGTATCTCTGCATACCAATGAAATGGAGAAATTCCCACAAAATGAAATTTCACCAAAAACATCTTGCAGCAGTTTACATACGTGATATTCCTTTTCGTTTTTTCTCATATAATTTGTTTTGAGCAAATTTCATAATCGGCCAAGCCTAATTACCAAGTATAAGATCTAATAGTGATAAGTTATTTAATTTATTTGTGTTCGGACTTTTTCTCAAACAAGGTGCAGGCCGTGTACATCGTAAAATGCTACTACTACTACTGCTGCTGCTGCTGCTGATGATGATGATGATGATGATGCTAGCGCTGCTGCCGCTACCACCACCACCACCACCACCACCACTACTACTACTACTACTACTACTACTACTACTACTACTACTACTACTACTACTACTACCGCTGCTGCTGCTGCTGCTGCTGCTACTACTACTAT
>JAAUYG010075039.1_pt1 | contig 11244 bp, 8 predicted proteins | sample 7278091 | NCBI WGS metagenome assembly JAAUYG01 (sample SAMN14350201, study PRJNA611818) | marine sediment metagenome | isolation source: surface marine sediment (0.6m) | place: French Polynesia: Moorea | collected 2018-08
AATGCACTTGATCACCCTCGCTGGTTCTGAGCTATAACTCTCCTCGCAGAGCTCGGAGAGTTATATGCTCAGAACCGCTCGGGTGACCGTACATTATCTTCCACATACATGTATTGTGGTTCGCCAAAGCGACATTAAACTGCAGAGTATAAGGGCACGGCAGCCGCCCCACATCTCGGTGCGAGTAATATAGTTTAAAATGATTATATTTATTTTAGCCCTCCTCTGTTCTTGTGATGGGCTAGGCTCCACTCGCGACCATCTTCCGTCCCTTATTATTTAACCTCAGTGGTATTTTGTAAAGGAAACAAGAGGCCCAAGAGTCTGTACCATCTGTCTTGACCACTTGTCGAATAAAAACAAGCCAGATTTGGCCTCGTGCCCATGTATTTGAGGCGACTATTCTTAACTTTGGCATTTGAAGGCCACAATGGCCTTGGCTACAGAGGGAACGTGTGCCCTCCATCCTATCCATTTTGTATAAAATACATGCTTCTAACAAAGACATACGGCCAATTTTTTGTCGCTTTTCTGTCGATTTGTAGAAAAGTTCACCGACTGTAGAAGGAAAATAGCATACATATGCTGTCCCTACTACCCCCCCCCCCAAAAAAAAAATATAAATAAAATAAATAAATAACATAAAAATAACTTGTCATCCGTTTAGTTCTGTGATCAGACTATTCTCAGAAATTCCATTCAGGATTTTCCATTGACTTTCATGTTAAAATGTCAAAGTACCTTAGCTTTTTTACAAAAAAAAAAAAAAAAAAAAAAACAGGAATGCCTGTAATCCGTCTGTAATCCCCCATGGTTAATGATGTCCTCATAAGATTTTACTGAAATCACATAAGTAGCATATGTGGAACCTTTTCTCCCCATATGGTCCTGTGCTAAGACAAAAAAATCAAAATACTATGAACTTTAAAAAGGGAGATCCTCAAGCATGAAACAGCATATACTCCCGTTATCATATTTACCATGAAATGTGGTTGACATGGAATAAAAACTGATGTTAGGAGTAGCGTTTGAAAAATGTAAACTTTTAGCAGGAAAGTTTACAAAATGTCCCGCATGATCACCAACCTGATCTCAACTCCTGTGGCTTAAGAAGTGCGCCACATATACAGTAGTCCCTCTCTATTAAGGCCACTCTATTTGCCAAGAAATTGTGGTAACATTAGAGAGGAAGTAAATACATTGACAGTAGTAGCGACAACGATTTGTGGCCTTGTTAGAGATGGTGGCCTCTTTTGAGAGTGGCCACTAAGAGAGGGACTAGTGTATGTTCTTCTTAATATACCCAAAGGCCCACATTTTTATCCGTTTCGTCTAAAATTAGCCATGTCCGCGATATTTAATATTTAGGATTTCCTATTGACTCTCATGTTAAATTTCAAAGTATCATGATTTTTGCACTGCTTTCACTGTGTTAGTACAGCCGATGTCATGGCGTGGGTGTCCGTCATCCGTTCATAAAAACTCGTCCGAAAAGCAGGTTTTATTACACAAACCGTCAGGCAGACTAACGTCAAAATTAATTTCGTGGAAAGGTGCCCATGAGTCATCTTCAGGCCATTATTGCTTTGGTTTTAGTATTTTAATATTTTCAAGTTGCGAATTCTAAAAATTTCGCAATTCTATTTCGTAATTCTATGCAAATGAGTATTTACAGCACAATAAAGAGTTTTAGATATAATGGACATATTCTATTACGTTCAGGGTCACAATTAATCATGGAAAGGTTGGGAAGTCCTATAATCTTTTGATCTTGTAAGTGCAGCCTTTTAGACACAATATTAGTTGTTGATATTCGACGTACTAATACAGTCAGAATCCATGCTGTTGCACCCGTTATACCAGAATCCATGCTGTTGCACAGCACAGAGCATATGGTATCTTGTTTTTGGAGTTTCCCAAACTTTTCCAGCTCTCTTGATTCTTCTGTTTTGTGGTAATGTGGGCGGTTGCCTAGACAGGCGTTTGTGTTGGGGGTTACTGGGGTATCTGATCCGAGCATGGACCATTCTTGGAAAAGGATATTCTCTTTGACGATATTATCTCCAAACGACTAGTCCCTACAGCTGAGCGATGTGATACCAATATGGCCTGTTAAAGAAATATTAGAAAGCACAGATACTGGACAGTCCCACGTAAAATAGTGTGTATATTGCATGATTGATGAAGGAAACCTTCCAAATAGCTGTTGGTAAAATATGTGAAGTAGTTTACCAAAAATGGGCCACAAACGAAACATACTAGTAATACGTAAAATCAGGCTGGAATGGCTAGAAAGCTTTCTCCCACACAGACTTGAACAATAGTATGTATAATAGAAATGCGATAAAGATAAAACCTGGGTAGCATATCTTGGACATATCGGAAGAGGCTTACATGTTGTTGACCTTTGTGACTGTATATTTTTTTGAAACAATCATTACAAATGCAGACGGTGAATCATTCATTCTCGGCGTAGGAAAGAAATGAGCCGTGCTTCTACAGGTCTGAGCAAATTTACCGCAAAGTATGTGACCTTTGATGCCCCCGATATATCAGATTTCACGGCGCACCATTGGCATAACTGCCCAAATATCAATACCAGAAAGTGGATGCATATTTGAACTGGATTTGTGTGTATTTAAAAACTTATGATCAGGGGATACTCAGTATCAAATGTAAAACACACTGCTTTCAACAAAATACTAAATATGGACGCACGTGGGCATCACGAGGACACAGACCAAATGAGGTAGAGGTCACGTGGTTACCATGATCCTGAACGTGATGTTGGAATTGGTTACTATGGAACATAGAAAGCTGAAAACAATGTTCGTGGTTCTTGCAGGACTCCTGTTATGCGTCATGGTACTGACATGTAGCTCTAGGAATATAAGTTGTAGAGACGCATTACCCAACAACAATGATGACGAAACACTGACTAGCAATAGCGCGGACTATATTTTTAACTGTGCAAATATTGCTTCCATCAAACTTGTGCGGTTGTTGGGGAGCGGCATCTACAAGAAGACCTATCTTGGGGAGTATGGTACAGGAACGAAAGTGGCAGTTAAGATGCTGGGCACGTCACCCCGTAAAAAAATCAGAGATGAACACCGACTAGAGATGTTCATGAAAGAAATTTTGTTTTCGCAGGAACTAAAGCATCACAATATTTTAAAGTTGCTGGGATTTTGCTTCCGCGGTAATAAATTTGGGAGTGAAACTTTAAAGGATGAGGGTGTAATTGCAGTATATGAATACGGCGAAGAGGTTCACAGAAACATATCTTTCTTCAAGCACTTGTCTCTTCTACAACGTCTGGACATTGCGCTAGCAATAATAGACCTCTTTTTATACTTAGAAAATTCTCCACTTGGTTCGATGGGGATGATTGATATCGCATTACGTCACTTTCTGTGGAACAACAACACGTTGAAGCTGATCGACCTTGATGGGAACTGGCAAGAACCATCTTGTCAAAATAACGATAACGCAACATGTGAGTTTAACCTAACATGTGTGGATGGCCGCTGTGTTGGCTACAATGCTAAAAGCAATCTGCTGAAAATCAAGAACCTCCTTCTTGAGCGCCTGTTTAGGAATGTGGATATGCTGGCCTTGGAACGCAATGCGACAGCACGCGGCAGTAGGCACCGGCAACGGGGCCTAGATGCATTGAATCAACTAATATTGGTGTTAAATGAAAACCCCAGTGCTCAGGAATTTACATTCACCTGGGTTAGAAAACAACTTTTGGATGCCAGATCTGCCCTGTCATAACCAAACAACCAGTATTTTCTGGTTAAACTGGGCCAAAGAACGTGCAGGCAATGGCATGAAAATTTGATGTGCTCTAGTCTACTGGATTTGACCCCACAACGTCTCCTGCTACGCTGTGAATGCAAACACATAGCAGACATATATATTGCAGAAAAGTAAAGCTACTTGTACCTTCTTTATACAAGACCCCTCTGACATAATTCCGCCATTGTCTACAATACAGATGCCAATTCCAAGAATTCTTCTACAATCTCAACAAAGTGGTTGTTCTTTACATCAGATTTCAAAACTGTGAAGATCGTGTAGCTGCGAGTAGCCGCTAGACTTTGTCTTTGCGTTTACACTTTTCCGGATCGGACCCCGACCTACCACACACCAAGTGGAATATCTTAGCCATTAGGATAACAATGAACTGGTACAGTGAATCCTGTCGTGAGAGACTGCTGTCGTGAGAGACCACCTGTCTCGAAGGACAATATATTCCTGGAAGACGGTCCCATATACACTACACAAAAAAGTTAAGGATATTTCTCAATATCTGGATTTAAATACTAAAATTAAGGCCATTTCAAGAAACAGCACAAAACATGTAGAATATTTCAAAATATCCCTAACTTCTTTTGTGTAGTGTATTTCAAAGCAATTGGACTCGTCACTAAAGACCAAATGCCTTGAGAAACCATATTCCTACGGCCAAGGGTGTGGTCTTTCAAGGCAGGTTCTATTTACCAGCTTCGACATAAGTCAGGGCAATGTCTGCTAGACGTTTGATACTCTCATCTTTGTAAAAATAGTGCCATCCTCAAACAGAATACCTGACTAAAAGAAGATACATGAGAAGTTTACCATGAAGTCTAATTCCTCGTTTAACAATGATGCTAAATACACAATGTGAACACGAATCTTACATTGGTTGAAATATTTTCATTGTGTACTGGTGTTTTGTAACGAGTGGACAGAATGCTTAATTTTTCCCTTATTTCCCCGAAAGTTGCGTCCTGCAGCGGCTAATACTTGCCTAATCATTAGCAACGTGTTTTGAATATTAGCATTGCTAATATTCAAAACCCTTTGCTAATGTTCAAAGCATATATTCAAAATTCAAAACCCGTGAGTAATGTTTAAAACACGTGGCGAGTACCAGTCGGTGCTAATATTCGCAACGTGTGTGACTATTGGCAACGTATTTTGAATATTATCGACGATTTGAATATTCGCAACGCGTTTGGAACATTAGCAACGTGTTTTAACATAAGCAACGTGTTTTAACATTAGCGACGCGTTTTAAATATTAGCAACGCGTTTCAAATATTTCCAACGTGTTGCTAATATTCAAAACACGTTGCTAATGTTTCAAACGGGTTGCAAATATTTCAAACGCGTTGCAAATGTTTAAAGCGCGTTGCCAGTATATAAAACACGTTGCTAATGATTGAAACGAATTGCGAATATTCAAAACGCGTTGGTAATGTTTCCAACACGCTGCGAATATTCAAAGCGCATTACTAATATTCAAAACACGTTGCTAATATTTAAAACACGCTGTGAACATTAGCACAACCATGTATTCGCAACACGTTGCTAATTCCAGAAAAAAATAATATGCGGCAAGTATCAGCCACCGTAATGAAGAGATGCTTGGATATTGTCCCAACTTCAGAATAACACTTCAATACACTCCTGCATGTCTGCAGCCTTATACCTTCTTGTGCACTTCTGTCTGGCTTGCTGCGAAGATGAAGATTTCTATACCTTGGGTCCAGACCCATGCTCAACTGGAGTCAATGATCAATCGATTAGGCCCCTCTGACCTGACAGCTGATAGTTTTACATTTAGTCTTACTAAGTATTAGGAACTTTGTGAACAAATGTGTAATTTTGTGATTGTTTTTTTTTTATTTTATGATAGTATTTTTAAAAAAAATCCTCATTAATTTAGATAAAATGGTTTAGAAAATGAACCGAATCAACAATCATCGGAATCAACTTCGGGGAAGTTATCCTTTTGAAAATATCACTTTCGAAAAGCTGAAAGTGCAAAGAAGGACCCCAAAATCACCTTGATACACCTAAGGTCAAAGGTATCTTTTAATGTATCGCAAGGTCAAATACATCTTTTAATGTATCGCATTGACTTCGGAGTCCGACATTTCGCCTATTTTGTTTTTTAACGATTATTCTTTATTATGATAATTGGAGATTTGATTATCCATGAAAAGTTGAAATTCCCAGCGTATTTTTCTGTGGACAATCACAGGAAACTTCCGTGAAAGGTTTGATTGCAGAAAAATCCGTAATTGTGTAAGTTGTGTTTTCAAATTTGCACTCTCTGTTGGTCCTATGTTAACGAAAATGAAGAACAAAATCCCTAAAAATAGAAATAAAAATGTCAACATCTCTAACCAGTACTTTGGTTCATTTATAAATATTGTTCAACGATTTTAACTTTAAAAGGGTAAAATTAATGTTAAAGTCAGATATTTAGGAGAAGTAACGTTTTTAAATTTCATTGGCTTATATGGCCTATAGTTTTGTGTTATATAAAAACAATATTGACCAAATGAAGCCACCAAAAATAAAATGAATGAAAGAAATTCTGCTGGATTGCCCCCGTGAAAACCGAAACATATAGGAAGGCTGACGGGCAAAGACCCCACTAGCTCAACAGGCATATATGTATATATGAGCTATACATTATTTATTTTTAATTAACAAAAGTGTCACCTTCGCCCATGTTGTAGACCATATACAGTGAAACCTCTTCTTAAGACCACTTGAGAAATAGGGACAACCTGGGAATTAAGGACACCTACTTCAATCCCTAGGTCTATTTAGTCCATAGAAATGAACCTGAGAAATAAGACCACCTTAGAATTCAGGACAGTTTTGGGCGCAGTCCCTTGGGTGTCCCTAATTCCCAGCTTTCACTGTATACATACGCCATGAGGCCTCGGTCGAATATTTTTGATGGTTTTGTAGACAGGCTAATGACCAACTAAGAGCAAATGTAAACTGAGGCTAATGACCAGCTATATACAGGTGTAAATTGGATGTTATTAATGTAGTGAAAGCTCTACATTAAATCTCTAATTATGTCCATTCTTGCATATTCCAACAAGTGGATTTAAGAGGCGAGATTGAAATCGCAACAGGTGAAATGAACACACTGCGAAATAAAGCAGTTAAAAGTGTTTTGGACTACAGAACTAATGCTTCCCATTCTTTTCTTTTTTCCCACAGCGCAACGAACACTAAATTCCGGACACCGGAAGTAAAGCTTAGTTAGCAGCCCTGCACCCCAGTGTTAGCATGGCTGCTCAACAGCAAGTCTACATCCCACAGGTGCAAGGCGCCTTGCCCGCGGGAACGACCCAGTACGTGGTCCAACAACAACCTGTTGTCTACCAGACTCAGCCATACACACAGCAGCAGCAGCCACAGACCATCATCATCACGCAGCCGGTACACGTCCCCAAAATCACCATCTACCAGAACTACCGGGCTAATTCAGCCAGGCTTCAAGGAGCACTGCAACTGGCAATCGGCTTGCTGTCGATCATTCTCACCGTGGCAGGGATTGTCACCAAGCGAACCGGAAGAACGGTTTACGAGAATAATACGTTTGTTGCCGCCCCTGGCATCTGGTGTGCCGTTTTTGTGAGTCTTTTAAACTGTTTTTTTATTGTTAAATATGCGCTTAACAAACATATTTTTTTCGAAGTATATGTACTGCATTCCAGGTTTATTTTTTTTGTGAAGTCTTCAGTTCACACAATACCGTATTTTATTGAATTCCCCCGTTTAATGTATTGCCTCCTCGCGAACAGTTATCCCAGAACAACTATCCTTAAATCCCCAAACACTAGGAATTTCAGGAATTATACATTATGTTGAGAAAGTATCGCATTGATCCGTTATAGGACGCGCATTGAGGCATAGTTCTGCAGGTTACTAGAAAAAAACTTCAAATCTACCTACCACAGCCGACAAAAAGATGGTAAAGCGGACTTGGTGTTCGGCTTCATCACTGCTGTTGCGCAAACCTGATTTCTTCCTAATCAACAAATGCATGTACATGTACCATGTGTACATGGATATCACAGTAACGGCTGAGAAACAACAGCTAAACCGAATAATCTCTTCTGTCTGCGCACCTGCTGGCATAATATATTTTATTTCAAGCTTGCTTTTGCGTTAAAAAAAATAGCGTTAAAGATTTACACAGGTAGCTAAGCATTGCATGTCACAGATTAATAATGCTTACTACCATAGCTCATGAAGTTATGACAGTTTATTTATTTATTTATTTTTGTTGACAAATCGCTAAAGGTACATAAACAGGAAAAGTATGGTAGGTTGGACAAAATAAAATATCAAGTACGTACACCGGTAACTTATATCAGAGGGGTACTAGAGTTCATTCAATAATTGGTATCACAAAGACTTTTCAGATTCGGACGTCTAAAAGATTCTTGCTATTACTCTAGCATGCTAGAACGGCATGAGATTTTAAAGTATATATGAAAACTCAGCAAAAAAACTTCTCATTTTTGTCCAGGATTCATGTGTCCATATACGATTTAACATTCAGTATTTCCCAGTTGAGCATTTGTCGGAACTTGTCCGATCCTGAGAGTGATACAGTCACCAAATAAAAAAAATCAACAACGAGATACTATAATTATTTCTATAAGTCCTGTGGAGTCTGAATCTTCCATCTTCTATCTGTGTGACAAATATTCTTTTATTTATTTATTTATTTATTTATTTATTTATTTATTTATTATTTATTTATTTATTTATTTATTTGTTTATTTATTTATTTACCAATATATTTAGACTGGGTGTACCAATTGCAATAAATGTATTCTACCTTGGCGCCCAGTGAAACAAAAATAAAAACACACACATATAAACACATATAAAATCCTATTGTGAAGATTGAAATTCAGCGTGAAGCATTAAAAAGCCTTTTATACATCAGTTTAAAAGTATGTATAGAACCACAATTCTTAAGGTTGTCTGGTAGATTATTCCATAACTTAGGTCCTTGATACGTGAGACATTATATAATCCGTGCAGTAATAAATATGGAGGCTAAATTATGCAAGGTATTTAATACATGTATCACCTTTCGTTTTTTTTTTTTATTTATTTACGTTCCAGTATATTGTAGCAGGCGCTTTGACTATCGCGGCTTCAAAAATGAAGACGAGGGGTTTTGTGATCAGCTCCATGGTGATGTCCATCCTGGCTGCTGTGTTTGTGTGGAACCAGATCATCTGGTCTGCGGTCGGTGTCGGAATAGACAGTACGGCTCTTGACGAGCATAGGCATGGCTGGAACTTCAGCTACATTGACACCTCAGACGTGGAAGTACGTCAATCTTGTATTTGGACCCCCCACCTTTTTTTTTTTGGGGGGGGGGGTAGAGTGTGTCACGTATTAGGAACAGCCCATATATATCTAAGAAAAATATTTAAGAATTGTGAGGTTTGTTTCTTTGACATCTTGGCCAAATCCCTTGTGTTTTTTAGATAATACGTTCTGTATTAAAAATAGAAAAATACTTCAAAACAAATCACAAAAATAATTCTATAGCAATACCGCTTTACGTTCCATTCTGTTTAACTGTACCCCAGTAGGGTTGTGTTTAACTGAGGTGACATTGATTTAATATTGTAGACACAATGCATGCTGCGTGAACAGCCCCAGTACAAGTAGGTTTATGTTTACCTGGAGTGACTTTAAGTTTATTGTGGACACATGAGGTGTTAAGTGCGAATTTCAAAGTAAATTTCACCCCGCTGTGACAAGTTAATGGAAAGCCCGGAGTGAACTTTGTCTACATGAAATTTTAATTGTTTCATATCACCCCCCTTATTAAATATTATCTGACTATCTACTTCCCATAAGTGACACCTGTCATTGAACAAATGATGAATTATTTTTTTTACGGTGGCCTGTGTGATATTTACAGGGAACGTTGGCACTGGCTTGTATTCTGTTGGTGCTGGGCTTTGTCGAGTTCGTCATTGCTGTGTGGACGTCTGTACTCGCCTGCAGGGTTGCTTGCTGTTGTCAACATAATCAGGTAGACGCACAAAGCCTAATAGACCCATTAAAGTTTTATACTGTAACGGTAAAGATCATGTACACTAAATTGCCAAACCTAGGCACACCTACTACTACTAGAAGAAGAAGAAGAAGAAGAAGAAGAAGAAGAAGAAGAAGAGTTCCACTATTTTAACACCCAATCTACATGTACCTGTACTTTATTTATTCCCATAGACAACCCAGATGGCTTCACCCTATGCACCTACAACGCAGCCCGTGGTGATGTACACAGCAGGGACAGCTCCAGTACAGGCTCAGTTTGTGGCAGGAACCCCCGGTCTCACCATGGCATCCACAGCGATACCGGCTACTGCTCCTGGAGCCGTGTCCGTGCCAGCTCTTCCACCAAACTACGACAGTCTCCCAGAGAAACCAGGCAACAACAACGTTTCTTGAGATGCCGGAAAAAGATAAATAAACACAGCCGCAAGGAGTTAACGAAATTGATTCGAGTGAAAGTTATTTATAGTAAAAGAAAAAATATTTTTTAAACATTTTGACGGCAGCACATTTTAAAGTCTTACATGTACTTGAGCCTTAAAATTATTATAGTGTTCAAATGTTTATTAAGTCTTTTTATTACTGATTATTAAATGCTCAGTCTGGCAATTTTATCAAGTACGAAGTCCCAATGTAATGTATGCGGGTAATTAAACTAGCATCTGCCTACAAAATAGGACTATGCCAATGTAATTTGCTAACAATTTTTCACACTTGCTGTCTCATCTGGGATAAATCGTCAATATTTGGAGGCATCGAGTGTCGAATTTTACACGTTAAAACTAGTGAGTAAAAAAGATAAAAGTATTGTATGATTGAACTACTTTTGATTGGCAACAAGTAAATTAAAAAGAGTAAAAACGACTTTTACCGCTTGTCGCACGCCCAGCTATTTACTATGTGAGTAATAGCTGTGCTTATTGGACAATGCTGAACTTGAGACAACCGCGATATTGCATATCATGTGGAAGAGTGGCGATCATTGTAATTTGTAAATAATTATTCCTTACATGGGATTCTGGGCGTGCTCAATGTGAATAGTGTTATATTGTGGCTACGTATAATGCATAATACAGTTTTGTAAATGAACATTCAATTACCCCCTCCTACTTCTCCTCATTGTTCTTATTCTCTTTCTTCTTCTTCTCCTTCTTGTACTATTACTACTATGTAGTACTACTACTGTGTAGTAGTACTAGCAGCAGCAGCAGTAGTAGTAGTAGTAGTAGTACAACTACTACACTACTACTACTACTGCTGCTGCTGCTAGTACTACTACACAGTAGTAGTACTACATAGTAGTAATAGTACAAGAAGGAGAAGAAGAAGAAAGAGAATAAGAACAAT
>JAAUYG010167962.1_pt1 | contig 11244 bp, 12 predicted proteins | sample 7278091 | NCBI WGS metagenome assembly JAAUYG01 (sample SAMN14350201, study PRJNA611818) | marine sediment metagenome | isolation source: surface marine sediment (0.6m) | place: French Polynesia: Moorea | collected 2018-08
GCTGTCCGACTCAAGGTGCATCAGACAAGGTGGGTGTTATGGTGTGTTCTGGGCTGTATGCTTGGTCCATCGTTTTTTCTATATAAAGTAAACAAAAGATTTGATGGTGTTTTTTTCCACCACAGAACATTTATGGCAGCACCTCCTTGTATAGAAGTCCGACTCAGGGGGGTAGCCTTAAGTGTCCGACTCAGGGTCCCACTACACTATATACTGCACCGAGTTGAACATTTTTTATATATAATGTGTATGCTGAAGGTTTCTGAGGGCAGAATCAGCTGTATTGAAGAACATGATAGTTTTCCAGGAAGTCAAAGGGAATTGGTGGACAAGGTCTACCCACGGTTTTCATTTTTAGGCCAAGCGCGACGAGGTCGGGGCGATCACGCCTGACGTCGTCGTCATTGGTGTGTAGGACCGCCCCTCTGGGCTGACCCCTTCTCAAGCCTCGCCTCCCCTCTAGGCCACCCTCTGGTGATCACGTGATGGTAGGTGGCCTTTGTACAAAGTCAGCGGATTCTTTTTAAGTTGTGCGCACTGCTGAAATGGGATGAAGCACCATGATGTCATGGTTGTCATGTCATCATTGTGGTTGTTGTCATGGACCATGTTCTGGAATAGTTTAGATTGAAACCCCCCCCCCCTACCCCTTGCCAACTCAGCACAACTGAACTCATAAAGGTTACACCTAGGCTATTTGTGATGGTAAGACAGATTGCAAGTGAAGATGAACTTAATTAGGATGTCACATTGTGATGAGAGAGCAATGCACTGCAAGTGAAGATGAACTTTATCAGGATGCCCAAGACACTTGTGAACGCCGGTGTGTTTTGGGTGGGAACTGTGCACAGTATTCGATTTTAACAGAAGCAACAAATCTGACCTCCAAAGCTCCACCCAGAGAAAGAAATGTAGAAATGAGTACTGAATAGGCCGCAGTCGCACCAGGATTGCATAAAAGCATGTTGAGCAGTCACACACACACACAAGAGGGCCTCAGCACTGAATTCTGTTTGTACCTTGTAGTACTTGGTCGATATAAGGAGAGCCTTGCTGAGTTCCTATTCGTGTCTGGTTGTTGATGGGAAAGCATTCCTGAATGATGTCATCTCACAGGCAGCGACGTTCTCAACTGGATGTAGCAGGTACACGAATCTGTGTGGAATTGTAAAAGCGAAAAGACAGCAGTTGTCAACTGGGAGAAATGTGCAGCACAACTGCTTTCTTTCGGTGTTTGCAGCATCGACAGCTTGTTAAATAGTGGAGTTCACTCTTGTGAAATAACAGAAGTGGTGGGACCAGCTGCAGCTGGGAAAACACAAGTTGGTACCAATACTTTTGTGACAAATAATGGAATTCTGCTTTGATTCGAAGTGCACTCACTCTGGTAATGGTGAATGAAACACTGATTCCAAGAAGGTGGACTGACAAAGAATAATGTTGTGTTCAATTACAGCTGAGTCTCTCCACCGCAGTAACTGTAGCTTCCACAAACTCAAGGCCGTCTGTGATGTACTTCGATACGAGTGGAGGTTTTGATGCTGAACGGTTGGAAGACATGCTGCTTGGTGTACGGATTGCCAGAAAAGTAAACCCTCCACAAAATTCGTACACAAACCACTTTGTGTTTTCACCTTTTCCGAGGCATTATTGCAGATGGCATTCTGTTTTCTTTTTCAGACGACAAATGAAATTTGTAGCAAAATAAGAAGATCAGCTGTGTTTGATGTGTTTGAGCTGCTTGCCCAACTTGAATCGTTGACGGCTTTGTGCATTGAAAAGGTATGCCGCCCTGTAACAAATTGTCTCTTGCTTTTCCTTGAAAATCGTTTTAGGCCGTGCGACTGGAGTGACGTGATGAAGTCAGTGTGGTGTCGTCGTTATTGTGGTACGGACCTCGTCCCCCTCCTCTGCTGCATTGCTTGCCAGGGACCCTTCACCCTCCAAAAGTGCACTGTGAACGAACTGCACGGCCTTTAGATCTCCTCTGATTCAGGGCACACTTTTTCTTTTTTGCTAAAGAGAAACTCCTGACGTGCAACCCTCGTGCCATCATACTACCCCCCTCACGTGCCCTCCCGCGCCCACTTGATGTGCCGCATTCTGACTTATTTGCCACCCCCGCCTCACTGATCACAACCGCACTCAGCAAATGACTTGCCCTCCGTGACCTTGTGGTTTTTTTTTTCAGCCAGACAAATTTTACGCGAATCTGAGGTTGGTGGTCGTTGATAGCGTTGCGGCAGTTATCTCTCCAATTTTAGGAGGACAACAAAGTGAAGGTACAATCTTTTGTTTCTTCTTGTGTGCGTGCTTCATGCACAGATTGTCTCAACCAACCAATAGTGGACAAGGACATGTTCCACTTAACAGGGAGAAAAAGTGGCTGCACCACATCCAGGGTCATTGTCTGCAAATCTTTTCCATTGCAGCTGTTTCGTTTCTGTCACAGAGATCACCTTGGCATGGAAACATGGGCATCCTGGGCATTTGTTCGCGTTTAGCTCATGATGGTTGCTTCACAATTTTTAGGTCATTGTTACATGATGCATCTTGCCAAGGCGCTGAAAAAATTAGCTTCGGACACCGGCGTGGCTGTGCTTGTAAGCATCACTCAATGTTTCATTCACAGTTGGTCATCCTCTTTTCGTCTGCCTTTGAACACTTTCCAATTTCGGCGTATATTTCTTCTGAGCACGCGATCTTTGTTCGCTCTTCAGATCACCAACAACGTGGTATTTGATCCAGTGAATGGAACCAAGCCATCACTGGGACGGACGTGGTTGACGGTGCCCAATGTGAGAGTGGAACTGAAGCGACCTGCACGAGGAGAAGGATGCATTTCGTCTAACGTCAGACAAGCCGTGTTGACGAAAAGCTGCAGACAGGTAAGATGCTAAATAAGTCTAACAGGGACATTTCGAGTCACGGAAACGGTTGCAGTTTTCTGCTGCTCGTTCTGGCTATTGGTGTCAGACATGAGTTCACGTTCGTCTTTCATTTCTGGCAGACTGGTTCCTGTGGAAAGGGTCCCTTCTTTGTCATGTTTGCAAACAAAGTGTGTGCACTGTGTGGAGGCTGTTGATCTTTTTGAGTTGTAAGCTTCAGAGAAGTAGGGCCGTTCTACCGGTACTTTTTCCACTCGGGAATCTGGGTTTTGCTGCGTCGTAATTTTCTTGGTCACCAGTCATGTGATTGCACGATTACAGGTTGTGAACCAGAGGGTGTCGTTCGCAGTAACAGAACTGGGTGTGAAGAACGTGAACTGAGTGGAATTCAAATCACACACGCAAGAATTGGAGAAAAGGCTTCGCTGTGAACGCTTCTGCGAAATTCAGGGTTGTGGACCCGCGGTTCGTTTCTGGAGTAACCAACTCAGCTTTTACAAACCTGGTCACAAAGTGTCTTTGGTAGATTTCTTTGTTCTATGGTATGTATTTTTCATTTTTCATGTATCTAAGTAGTAAGGGTTGATGCTAGTTGTGGCATGTGTAAGATAGACCTCCTAGTATAGTTGATTTCTGCATTTTGCAGACTGTGAGTGATAATTGCAGAAACTGAAAATGGTGGCTAATGCTTCCTAAAAAGTTTCTTTGAAACCATCCAAACTAACCAACCTTCACACAGGTCAGTTACTCTTGGGTAAGGGCAATAAAGGATCTCTTGCTGTTCTAAATAGTTGCTCAAGTCAAGAGATAGGAGGGGTCAAAGATTTTCCTCCACTAGTTGTCTCAACCAGCATAGGTAATTGACATCAAGATCAAGATTAAGACCAAGATCAAACTATGTCTGGGGACACAGCTGATAAAACCTCTGAGATAACAGGTGACTCTAGCACACCCCCTACATGGGCAGAGAGAGCATCCAAGGACCATTCTAAATGCTTCCAATCGAAAGTGCCCATGATAGAGCACACCCTGCAGGTTCATCCAGTTTTTATGCACTACAAAAAGGTCTCTTCTGAGGGATACTTCACACCTCTCATTGATGTGGCAGTTGCAGCTGGAAAGTCTGTGGGTGAAGCAAATGTTGATGCAATTCAACCCACTAAGAATGGGTGGCAAATATATGTGAAAACTGAGGTTGATCAAGCTACCTTATTAGCCACTGGACTTGACTTGGCTGGGAAGCACATTTCATTGGAGTCTTGCTCCTTTTCAATATCTTCTCCCATGGTTAAGATTGTGGTTAAAGACTACCTCTTCACAAGGTGACTAATGAGGATGTTCTAGAAGCTGTCAAACAAGTAGCCCCCATCATATTGACCATCAAATATACCAACATTTGGATTGATGGGAGACATACCTACTTAAGGAATGGAGACCAGTTCTTCTATGTGGCTGAGGAGGAAGTGACCAAATTCTCTAAGTCTCTATTGATTTGGGACATTAAGGCCAGGGTGATAAAGCCAGTTGTATATACACGCTGTTCTAGATGTGACCAACAAGGTCATAGGTCATCTAGTCCAGATTGCCCAGCTTTGGCACCACCTGAAGTACAGGAGTCCACAGAGGCCTTTAGAGGCACATCTCATCCCCTTTCAAACCTGCATGTGTGTCCAGAGGGGTGCACCTGGACAAATGAAGATGATTTGGTCATGAAGTCATCAGAACATGAATACCAGTTTGAGAAACTTGTTGCTCATGGGCTTGCTGACAATGCTGAGTGGCTCTTATCAGAGGATTTTGCTGTTGATGTAATGCACTCTGTAAATGCCCATATTGCAGAGGAGTCTATGGTTTGGCAGGAAAGGAAGTACACCATCATGGAAAGGGCTTGTAGGAAGAAATTTCTTCACTGTCCACATGCTAAGGATGTTCTCCTCAAAAGCAAATCTGAACTTGCTGAAAGCACTCTGAACATGGAGTGGGGCACAGGCCTTGATATGAGAAGGACCATTGAGACCAATCCTGATTTCTGGCCTGGCAAGAATATGCTGGGTAAGATTCTGAAACATATCAGAGGTGACCTGCTAGAGGAAATTCATCTGCAGCAAATTGATTCCAGTAGAACTGAAAAAAGGAAAATAGTAGGTCCTCTTGCGGCAACTTACTCAAAGAAGCAGGCAGTGGAATGATCTGTATTCTAATGGTGATCACCTGCTTTTCTTTGAATTGTAATGGACTACAAGATCCCTCAAAGTGGAAGAGGGTATGGTATCCAGCCTTGTCATTGGGTGTGGATGTGATTGTGTTTTAGGAAACTCACTTAACTGTTAAGCAAGAATGTGTATTTAATATTTGTGCTCAAGCTTTTGATAAATTTTATGCCCACAGTACCTCACAATCAGGGGGCATTATGGTGGCAATTCAAAGAAGTTCTAATATGGTTCTAAATTGGTTTCACAAGAATTGGGTCATAAGATCAGCTTGGACCTCACTTTACAAGGGGATATTTTATGCTTCATTGCAATCTATGCACTAGTGGAGGGTAAAGATCATATGAAATTCTTTGATAGGATGATGCCTGACATTGTTCCAGGATGCACCATTGTGGTTGGTGACTTTAATAGTGTTACTGAGGCTGAAGATTGACAGTCTGGCAATCTAGATGCTACCTCAACCAAACTGCATAGATTGATAGAACAGTGGCAGCTGGTTGAGATTCCTCATAGTTTGGGCTTTACATATCAGCATCCATCTGTTTGTGGAAGATGAAGTTGTATTGACAGGATGTACACTTCTAGAGGTTTTGGTACTGATGTGTACACTTTCACACAGTAGTGTCAGTATTCAGATCACTCTGCTGTTATAAGTGCAATTGCTAAGAGCTCCAGAGGACTATCACAGTAGCAATTACCTGAGGATATTCTTGACCTACCTCAGGTTAAAAACATTGTAACAGAATTGCTTATACTAAGAAATGATATGTCCCATGGGCTGCAATGGGAAATGTTTAAATCTGAGTTGAGAACACAGATTCAACAATTAACTTGCTTTTGTAAGGTTCAACATAGGCAAGAATTGAAAAGCCTATAGTGCACACTTAGAATGATAAATAGACATATCTTTCAAGGGGAGAAGAATTTGGAGCCCAACAGGATTCAACTGCAGTCGGTTATTAGTCTTAAAGAGCAGACCATATGGGAAAAGGAGCAAGTAGATCTCTCAAAGTGGATTGAGCAGGAAGGCACTTGTAACCCTGATTTTCTTCATTTGGAAGACTTAAGAGCTGGTGCCCCTGGAGTAGAGTCAATTTGGAACTCGGAAGGGGATACTGTCACTGGGGACTCAGTTTTAGAAGTGCTTCATACTTTTTATCAGGAGCTATATTCTAAGAAGGACACTCACTGTGAAGATGAGATGAGATTCTTGATTTTTTGAATAGTATTCCTGAGATCCCTAAGATCACATCTTCTGAGATAAATAACATGGGTAAACCAATTACTGAAGACAAGGTGTTGAAGGCAATTGGCAAACTGAAAGCTGGCAAAGCACCAGGAAATAGTGGTATAACAGCAGCTTTGTATAAAAAGTTTGCAGGGACCTTGGCACCAGTTCTAGTGGCTGTTTTCAATGAAGCCTTTGAATCAATGGATCTTCCTTCCTTATTAAAGGTTGCTATCATCATTTTACTTTATAAAAAAGGCTCAAAGGATGAGGCCAACTATAGACTGATCTCTCTCACCAATGTTGATTACCAGATTTTAGCCTATGTTCTAACTGCGCATCTTATACTTCACCTCAATGATGTTATCCATTCATTGCAAACTGCATATATCCCAGGGAGATTTATTGGCATGAATATTCACAAAATTCAGGATGTCATTGATTTTGCTGAAACTAACAACAAGCAGTGGGTGATTCTGTTCCTAGATTTTTGGAAAGCCTTTGACAGTGTATCTCATCTTTTTCTGATGACACTTCTTAGAATGATGGGCTTTCCAGCAGAGTACATTGCATGGATTTTACTCCTCTATACTAATGCATCATCTATGGTTTGAAATAAAGGCTTGTTATTGAGTAAGTTCTCTTTAGGTAGAGGAGTAAGACAAGGATATCCTCTATCATGTCATCTTTTCAGTTTGGTAGGGCAAGTCACGGTATATTACCTACAATCTATGGGAATTTTTGCCTAGTGGACTTTCACTTCTGATCCCACTAGCTTATATGCTGATGATGTAGCTCTCATTTTAGAATATATAGATGTTCTTCCAAGAGTAGTTACTCTAATTCAATATTGTGGTCAATTCACTGGTCTGGAATTGAACTTAAGTAAAACAATTGCATATTGTCCACAGGTTGAGATCCCTTTCACTCTGGCAGGGATAAGGATCTCTTCAGAACCAGTGAAGTACCTAGGATCATACTTGGGGAATAATGAGGAAACAGAAAGTATGAACTTCCAGACAGCTCTAGGTAAAATGAGAGCAGTCACTGCTAGATGGAGAGCTAGACATTTGACTCTACAGGCATGAGTCCTTGTTCTAAAATGTATGATTTTTTCTATCTTTACTCACATCCTGAATACAGTCACCATGTCAGGTCACAGACTTGACCTGATTCAGAAGTTTGCAAATGATTTCTTATGGCAAGGAAGGAATAGACTTGCAGCTCAGAAATGCTTCAATTCAGCAGCATGGGGTGGCCTCAACCATCTACATATTAAACACTTTGTCTGGAGGCTCAGAACTAAATGAATAGTCAGATTGTGGAAGGACAAAGGGATCACCTGGTCATGTTTTGCATGGCCCTCTGTTCTGAAAGTTTATCTAATGCCTATCCTTGCTGGGCTCACTAAATGTAGAGATGACCTACTAAGTACTATCCTGAAATTTTATGCAGATGTTCTGAAAGCCTTTGCTGAGGTCAATAGACTTAATGTCCATGGTGAAGTTAGACAACAGAGAAATATATGGGCAAGTGCTGATTACCCAGGTATTTCTAAGTATCTAATTGTGGCTAATATTATAGAGGTAGCTGACTTGCTTACTAAGGATGGTGTTATTGACTACAGGAATATACAGCAAAAGGTGCAATAGACAGGCTTGATAGATAATGTTTTTCTTCTTTGCGCAGCTTTGCAGAAAATCTTTAGTACTAGACTAGGATGCTTGCCATCTGAGTATTTCCAACCCACCTTGAGTCAGGTTCTAAGAAGCTTCTCACTGTCCAGAGGCAATTTCTATTCTCATTGACAGAGTGGGAGGTAGCCTTGGGGTTGGCAATTACTTTTGAAGAGCAACAAAAAACCTTTCATCAGATGTTAAAGAATTGTAGGGTTTCTAAATTCCATGAGATAAACTTTAAAATTTTACACTGTACTCTGGCTATGCCACAGCTAATTGCTCACATTAAGGGTTCTAAAGGTCTGCAATGGTGTCATTGGTGTGGTGAAGTGGCTAATATCAATTATATTTTACTGGATTGTACAGAAACTAATCAGGTATATGATTGGATCAGTGATAAAATAGGGGCAGATATACCAAAGAGGAATCATATCCTGGGACAATCTTCTAGTGTGGACTCAATAATCTGGGTGGTAAACTTTGCAATTTATAAAACACACTTACAATGGTGTGAGGGGATTGCTACTGAGCTGTTGGAAGGTGTTAAGCATGAGTATGCTCAGTATTCAGAGATTTTTCTAGCTTTGCATAATATGGTTACATGATGCACTGGTGTTGGAGCACTTTTGTCTTTTCTACTTTCAGAGGCACAATGCAACACTAGAACTGGCTGTGATGGATCAATTGCTGGCTGCAGACCTGGCTGACTGGCTTGACTTCAATTTTTTGTCCAGGGAGCTGAGTCTGGCAGGGAATATTGCCAGTCATCTTGCCAAGGGGCTGGGCATAGAGGAACAGGCACTCTGTTGAAAATTGCATGTGGCATTCTGTGATCCAGGCCTGGCAAATCCCTGCATTCTTGTTCTGGTGGGTGCTCCTATAAATGAGCTTTTTCTGTGGTTGATGGCACAGGCAATGGAAGTGGCTATTTCAGTGGTGCATATGGGTGGTTTGTGGACTTCAAAGGCTGGCTCAGAGGCAGACATTGATGATGACATCTTCTTGGTCTACACAACAGAAGGCTTCATGCGACTACTGCCACAGGTGGTGCCTGGTAATGCAATTATGTTCCAGGCCCCTGACAGTGGCTGGACCAGTGATATTCCAGTTCTTGAAGGCCCAGTCTGCGATGTGGCTGGGATGCTGGGGAATACTGGTTTTGTGCCCAAAACCACAGAACTACCACATTCCCTGCTGAAGATGCTTAGTCATCTGGCTGGTATCACTCAGCAGCAATACAGACAGTACTTGATCAGGTGGCTTGAAGACTTTCCAGACTTTCCTGTGATATGGGAATGGTTGACCTGTCAGAACACGTCCTGGAAGCAATACAGAGATCATCTCAAATCATGCTCAACCCCTGATGGCTTGGAACTTTTGGTGTCCCTCATAGCAATGTGGTTTCACCTGAATCTGGTGCATGCAGGGGGCCTCTGGTCCACGAGAGCAGGGGGCTCTCAGAACACTGATCTGACATTGCTCTGGACCAAGGAAGGTGTTATTTTCTGTGATTGGTGGGGGGAGGACTCTGACTTGGATGAGGACCTGGTGGTGACACATCAAGGCAGGAAGGAGCCAGTGGTTGCTACCACACAGGAAGTGTATGTGGAAAGAGACTCTGATAGTGAAGATTCCCTGGCGAACCTGTATGTGGAGATGCATCTGTGTAAGTGAGTTGTTAGAATGAAGTCACTTGAATGTCTTGTGTGTGGCTTGTGCACCACAACTTCATCTCAGTTGCACAAGCATATGACTGAATTTCATGTTGGGGCAGACCCATATGAGTGCTCTACCTGTGATGGTTGATTTCTCACATTTTGAAGTCTCAGGGTGCATGAGCATCACATTTATGAAGAATGTAGGTTCTCATGTGTCAAGTGTGCAGTGAAAGCACCTACTAGAACAAAGATATGGAAACATGTTCATGTACATTCTGACTGCAAGATGTTGTGTGACCAATGCTCAGTGAAGTTCAGCTCTAGGGATGCTCTCCATGAACACCAGAAAAGACATGCAGACTCTAGGGTATATCCTTGTGTACAATGCAACAAGGAATTCAGTTCAGATTTAGTGGCACAAATTCACTTTCAAGGGAAACACAGGGAGGGATACTGTTGTACCTTCTGTAACAAGAGATTTGATGCACCAATACAGAAAGTCAGACATGAGTGGCTATGTCTCTGAGAGAGACTTTAGAATGCCTCCTGGGTGGTAGTGAGAGGGGAATACATTGTGTCCCTCCAGTGCCTCAAAAGTCTCTGATTCCAGTTGAGTGAGGGGAATACATTGTGTCCCTCCAGTCTGGTCTGACAGCATAGTTTTTGCATTTTTAGAACAAGTTGTATCAAACATGTTCTAACAAGATTTTTATTTTTTGTGCTGTAGCCTTAGGTGTTCACAGCCATTTTGGGAGCTATGATGTGGATCTCTATTTGTATTTCACTTTGGACTTCTGTCCTCCTCATTTTCATTGGGATCTCTTTTGGGCACCTAAGTCTAAGTCTTATTTCTTTACATAGATGATTGCTACACGACTCATTATTGTTTGTTTTCTGTTTGTGAGACCTTAATGGCCCCCTAGAATGTTTTTCATGTTTTCTTCCATTACATTCCTAAAACCTTTGTATTTGTATTCAAGATCCTATTTGCCACTGGTGATACCTATGTACCTTTATAATCATTCTACATACAGTTGAAACAATCTTTGAGATATTAAGTTTAAACTCTCTTTTTCTATAGTGTGACTTTTATTTCTGTTCTCACAAGGATGGGGTGTATCTGCTAGAACATTGTATCAACCAGTTTCAAGAGACCTCCTTGTGGTAGAAATTTCATTACTGGGATAATTCTTTTGTTGCCATTGTTCGATGATCTACTGTCTGAAACTATGTTAGAACATTTTCAGTAACATGTATTACTGCTCTTTTGTTTGTCAATAAATAAAAGCAGGTTGCTGCATGCACGGCACTGCAAAGAGAAATTCAGGGTTGTTCAGGGTTCCCACACACTGAATAACACGAAACATCATGGGAAAGATGTTCTATATCCTGGAAATTTTTGGCTGCGCCAAGGTGTTGACAGAAGCTTCCTTTGCACCAGTCAAAAAAGCCATAGCAAAGCACACAGAAATATTTTTCTGGAAATTTGCTCAGGAGTCAGGGGAAAATCCTCGAAAAAAACCTGGGAGTTTTGTGACCCTGAAACTTTTGACAGAACAGTTCTTTTTTTGTGCTAAA
>JAAUYG010120055.1_pt1 | contig 11241 bp, 16 predicted proteins | sample 7278091 | NCBI WGS metagenome assembly JAAUYG01 (sample SAMN14350201, study PRJNA611818) | marine sediment metagenome | isolation source: surface marine sediment (0.6m) | place: French Polynesia: Moorea | collected 2018-08
GTCAGTGATGTGCGGATCTCCAACCACAGCGCAGAAAGGGACCAGCGTTTCCTCATCATCCTTCAGCGCATCTTTGATTTTCACCTGAATTTCAGAAGAAATGTTATTTTGGTCTTGATATTCCGGTGTGAGGCTGATAAAATCGACCAGTGTAAAGCTTTCTTTTGCCAGCGGACGCGTCTGGTGCCTTTTGGTAATCCAAAGTTCTGCACAGAATTATTGTTCGCTCGGTGGTTGGCAGAAAAAAAGATTAGAAAAACGCCACGGTTGTGGTGTGTCCTAACCGCAGAACACACGCAAAAAAAATTTGCACGACAAAAAGCTTCATTTTGGTTTTCCAAGATGATACTGCAGAAAAAACAAAAGCAGCTCACAGTGGTTTTGGCCACGGGGACTGTACGGATGATGGTGGTGCCCTGCATGATGGTGGCCTTGAACTCCACGGAGCGTCTCACTGTTTTCGTCACCGTGTCGGGAACGGCACTAATACTGATGACGTTCTGATCCAGGAACGTACTCGCCGTGATAACGCGACCGCACGACACTCGGTTACCTGGCAACGACAACATTGTGGGTGCAAAATACCTTCCCACAATGACACATTTCATTACTTTATTGGCTCTCGTTTTTGAAACTGGCAAACAAATTACATGACGTTTGTCAGTGTCGAGGCCGCCATGGTAAGGATAGGGTGGGCAGGGTCCACAACGACACTGATAACGATGTTGCCAAAAGGACTCGCAAAGGCAGCTCTCCTAGCTGAAGCAGCGCGGCCTAATTGCTGGCACAAAACACGCTGTAGAACTGAATGTGCAAACTTCAAGTCCAGAAAGGTACGTACTGTTGGGGTTGGGAATCGGATTCATCATGTCGTCATCACCATCTTCATTGCTGCTCATTCGACCTGAAACCCAACGAAACTGAAATGACTTTTTGGTTCAAATCAACGTGAACTTGGTGTACAACGACCATATGTTAGGCCATGGATGTAAACGCATACATGTGTGGAAAAGAGAAGTTTAGACAACAGCCTACTAAACTGCAGAAGCCTCGTAAAAAGTAGGTCAAGACTCATTCTCACCTGGGCGCCTGGGTCTGGCCGGTTTGACTCGCCCTTTCTCGTCTATCGTCACGTTCATCGGTCCCCACGAGAACACCAGCTTCGTGTTCATAACGTCAGGGTCATTTATGCAGGGTTTGTCCTCTGAAACGACGAAGCTAGTTATTTGAGTAAAAAGAAGACTTGAAAAGTCCCATGGTCAAGTTGATTTTGGATGAAGCGGTACATTCCACTCTGAGCACAAACATCTTCATCCCATAAATCCCAGCGACGCTACGTTTCCTACCGAAGGGACAACGGCCCTTGCCTGCTTGAAAAGCCTCGGTGTTGACTCAACCCAATGAGGGTGTACAAAGCATTTTTCTGTTTCACCTGCAGCAACAATTACGATTTTTTTCAACCAGAATATTGCAACATAAAACGCACCGCTCTCGTCGTACACCACGTACACCATGACGCCGCACTCGCCTCCCGCCAGGTCGTCCTGGCCGCCCAGATCCGTCGACGCCAGATTCGGGTTCGCACTTCCGGTTCCGTCTGAAATAGCGACACAGAAATAACTGACAGTTTCCAACTAGTGTGCACAAACATTGCGCAGATTGATTTGTGCTTTGTGCTCTGGACTGTTATGATTTCTCTGCTGATGCAAAGTTACGGTTCAAACCAATTTTTGGATCTCCGTCTGAGCTGTGCAAATGGAGACAGGAAACTTGGACAGGAACCCAAAAATCGGTTCAATGGGCTTTTAGAAAAAGGACAAACAGGCAAAGATGGTTCACACAGGACACCTCACATCAGCGGTTTCACTGATGAAGTTTCCCAATACTCTTTTTCTGCAGTGAACAGTTATGTTTTTTCTTCAAAATGCCTTGGCAGGAATGCATCCCGCAAATACAATGGTCGTTCCGCATCAAGGCCACAGAAGAAAAGGGCGTGAAACAAGGCTACAATATGGTGTTCTTTATACCAGTATCCCCACAGCACAGGAATCTGGGCGGCATCGTCAGTCTGATGGGCACCAAGTACTCCTGCCCTTCTCTGATCGTGATGTCTTTCTTCAGGTCAATCTGTGAATGCAAAATTAACCAAATGTTCAAACCAACGTTTTCATTGGAGGCAGATTCTTTTGTATCTCGTGTGTTGCTTTTTTGGTTGTGCCAGAGAGCATTGTAAACGAAGAAAGTCTGGCAGACAAAATGGTTTTGTTGTCCTATTTCTCAGGCACCGAGTGGCTATTTTCTGGACCCTGTGCTGCAGTCAAACCAGCGAAAAGTACAAAACTCACTTCGATGTTGCTTGGTGAGAAGGTTTTCTCGAAGGTGCACGCTGCTCGAGCAGGGAACACGTACGAAGCCTCGATGCTCAGGGTTAGCTGCAAAATGGAAAATGAAACAAATTGTACAAAGCAAGAAAATCACGAAACTCACAGCAATTTTTAAAACTGCAAGGCCATTGGAAAGCCATTCACAAGCGGCGATGGTAGCAATGAGTGCTTGGAATTACAAAATGACGACAGATTCAAGGCATCTATCACTTACGGATTCCAGACAACTGAGTGAACTGATGAACGAGGACATCAAGCGGAGTTGCAGTTTGCGCGGGCCCACTGGAGCCATCATTCTGTCCTCCTGAGAACCTCTCCTGGATGCGCGGCCCTGGGAACCCCCTTCTGACGCCGCCTGAGATCCACTGTCCTGTGATTCGCTCCCTGAATCCGCTTGGGACCCACTGTCCTGTGAGGCCTGAGACCCACTGTCCTGTGAGTCGCTTCCTGACACCGCCCCATTAGAACCTGAACCTCGCACTGAGCCTCCTGCTGATCCTGAACCTTGCATTGAGCTTTCCGCTGATTTACTTTCTACAATGAAGAACAACGCAAATTCTGTATGAGGGTACTATGAAAAACAAACCCTGCCCGACAGCGGCACAAGAAACGGGCATCCGAAGTCTTTGGTTTTGGAAATAGACATTTGACTCCCAACAACTGCTCCGTTTAGACAATTCAATGATCCCTTCAGAAAATTGTGACGAAAAGTTACCAACCTTGTTCCTGTTGTTCAGGAGGCATCAGCAGGAATAAGTCTCCAGGAGTTGAGGTCAGCATCTACAAATTGACACAATCAGGAAATAGCAGTCAGGAAATTTCAGACTGCTAATGTTTCAGTCAGGCCCCATCCACACAGGACACGCGACACGACGCGAAGTAAATGGAACCTATTGATGTGAATGGGAGTGTCCACACTGCACGCAAGCAACATCAAAGTGTTTGCATTCGTATTTGCACGCGCGCGTCCTGTGTGGATGAGGCCTCAACTTCATTCGAGATTTAGAACTATCAGTTTTGTCAATGACGTTCGTTGCCACGAATTCTGGTCAGTGAGTGTGTTTTTTACTGGCTGAAACCACAGTGAATCCGGTGACAATTGGGTACCCAAAGCAAGATGTGCACGGAAAAACAGAAGCACTCACTTGACCATCTGCCATCCAATTCACGTTGATCATGGCGCGGCCACCTCCCACCACCGTCAGGGTCGCCACCATCTCAGGATTCCCTTCTGCAATCAAAATGGCTATTGCAGGCGTTCGTTGTTCCAAATATTTTTTTCAGTCTAAGACTTACCGGCAGTCCCTATCAGGATGTTCTACTGGAATTTAAAGTGACAAAGTGTCACCACTCACCCGCGTCGCCAGTAGTGCTGTCCACAGAGAGACGAATGTCTTGCACCCTGGGCATAATGGGAACCTGGGCGTGTCCCAGAACTTTTGACATCGCTGAAATTAGACATCAGTACAAAAAAGTTCACAGTGGTAAGCACGGCCGTCAGAGCATTTGTGTTTAGTTTAAGATCTGCTCATGCAAATTTGATTCTCTCCTTTTGTGTGTTGAAAACAGGTTCTGGAGAAAACGGTTCTGTCACATAAAGGCAAATCCATTTGAGATTTGGTAGATGGAGATGTAAGACGTGACATGTAATGCTTCTAAAGGTACCTTTGACAGGTATGGCAGGAACCATACACAGCACCCTCATCGGGGTTTCAGATCTGCCGCATTCTGTTGCCACCAGTTTTGCAGAGAACATGCTCTTTTCTTCCATTCCGTCCGTGATTACTTCTGCCAGAAGAAATGCAACACACATACATGAGTGAAATGAGAAAAGGGAAGAGATACAGCGTGGAAAACATGGGAGGGCAAAGCCTTACCCTCGTCGAACACGGCCATGACACATCTCTCTCCTTCTTCGCCGAACTCCCCAGCGCCAACTTCCTCCTCTGCTGCCTTGTCGGTTCTCCCGCCAACCCACAGCATGAAGCGTCCGTCCTTCTCGACGATGAAGTCGTCTGCTGCACCCATGAGACGCGCGTTGTCCATGAGGAAAGCTGCAAAGTCACAAACACACTTTTTCCATTGCTCTTACTGGATGTGGTTTGATCGAGCCTCTAGACCAGGTTTTCTTCAGGGAATTTTTGAGTTCTAAAGATACTTGTTCAAGAGAGCAGAAGGACAAAGTGAGCATGCAGAAAGACCAAGTGGACCAATGGTAGTGTCCGGAATGACAAAACTTTTTGGCCAATTTCCAGGAAAATGTGTTTCCCGGATTCATCAAGAGAAGGTTGAATGGCGCCACGACTCCCAACTGACAAGACAATTCTTTTATTTACACAAAAGAATGATCAACATTCACATCTCATGGGTTTCAGTTTTCAAAATCGACGCGAATCACTCGTGCATTCTTCAGAGAAAATCCAAGTTCGGCAACAAACCAGGAACAGAAAACTAAGAAATGTTCTGAAGAGAACAAAGAAAGATAGAAGATAAAAATTGCAGAAGAAAAAGAAATCAATTGGAAACTGCAAAGGTCTAAAACACACACCAAATGAAATCATGCAAGGTCATCTTATTGACAGAACTATTGAGTGAAGAAACAACGCCAACATGCAGCAAAATCCACAGGCAACGAGCAACACATCTAAAACATGCAGACAAGTATTCTATACCCAATGAATCCATGGGTTCTTTGTCAGCGTTAGGAAGAGCCTAGAAGACAAAGAACGTGGGCAGATGGTTACAAGAGCCAGCATCTCGCCAGATCCAAACACAAAGTTAACGGGCCTTTCACGACAGTGGAAATGTTACATCTGGACCGCAGTGGTTTGTGTCAAATTCAGGGTTTTGGAGAGAGAGATCTTTTTGATCGGAAATCACCCGTGTAACAGGATGAACTCGACTCACCTCCAATTCCCAGGTCCTCAGTTGGATCATCTGGATTGGGCACCGCAAGTTGTTCTCCTGGCAGTTCGGTGCAGATTTTCTGGGCGTCCTCCATGCTGCCCACCTTGTCCTTGCCCACCGCCAGCACTGCGTCCAGTGCGGGCGTCAGTATCATCATCCTGTACTTGTGCTCCCACAAGCGTAATCCTCCTGTAGCGAGAAGAAGTCCAGATTTACCACCACAGCTGCAGCTTTCAACCCAAACCCAGGATGTTTCAATGCAGCAAGAGTCAAAGTTCCATCGAAAAAGACCTCAGTCAACTTTTTGGGGCATAATGGTGGCCCTTACTTGGGGCAAGGTGGGAGGATTTGTGGTTCCAGTGTTCTGAAGAACCCTCATGACATTCGTTCTGTATTTCACCTTTCCCGCGGAAATCCACATCAGCCAGACAACATACCAACGATGTTGCAGTTTTCACTGTAGAACATCAGAGCCTTTTTGTTCAGGGGGCGGTCAAACAGCATGGAACAATGGTAGCTGTTTTCAGCATCATGCGGTCCCAGAGTCACGGTCACGTCTTCCGATTCAGCGATACCAGACGCGTCAGCTGAGTCTGACATCTGCAAGCAATGCACAAAGATTCACAACGACTCCACACACAGGAATTTTCTGTCAGGCAATGATGCACGAACAATCTGTGCTTGAATTCATGCTTGGCCTAAAACAACACCAACGGGACTGATCGAAACTCGCGCCACTGGAATATCTGCCCAATTGTATAAGTTTGCCTCTCCAAAAGTGACTGTGAATTTGGGCCATCAGAATCATCCAACTGGAATGTCGTTGTCTGAAACCCTTTTTTGATCATGAAGCTCTGAAAAGGCACAGATGTGCAACAGACACCTGAATAGGGCGCCGCTGCCTTTCCGGGAAGGCAAGCGCCAAACAAAGGAGTGGTCTCACCTTTCCGTTGAGGAAAAGCTGCATTTCTTGGGCCTCGTGATCGTGTACAACGCAGACGTAATGCCACGTCGTCTCTCGGTTTTCATCCGGCGTCAGTTCCGCCGCAGACGACCCGTCAAAATTCAGCTGCACTTTGCCACCGCTCACATCCACTGTGGCACCCTGTCAACAAACAAGAACACGTATCAACCCCAAGGGTGCGCTGCCGTAACCAGGAGATTGGTCACAACGCAACGTGATCCCTGTGGGCCGCTCAGTTTTCAGCCGGGTGGCCTGAACATACAGTTGGTCTTGGCAACTGCGTGATTTTTGTCTGACGCACAAAATAACTTTCCCGAAGTATAAATCTGTGCATTTTCTCATCCTTGCAAACCAGAAGCCGTCTTTGGAAATTCTGGCTGAGCAATGTTATAGTTTTTGCACAGTTGGCAGAGAAAAACTGAACCGACATGCGGACAGCGCATTGCGCTCTTGCTGCACTGGACCCCACTGCTTCGGCATTCTGCGAGTGGTGAATGCATCTCTTTGAACAGTTGTTAGCTTGCTCACCTCTGCACCATCGCCTCCGCTGAGTCCGACGATCCTGCCGTCTCCCATGACATTTACCATGGAGCACCATGTGAATGACTGCTGCAGCTTCATTCCGCTCACAGTCGCAGAGATCTCCGTGCCCGTCTGCCAAAAAGCAAAAACACATGCAACCTGTGTTCTTCAAAAGGAAACGCCGTCTGGGAGAAAAAATTCTTGACTTGGAAGAATTTGATTTGGCTCATCCCACTGCCAACTGATTTCAAAAGAAGTGGAATGCAACCACAACGCCAACCCCTGAGATCAACTGGGCGTGAGAAATCCAGTGGACGTTTTCCCACAGCGCAATGTAAAATTATAAGAACAAAAACATACCGGAAGGAGGAGCACTTCTCTGGGTCCGTCTCCCTCTTCCAGGGTCGCTATCTCCACATCAGTGTCGAAGTCCGCGCCGTTGATGGAGTCAGTGGCACTGGTGCATTTAGCGAACAACCAGACAGCCCGTGGACCGAAACCTGCAGAAAGAGGCCATTTGTCATGACGTTGTCTTCAGCAGCTTTATCTTTTATTTTTTTTAGAAAAACAGCAGAAATGATTCCATCTAGTGCACCAGCATGGTCACGCAAAGGGAAATCAGTGGAGCTCTGTTGTTGTAGATGCAGACAAAAATACTAGAGAAAAAGATTTTGGACCTTTGTCATTGTTGAAAGCAAAGTGTTCCTCCCTGAAGGGGGAAGTCTGCCAGGTTAGGTCAAATGCCAGAGCCTGTTTGGTGGAATCGCGTACTTACTTCCGGTGATCGTCCATTTGTCCGTCGGTTCCTCCAGGTTATTCTGGGGCGGGATACAGACTTCCGCTTCGTTCTCCGGATTGCGCTCCAGAGCCTGGTAACACTTCCCGTCAATTACGCACGACGACGTCACCTTTGCGGAAGGAAGTAGGTTGTTTCGTCAGAATTATTGATTCACAAAAGCGACCTTTGTTTTGTTCTGCAGATAAAACAGATTCAAGAAAACAAATGAACGACTTTGAATTCACGCGTCCCACTTTCACAAACACGTCACACACGCATACCCCTCTGTTTGCCTGTCTACCTCTCTTTATCTCTCCACCCGTGTGCTAAAATTACCTTGGGAATGAGGTCGTCTTCATCCCGAGTGAGGGTGAAGCACACGGAATCGTAGACGCGCACGCGCACAAATCTCTGGCTCACAGCTCCAGATGCTCCTTCAAAACTGATGCGCACGAAATGCAGCTCCATCTGATCCGTCCAAACTGGGCAATGCACCAGCTCCTCGCTAATAAACTCACCAGGCTGCACCCAGCTTGGAGAATCGGCCTGAAAGAAGAAAAAAATGTTTACAAGCGTGGAAACACCCTTTGAGGCATTGCATTTTTTAGCCAACTATGTACACAGAGAAGATGCAAAAATGTTCTGAAATGGTGAAAGGCGACGTAAGAAAACAGTCACAAAAGACACGTACATTTTCTGACAAGTAGTACAGGCAGGTGAGAGCTGGGGCATCTGCACGGAAGCTGCGACCTGATATCTCGATAACTGTCGTGACTGTTACGCGAATGTCGATCAGAACATCTACAGCCAGCACCAGTGGTCCATCTGCAGATACCTCAGTCATGTCGCACCCCTCACCCAGTGCCCCCTCGAAGCACTGACATTGACCTGCAATGGTTACGGTAGCTATTTTGCAGCAGACCCACCATAAGCACTTCTAAATGAAGAGAATCCCAAATGAAACAAAAAAGAATTCTGCTGTCCGAGGGGTTCCCACAGAATGCAGACCAAACCGAATGCCTCTCTGATGCAGAAAGAAGCAATTCATTTTCAGGCTCTGCCCCCGCCAGAACAAATCGGACACACAAAATTCCGCTTTACTTTCCGACCAGGCTTCCTGGCATGACATTGCCATGATTGACAAATTCCTTCACCCTGAAACCTGCGGGTCATACAAAGACACAAAACTTTCAATCCCAAGAGATCATTCTCACCTCGTTGGCAGATGCCTTTGCCGGAGCACATTTTCGGGCACTCTAAGGCGGCGAAGATCTCAGGCGGTTCCAGTCGCCCGGTGCTGCCCACTACCCACACACGCGTGTCACGTATGAACTGCAGGGCGAGGGCCATGCACACTTCTTCCTGGGCCTGGATCCATCTGATGTCCTGGGAGACCTGTTCACAGAAAGCCAAACGTGAGCGCAGATCACTGGTACATTCTGACACTGTATTTCAGAATCTGTGCACGTTGTTGAATAGCTGATGACTGGAAACGAATCCAGTAGAGATAGACCCGGCTGGTTGAGGTGGAAGATGAAAATCTGAAAGTGATGTGCTTTGCTTTGTTTTGGCGATTCTTGTTGCCACACGGTAAAAGGCAGTCAGACAACACTGCAGTGCACCTGGAACTCGTGCGGAACACATTGGATTGCAAGGATCTGTCTGGTGGAGATGCGTCAGGTTGGAATGTTCTGAGGAGTCGGGAGGACAAATTCGTCGAGGGAAATGATTTGACATTGATCTACGTACCGAGTAGTCGAAGACTGCATTGGTGATGCTGTTTTCAATGACCACCCGGAACTCGGGGAAGATGGCGACGAGTTCAGCGAAGATGGTGACGTCGGCGAACCACGCCTCGCACCGCGCACGCGCCTCAGCGATCACTTCCGCTGCCGGTAACGGCACCTACATCACACAGAAGAAACAGGAAGTCAGGGAAAAGGTGCTCATTCTAGCCCTGCATCTAAGAGAGCCCTGGTGGTCCGGCTCCTTATTCCTTTGCAATGGCAATTTGGGCCAACTAAGAAATATTGCCCCAGAAGGGGCACTGTGATTCTGTAAATTTTATTTCAAGTGAAAGTCCACCATTTGGGGGATGGGGAAAAATCTGGTTGACACCTTCGGGACGAGGTCGTTTGGCACTTACCCCTGCAAGTCTCGGTGGTCGTGTGTACTCCAGCTGGTTCGCGCAGGCGTCAGAGGTGTCCAGCGACAGATCCACCATCTTGTCATCCGCTTTCAGAGAGCAAAACAATCTGATATTAGGGTGGAGCTTAAACATCATGGCAGGCAGCACATGAAATGACACCCAGAACAACTCTTTGCAAAGAGGGCGAGTGTAAAATGGAGAAAAGTTCGGTTGTTTATTCACCCAGTCCCAACTCCCCCGAATGGGTGCAGAGAACAGGCGTTGTTTTTCGACCTTGGGCGAAAAAGGTTGTGGATAAGGACACCTCATCCCAAAGTGACTGTGATGTATGACTCACGTAGGCAGGATGGCGCGGGACCGCGCACGCAGATACTCTCAAACGCATCCATGTTGCGCAGTTTCTTGGTGAGACAAGAACACCCCTGGTGTCCGTTGGTTGGTTCTACGAAGGGCCAGGCGCTTTCATCCGCGCAGAGACCATCTTGGAGACTGGTTTCGCTGTCCTTGATCCTGGAAAGACATTTTGCATCTTTGGCCTTCAAAGCCGACGTAAGGCAGCTATCGCGGCACAGCTTGTTCCTCAATGGTAAATCACCAGAGAGACACCGGAACTGAAGGGCAACCAGAGTTTCAGACGGTTTTAGAATGAGTACAACCATCGTTTAGTTGTTTGGTAAGTTCGGACAATTTTTCAGCATCAGCACCAGTGCACCGTGAGCGACTCACCGCCATGATTCGACGAAGTCTTCTGGCGCCATCCGTGGCCACCCTTGCCTGGCCGGTTCTGGTAAGGTCACAACGTCTCCGTCAGCCGTCATCAGGTCATTGTCAGGATCCTCGTCCCAGCTCCCACAAAGACCTCAAATAGCAAGATGCAAAAAAACGTCCTTAACAAAAACGCTTTCTTTCACCTTGAAAATTCACCATCTTGGGAGTTTTAACTGAAGAGAAACACACAACGGATTGAAAATGCCGACATACTGTTGGTCATCTGGGAAGTCTTAGGACGGACAATGTAAAAAGTGATTTGAGGACTTTTTCTTCGCTTGCGTTTTCTCCATTTTTATTGACACGACTCACCTTCTGTTTTCCCAGGGCCAAAGTCAGTGACGGCAGGAGTGATGAAGACGTTGATGTAGATCTCAAGCGACAGGGTGATTTGCACTGTTGGACCGTTAGGTATCACAATCTGGACAAAAAATCACAGGCCATTGAATGACTGAAGTACTTGGCGTTCAAGCCTCAGAGAACAGTCGCACGCACTGAATAATGTGGGGACAATGAGGGATTTAGCGGTTTTTTCGGCCAAAATACGAAAGACTTTTTTATGCCAGACCAAGAACTGAAGCAACTGTTGAGGGTTTTGGTGAAGACAAAGATAGAATTTCACCCACCTTGTACCGTCTGTTTCTCTCGACCTCATACACGACGAATCCTGAGTTGACTGTGTCGCCAGATTGGAACAAGTTGAACTCAATGACGCCATTGTCGACAGACGCCACGATGACGTCATTTCCGGACAGGACCATCACAGAAC
>JAAUYG010141112.1_pt1 | contig 11240 bp, 7 predicted proteins | sample 7278091 | NCBI WGS metagenome assembly JAAUYG01 (sample SAMN14350201, study PRJNA611818) | marine sediment metagenome | isolation source: surface marine sediment (0.6m) | place: French Polynesia: Moorea | collected 2018-08
CAAAGCTGAATGCCTGGACATCTCACGCGTCTTTACATTTCATTCGCGGATTCTTATCCAAGTTCACATTCTGATTTTCCCTTCAATTGGCTGTGTGATATCAGCAAAGAAGGGCACCAATCAGAATGTGAACTTGGATAAGAATCCGCGAATGAAATGTAAAGACGCGTGAGATGTCCAGGCATTCAGCTTTGTTAAAATTCCTCTGTTCAGAGCACCAAAACAAAAAACCTGCGGGGCAATTCAATCGCGCTTTTGCCAAGCCAGGCATCGTAATCTGTAGGACCACAGTCCGATCAGTTGCAATTTCCGCAAAAAGAGACATGGTTCAATTTCATTTTCCTGAGTCTTTCTTTCTCTGCACCACTGTGCTCTTTTGCAGAATGGACACCACCTTGGTAGATTTTAACGACATGAAGTGGGAGAGAGGGGACATCAGTTTCATCTTCAATGGTGAAGCGAAGCCAAATCATTCTCTTACGGTTCTTGACAACAAGCTGAAGGTTTTTCAAAGAATCAGATACGAAGTAAGTGCGCTTGCTGGTCAGAAATCAACATGTGCATCAGAAACTGCAATTCTCCAAACGCCACAAATCTAACCATTGCTTTTATCCTCTCAAAGGAATCAGAAGCAGAGATAGAGGATGAAGTGGATATTCTCATGTCCAGTGATATTGTAGCGGCACAGATGTCCACCAAAAATATCAGCTTTTGCCGAGCTCAATCGGGTTGGCTGTTCAAAGAGGACAAATCCGTAAGAATACTGAACAAATCTTGTGTGTTGTGGTGTCTGTACATCGTTGAAAGTAAGAAAACGGCATTGCAAATTGATCTGGACAGTGGGCAACTAAAAGTCGGAAAAAGAAAAGCTTTTACCCGTGTTGGTATCGTTTGACTGCATGTTGAGAGGCATTTTGCTTGTTGCAAGTTTGTGGCCGTTGAAAGGGATGTTTGACTCTCTTTGTTGCTCCCTGCAGGAAATGGTTGGTGCATTCCAGTCAGATTATTATGTGATACATGGCTTGTCTCTTGAATCTCGGAAAAGGTAAACATGATTGTTCCTGTTTGTATTTTGCTGTTTTTTCATCATCAAAGATCAGCAAGTTGTACACAAACACAGCGAAATTTGTATGAAGCACTTCGTACTTTCAGGAGAGAACATTTGACTCCAGAGGATCTACAAAAGAATAAAACTATGATGGAAAACTTGACAAAAGGAAACATCATGGAGAATTGTGACGTAAGTTTTCGGCAACAACCCAAATTTTTCTTTGGTTCTTGACGACCGAAAAAGAACCAATGTAATATCCGTGAAGCAAATGATTACAGACTCAACGGAGGCGCTCGTTATCTCCACCGAACAAGGAATTCGACGTTTCTTGGAAGGAGTACATATCAGCACCTGCAGGGAATCCACCCCACCTCGGTCGACACATGGTAAACAAGGAAAGTCACAAAACGTTCAAGGCTACCGTAGCCATGGTAAGTTGTGTGTTTTCAAAAAAACGCATTGTTGGTCAAATCTGACACCAACAGGAACACAGAAGAAACGCGCACAATGTTCTTTCGTTTCTGTTTTGCAGAGTGGTGATTTTCCGATGACGGTCAAAGCGTAAGTAATCAGCAGCGATGTTGGTGCCCAACTTTCCTTTTAATTTCTTTGACACCGCGTTCCGATCGTTCTTCCCCCACAATTGCCAAGTCACATCGAAGAACAAGAACCCCAGCGATCTTTTCTTTTGTCTTAGGAATTGCCAAGCAATGCAAATGAACAAACTAGCAACCCGACAGTGAGCAAGTTAAATATTTTTTGACAGGTTGTTGGACGTTCTTGAAGTAATTGCTCCGTTCAAACAGTTCAGCAAGTTGAGGGAATTTATGCAAAACAAGTTACCGGCCGGGTTTCCAGTGAAAATAGGTATCAATCTTGAGCTTTCTGAGGTTGCCTCGTCAAATCATTTTGCTTCGCCTGAACGAAAAAATCTTCAGCTCCTTCTGACGCTGTGAATCTTGTTTCAGAAATTCCGGTCTTTCCAACAGTGACGGCCAAAATCACGTTTCAACAGTTCAACTGGGAGGAAGACATACCTGCTTCAAACTTCTTCATTCCGAGGGACTATCACGAAGATCCGTATCGCTTCCCCGACTTATGACACTTTCTCGAGCTGACATTCATCCACATCCTCACCAGCCAGCGATGCCTGGGATATGATGAATCATCGCGTCCATTGGTGGGACTTGATGTCCCGCTGACCAATCTCGGCAACTCCAGTGCTGAAATGACTCTCATTTTCTAGACATTGAAAATACCTGTGCATCGTTGTTTCTTGTGGGTCAAATGCTAAATTTAGTGTAAATTCAGTTGATTCCGTCATTTTTTCGGCTCTGTTAGGTTGTGTGTGTTTGTTATCGAAAAGCGGTATTGTGAAATATCGAACATTTTGCTGAAATGTTTGTGTTGTCAATTTTCCAGACCATCAAATGAAAGTTGTTCGACGATGTAATTTGAATGAATGGCCACGCTAAAAATGCAGGGATTGAAACATCCCGTCCTCGCTTTCGCGGAACAAGATTGCTCGAGAAACATTGCACTTCTACGACATCGCATTTTGGAATTCGCAGACAGATGTTTGGGCGTGATTTGTGTTTGTTGGTCGATTACCTGTTTGTTCCTGTTGGATGGTGTCAGCTTGCAAACACATTAGGCTATTTTTTGTAACGCCACCTTGCAAACACATTAGGCTATTTTTTGTAACGCCACCTTTTCTACGAAGTATGTAGCGTGTGTGCAAGTCGCGCACGCAACTGCAGGAGTTTGTGCAATAAAGATGAGCAGCTATTTGCACGAATATTTCAGTTGGTAACATTCTACCAAGAATAATAAACATTGGATATCCAGGATGGGGCCGTCTTGTTCATTCAGTGCGCCGTAAAAAATTTCAACACAAATTTATGATTTGGAGAACCTGATTGAACAACTAGACAGTAGATTCTTTTTTGGATCTTTTATTTTGCAAAAATAACACACTCGTAACAATTAACTTTGGATCTTTTATTTTGCAAAAATAACACACTCGTAACAATCAACAAGAAAGCATATTTTGCAACAACAACGCGACAGTTCCCGTCACCACAAAGTTTTGCTTGACTGTCGGAAAGTTGCTGAAAAATTTGGGGAGTTGTCGACCGAACAAGTGAATTGCGCTATCTTGCATTTGATTGCGGGAAACAATCTCGCCCAGACTGAAATAGTGTTGCCCAAAAACTCAGGTTTATGGAATTTGGACAAGGTTCAACAGCGAGTGTTGTTCAGTGTTGACATACGGTATTTTTCAAGAAAGTGAATTTGTCAAGTTGCAAAAGACCACGGAATTGTTGTTGCGTCAACAGCCAGTTTCCTGTTGGTTTGCCTCGTCTTACAGCTTGGCTTTGGACGGTTTTGGCTGAAGGTCTTTTAGCTTCATAGCTAAGCCCATGTTCCCCGCCAGTTTCACCTTTCCTTGGAAGAAAGCCTGAAACAGGTGTGCTAAAATTACACGAACTGACAAAAGATGAAGTTACATCTTCTCCCACTCTTGATTGGGTCAAACTTGTCTGCTGCCCCCCTCCTCCCCAAAAAGCATGACTGCAGTTGACCTGATTTGGCAGTTTCCGCAGGCCCTCCTGTCAGTTTCGCCCATCAACAGTGTGGAGGGGTGGGAAAATGACCACCAGAACAATGGCCACGATGATGCTGGTGGGATTCAACAAAGCCGCACTGATCTACAGTGCCAGAACGAACAAATAGCCTAAAGCACGACGTACCTGTTGCGGGTTCAATTTTCCTGCCATTAGCTGCACCAGATCAGCATCAGTCATCGTGATTGTCACATCTCCCTTCACTACAACGAAAAAAAGCCTGTGAATGATTTAACTCCGCAGAAATTTTGAAATCACAGGGAAATAAAATCTGCAATTCAAGATCCAGACATACACAGAACTAACCATTGGAATCTCGTTTCACAGACCCGCTGCCGTTCTTTGCGTCAACAACCCAAACACCCTGTTTACCACCAGGTCCATTGTTGACTTTGAAGACGAATATTCCTTTTATCTTCTTCACATATTGTGCTCCGTTCTGCAAAAAAAAAAATTGTGCAATTGTGGATCTACGAACGCTTTGCAAAGAACCTTTTTGCTTTTTGTGCATAAAAACAATGAGTATCTCAGAACCTACCTTTGCCAATTCCTTTTCGATTTCACTGAATACAGGCGCGCATTTGAATTCTTCAGAAGAGGCAGCAGCCGACTGCAACTGGCTCGTTCTTGAATTAGAAAGAAAACGTGCCATTTTTGGAGAACTATCGCATTCGCAAAGAATGGGAACACACAACTGTGTCTGATCCTGCTCACCAGTTCCATAAAATGATCTATATTCATCGTTCCTCAATGTCAAGCTCTCTGATAACACTGACAAACACAAAGTTCGCTTTCGTGTGGCTGCAGCCTCTTTTTGATTTTTAAGTTCTTTGACATGAACATAATGCCGTCCCAAATTGATTAGGAAACAACAGCGCTTATCAGCGTCGCGGCCGCTACTGCCACGCTACTTTTGGGGGGAGGGGGTCGTGGGGGCATGGGAAAGCAGACTGGCAGTCGGAAGAAACCAGAATGCTTTTCAGCATCGAGTTGCAGTGATCAGACACACACACCTTGTGGTGAAGTTGGGAAGAAGACCCAAATAGGCATGTGGAGGAGGAAATCTTCCAAAAGTCAAGCCTGAGGCCTGCTTAGTTGACTTACGTTCAATGGATGGGTTGTTTTTTTTTGTGTGTGTGTGTGTGCGTGCAGCATGATAGGACAGTGAGTGCACAAACGTGGAGCTGGCGAACCGAGCGATCGAAAAACAGCAGTCATCCCCCAAAACGTTTGGCATCAAAACAGGGGGGGGGGCACTAAAACCGGTCTGTCTTTGTTTCCACGAAAAAGCGTTTCACAAACGAAGCCACAAACCTGCGCCTCGGAAATCCGAGACGGTACAACGTAACGACAGCAGCTCCGCCCAGCCCCAGGTTGTGCTGGAGGGCCAATTTAGCACCAGGAACCTGTCTCTTATCGGCGAGGCCTCGCAACTGCCAGCACAGCTCCGCGCATTGAGCCAAACCTGTAAAACATGATCAAACATCAGGTTCAACTTTTTTTTAGACAAATGGACACCTGGAGTTCTGTTTTGTCATCACATTGGGTCCTTTCTTTGATCTTTGTTGCTTGAGAAAAGAAGGAGAGAGGACGGACGTCCAAGGACGTCAGCTCTGCTTCACGCGCACAATTACCTGTCGCTCCCAAAGGATGACCTTTTGATATTAGACCACCACTGGGGTTCACAACGACCTTTCCTCCGTAAGTGTTGTCTCCTTTGTCGATGAACTCCCCAGCTTTACCTGCAAACAAATTACCAGACGAAGGGTAACGCATTCCCAGAGAGCGATGTGACGGAGAAGAGATGGAGAAAACAAAAAATGGTCGTCTGCGCTGTGTCAGTAGGGGGAGGGGGTCCTCCTCCATGCCAACAATACGCGACATGCGCATAACTCCATTTGGCTCAATCCACACTGGACGTTGCTTGCTTGCAGTGTGGACACTCCCATTCACATCAATAGGTCCCATTTGCTTGCGTTGCGCGTGCGCATCCAGTGTGGATCAGACCTTAGGCCGCCCGTTGCTGCTGTGCAGTATAAAAACAAAATCATACCTTCGTCGCACAATCCAAGGGCTTCGTAAGTTATCAATTCATTTGCGGAGAAGCAGTCATGAAGTTCAACAACATCTACGTCCCTTGGACTCACACCGGCTTCTCCAAATACGCGCTCTGCAGCCAGTTTCGTCATGTCATATCCAACCTAGAAGAAACAATAATACCACATTTCAACCAATAAAAGACATCTCAGCCTGTCTTTTCATCAAACAAACTCACGGGCGTTGCTGTGATCGCCTGCATCTGAAATGAACAGTCTGATCTGTTTCAAATCCCAAACGCGCACCTTAACACCAACATAAAACACTCAAAACTGATTTACCATTTGTATGCAGCTGTCCTTGAAGGCTGACGGCAGGTCAGTTGTCAATGTTTGCGCGAGGATTTCCACAGCCTGACCTTCCAATCCGTGTTTCCTTACGAAGTCCTCACTGGCCAGAATAGCTGCTCCTGACCCATCCGATGTTGGGCTGAACAGAAGCAAATCATGTTGTAAATCACACCATGATTGTCGCTTGCAAACGCAACCTTTTGTTGTCGCAATTCTCTGGGAAGCACTGAGCACACATACCAACACTGTAATTTTGTGAGCGGCTCGTGGATCATTGGAGACTTCAAGATCTGTTCCAAGCTGTACTCATCTCGGAACTGTGAATAACTGCAAACATGACAGAAATTTTCTTCACAGCTGTCTTGTCCGACGTTTGCCCTTGAAAAACCTGACCAAGACAACTTCAAGAGAAAAGGCACGGTAAAATTACGTACGGATTGTTGATGGAATGCTTGTGGTTTTTGTGAGCTATTTTGGCAAAGTGCTCTGGTTTTGTGCCTGGAATCGAGTTAGACTGAAGCTAAACCGAAGAAAAGGAAGACGTTCTTGAAGTCGAAGCAAGAATACGAAAACAGACAGAGATTCTTTACCGTATTTGTCCATGTGTTCCTTGCCAGCACTGGCAAACAACTGCGGCGTCAAAGGCGATGCAGCAATACCGTGTGTGTTGGCCAACACTTCAACATGTTTTTCCATTGGATTCGCTCGATCGGAGAACTGAAGGAAAGAAAGAAAGGAGGAAGGGTGAAGTCAAGTTGTAATTGTTTCCTTCTCCATCGATGTTTCTTTTGTTTGCTGGTGCTGATGCATTTACAACGAATGCCGCTCCAGGCTCGACAGGAGCTTCGGTGTGTACCGGTAACTCCTACCCCTTGCGCACCCCCATCCAAATGAACCAAAGTCAACCCCGCCGCCAAACTGGCACAGCATCACAGTGAATGACTTGGGCTTTCGTGACCAGACTCTTGTTAGGGTTTTGAATAGCCTGGACAAAAGTGCAATTTGTTGACATACCTTGCCCTTGAGGGAACCTCTTTCCATTTTTTCAAAGCCGATAGCCATAACACAGTCAGCCATTCCTGAAAGCAAGATATGAAAATGAAATTATGTCACTTTCTTCGAAAGAAAGATGTTTACAACAGAAGAGCTAAGAAATCAGTTTCAGCGAGATGGTGTTTCGTTTGTTTGCGCCTCTTGTCAGCTCATTTTTTGCGCCAAGGCAGGGGGGCAGGGTTCTGGGGTCCGGCGAGGCTGTGTTGAATTGAGGAGGCAGGAGTGAATTTGGGGACTTGGCGTAAAAGCCTTTGGGTTGGCTCCAGCGTGCGGGCGCACAATTTGAACCAATGAATGTTTTTTCTTTGATATTTACCTCCTTCGATAAACTGCTTCGCCATGAAAAGAGCTGTCGATCCAGTAGAACAATTGTTGTTCACCTAAAAGTTACCGGTTGATGTTGTTCAGCAACAGACGATTTTGTCACGAAGACCTCACTCAAAGGAAACCAATGAATTCCAAGTTTGCAAAAGTGTTTCTTGTAGATAATAAATTCAAGTGTCGTAAGTCACAGAAGTCTGAATCAGAAACACAGATGCAGAAGCTTACGTTGTAGATGGGGATTCCAGTCATACCAAGCTGATACAACGCTCGTTGACCACAGGTAGAATCTCCTGCAATGAGACCAAATTCTCGTTCAATTTAATCACAATTTGAGATGAGACACAAAAACACATACACCTTGAAACTTCCGGTACGTACCAAAGCAGTATCCCACACAGGCTTGTTCCACATCTTTGTAACTGATACCAGCGTCTTTTAAGGCCTTAGTCCCTGCAAGACGACAACAAATTCAGCAGGACAAAAACACATCAAACAGGCCGCGTTGACTCTCAGATTGTTTTATCAACCCCATTGCAAAACCCTTTTTTTTGACATCATTCATTCGCATTTTATTTTCAGGCTGACTATCTGCCCCTGTGCGCTGACTGTCAACATGAACCAAGCAAGGAGCACGTCACCCCCCCTCCACACCCATCCAATGATGCGCCCTGCCTCATCCCTGACAGCATGGTAGCGAATGACCATCCTGAAAACCAGAACTCGAGAAAATTTACCTGCTTCGAGGGCCATGTCCGGATAATCAAAGTCTTCCCTCCTCCCTGGCTTTTCAAACTGCAAAGAGATATTTTGATTTACTTGATGGCCGAGCACATCGAGGACGAACAAGTGCTCCAGGTTTAGCTTCCGGGGGAAACGCCCAAACTATTTTGCTGTCGTGTCCCTTCTCCAATTTCCTATGTGATGTTCAGGTTGGGTGCAAAACGTTGCAGCCATTCTGGTCGGTCATCGCGGTGGTTCATTCCGATAGGAATGGGAAATTCAACCAGGTAACGTCTGCTGGAGACTTGGTATGGAAGCCACGACACTACCCACCCCCCCCCTGCCACCACACACGGAAACGGGGGGTCATTCAAATCGGAATCTCCGTCGCAATGGAGACATTTCGTATCTCCGCCATGAAGATAAAACTAAATCTCTGAATTCGATGCTGTGGTTGAAACACGCTGTGGCTGAAAGGTCACTTGTCAGCGACCAGGCTGTGCGCGATGGCATCCGTTTTGATCCTACATTCATCACACAAAGACAAACATCACAGCTTGATGGCAAGAGTGGACATTGGACAAAACAACTGAATGAGGAGCACCAAGCCTTCACCCACATCTGGATGTCATCAAGAGAGAACTTCCCAAAATGAAGGCTGTGGACCATTGGTGAGAAACAAAAGGTTGCTTTCCAGTAAGAAGTGACCACAAACCCAACCAGAAGCAGTGCTTTGGCAAGTGCAGTGCGAAGTCCACCTGCCCCTCTTTCTGCCACACACGTGTGCACTGTTTTTGTTTTACCGACGTTAGTGCACTAAGAGGGGGGGGGGGGTCCTGCCTGGTCTGGGACATCCAGTTCACCTGCCATGTGTCCACTTATTGTGGCCTTCACTGACTTTAGTGCACGTAGAAAGGGTGTGTGTGGGGGGGGGGTCCTGCCTGAGGTCTGGGACCTGAAAGAAATGTTGAGTGAAAACAGCACAACCGAAACTGGTCATCCATAATCCAAATCCAGTCAGACAAAAAAAGTCATGATTGATCTGCTTCATTTTCAGACCCACATTTTGCTCTGGATTTCATTTCTCGACACGCAGTAAAAAGTTTCAGAGTGGATTTTTAACTGAACATGAAAGCTTGTAGAATTCAACATCAAGCGTGCACATTCAGTTCCCTTCAGTTCAGAATGCGGAAACAGATCCACACCAGAAACGGGGGGGGGGGGAAAAAAAAATCATCACAAATGGACAAAAGTTTCAGACCAGCCCCTGTCCAATTACCAATCTGCACAGTTGAAGATATATACGACACCAGCTGTTTCGGAAGAATTTGCCAAATTACTTTAAATGAAAGAAATACCTTGGTCATTCCCACGCCAACTACAAAAACACGTCTTTTTTCCATGTTTGACAGGTTTTTTTCTCAACATCGATTTGGTGTCCTTTGACTTGGGATTTTGACGTCTTTTGACGTGAAATGAAAAACCGTCTCGACTCGGGCAAACCAGGTCGAACTACTTTTTGTCCGTATTCGTACGCAGTCGACTTTAAAACTTTAAGAAAAAGAATTTATGGACGTATTCTCTCCCTAAATAAGTTCTAATTTAATTCGTTCTGCACTTTTCAGTGAATCTGGTACAGTTTTAAAAGTTGCAAATTGTGATCTGGAACTCTGCACTGAAAAAGTAGTTCCTGGCTGGGGTTTGTGAGACAGCTGGGAAAATTGGCGCGTTTATTGTGTAGGATAGACGAAAATTTGTCCTTTTTTGACAGCTTGACATAATCCTGGATTACGTGTTGCAGTTAACAATGTGAATAATATATGGAGGAATAGTTTTATCTGATTTCTACTGGAAATGGATCCTTAGGTTGACAATGTATCAGTCCTAAAGGTAGGCAACATTTCGCATTCTGAGATTGGTGTTCATCTTCAGCGTTGAAAATCAATTTCCTTTGCAAGTACTTGAGCAATTAAATGCTTTAATTGTGCTAAAATGAGTTTAATTCAACGTTGAAGGTGTTATGTGTGACTTTTCACTCACCGGTGTTGGTGCTGCCTGTGAATATTTTGGTGAAATGGCTGATGAACCCCTTTCTTCATTTATGAGAAAATGGATGCTCCCAGTGCAATTCATTCGTGTAAACAATCAAAATGTGCAACATTGTTTTCCTGTTTGTCAAATGTGTGTCCAGTTTGTGTTTGTCCCCAGCTGATGAGGAACAGCTGGCCTGCAGAATGGCCGTGGTTCTATCTGGTTGCATGTCTCCTGCAGCGCTTGTGTCCAGGGTACAAGGTGCACTTGATCCACACACACACCACACGTCCGGTGTGGATGTGCAGTCCAGAGTTTGTGTCCTGAACGTTTTCATGGAGTCCCCTGCCTTCTCCCTGCAAACAGACCACTCAAAATTTGAAAATTGCTGTGCAAACGATGAGATGAAACTGAAGAGTCAGCAGTTTGTTCATGTGTTTTGTTACAGACTTGCAATGCGGCAAAGGAAACATGTTCCGTAATTTTGCAGGTGCACCAGACATGAATGGTGAAATTCCCAGTGTACCTATCACTACACTTGCAGGTGTAGCAAGTTTGACTGACCGTAAGTAGATTTTCTCTTCCACTTTGCATGACAGATTGGCATAACTGAAAACACGTGCAAGAGGAGGGGTTTGGGTGGAGGGGGAATCTGGAGAATTGCCACAATTTCCAAATCATCAGCTCCCTGCTGTTTGCTGTTGCGCCACCTGCGAGTCCTCTTGAAAGTTCATGGATGGGCTTCTGCATTTGTTGGGGGATGGGGCAGAATATTTTGCTTGAGGGGGTCACACGAAAGGTGCTTGTATTACGTTGGGGATGAGTTTGGTGAAAGTCAAACAGCTCCCATTACTAGACACAAATTCAACCGATGGATGGTCAAGGCTTTCAGAAGGCAACATGTTGATGGTGTTGGGGCACCCGGGTTCCGCAAGTGCGTTCCTTGTTCACAACTTGAAAACGAAGAGGGTGGGAAGAAAAGGAAAATTGTGTGCACGAACTCCAAACTGAACAAAAGTTTTGTTGAATGTGATTTCAGTGTTACCC
>JAAUYG010014663.1_pt1 | contig 11238 bp, 9 predicted proteins | sample 7278091 | NCBI WGS metagenome assembly JAAUYG01 (sample SAMN14350201, study PRJNA611818) | marine sediment metagenome | isolation source: surface marine sediment (0.6m) | place: French Polynesia: Moorea | collected 2018-08
GTGAAAGTCCTTCTGTTATCGAACGTTTGCGAGATCAGCTATATACTTAAGGATCAGTTTATATCCAAATTTTCGAGTTCGACCATATACTCGTCACGGATAAAGGTTCTGCCTCGCTGGGAAATCAAGTGACATTTGGTGAAGTGGCCTGTTGTATTCCATCAAGGTGGGCGATATATCGATTCCCGGCGAGTGCATCCAAGCCATTTGTAATGAATAGGCACCTGTTCCGTGAGCCCTGCTGTCACCTAGACACGGAGAACCCCTGCTGTGACCTGTTCAGGATTGTCAACGACAGTTAGGGGCGGTGTAAAAACCGGACATGCAGGCTCTCCTTGCCCTGGTCTGTAAGTAGGACCGGTGGTGGTGACCATCTCAGGCCGATAGCCATCTAGGCTCTGCCGGGGACTGTCTGTCCTCTGTCAAAGGACCACCCGGTGTCCCCCATTGCGACACCACCTTTACTATTCAACCCGGGGCATTTTAGTCCCAGTGTACATATCGGTGGAGAATAGGCATCCCCTCCTCCGCCATTTCCAGCGACTGTATATAATGCTCGTGAAGTGCCACTCCGATAAACAGCGGCAGTAATCGCCATTACTGGCTGTCCGATCGGATTTTTCACAAGCCAGTGTTTCTTAAGAAAAGACGAGCCCGATGTTTAACAAACGCGCCTGGGATGGCCACAGGTTCAAGGAAAACAAGACAAGATGGGGGAGTATGTGGCCTCGGGTCTATACACGCGCAGGTTTGTGGCTGAAACCAACTCTTCTATTACTAAGTGCTCTAATTGATGACAAAGAAAACAGATCGTTATGTACATTGGCGCTTCTGCTGCCATTAAACGACAATGCGAACTGGTGACACAACCGAAACAGGAAGTGGATTAATCATATGAACATCTTTAATTAATTGAGTCCTACCCAGCAGGTATTTTTGGGGGGACACTGGCGTGAAACATAATGACAAGTTTAAAGACTCAGGCTATAGAGGTCTATCGTGAATGCGAAAACACAGCGAGACAAGGATATTAGCATTACAAACATACAAGGTCAAATGTCTGCATGGGAACAATGATTGCACTACAAAATTTCTCACATTAAACTTTCGCATATATATGCTCAAAATATTGTACACCAGCCTAAATGTTGTTGTAACGTTATCGACCAAAGATGGCTATATAGGGGTGATGTTGTTGGTGGATTAGGTCGATGTGAGAATCCGTTCATTGACAAGTTCTGACGTCACCTCTAATCAGTGTGTGTCTCATTGTCGCAGAAGCTGTTCCACAAGCTCATTTGGCAGTCCTGTCAACGAATGCCATGGTAAAAAAATGACCTTATTTTCACCATATATGCGTGAACCCGTCTTCATAAGCAATAATTCTTGTTCGTCTGCGTGTTGCGTTACTATTAGAAAGACATTGTACATTGTACAGTGGTACAGTATGAAGGGTTTGTGTGAGGTATATTATTTGAGCCGGGTGTGCTTTTTGTCTGGCGTGATGGGTGTTGGTAATCAGGTTTGGTCAGATTTCGTCTTTTTTTTTGCTTCAAGTGGACGTGTGAATCCCATGCAGCCTTCTCTTTGGGCTGGCTACTGTGGAGGCTCAGTGGCTAAGAAACCAGCGTATCACGCTTGCTCGACTAAATTAAACGATATTAAAACAGGGCAGTGTTACATGACGGACGTCGACTCTCTCTCTCTCTCTCTCTCTCTCTCTCTCTCTCTCTCTCTCTCCTGAGGGAAAGATAATACCAGTACGGTGGCGAATATGGTGGCAGATATGGGTCAAAACCAAACCTATCTTTGACCTACGCGTATATAGGTTACTTTTAACCTACGTGTAGGTTAAAAATAACCTACGCGTACGTTATTTTTAACTTACGCGTATGTTAAAAATAATATACGCGTAAGTTATTTAAACTACGCGTAGGTTATTTTCACAGGCACGCGAAATTATATACACTACCTTATATAGCCTATATACTATTTTTCTCACCCCCTACTCTATATAGTAAACTAGGGTGAGAAAAATAGTATATAGGCTATATAGGGTAGTGTATATAATTTCGCGTGCCTGTGTTTTCACCCATTACTGCCGTCATTGTCCTCGGCATGATCACATGATCGTGTCGTCTTCCTCGACACACTTCAATGTGAGTCTCGCATGGTCGCTCACGGAATGAAGCAGGGCCTGATATAGGGACACAGCCAGTGAGTGAGAGGTGGAGTGGGGATGGGGGGCATGCTTACAGGGCAGATATATAGGTATCTGTGTATAAGACTGCATTCTGCTGTCACTGTATCCGCCGTCAAAGACGGAGTGGGCAGAAAATTACAGAGACAGTGAATAAAAAGACCTGCTGTAATTGATTCTCCATTGAGGCGCCATGAGATCACATATAGATCGTTGGAAGTCTTGTCGCTGGTTTTCTGTTCCCCTACACACAATCAGCTAACTATACTGTTGCGTGCATGTATATGTGGCTGAGGCTGGGACTGTGGGAGCAGGGGACCAGTAACCCGAACCCAGGCAGCCAAATGAGAGGTTAGGAGTTGTCACTCAAGCCCCGAGTGCTGTCCTCGACACAATCCTGTTTTCTTTGTGGTTGACACGATACCAGGAGGGCCTAGAAAGGACCGGAAGATGTCAGAGTGTATTAAAACATCATCCAGCAATTAGCCTCGGACAGACGATACTTGAGGCCACAGGCATCTGACTACCGCAACCGCGCACCCCTCCGCCCGATTGTCATGGCGACACCAGCACCTACATACTGTCCACTCATCCTAGACGCCTGTGACACATTCTACCCACACAATGCCGTCTGTTGATGCTATCACCGAGCGGTGTCCGGGGCATCGCCTGTAAAGTTTATTTTCCACCATTCTGTTTATTTCCCTTCACTATATTCTTGTCTTGTTTCCGTGGAGATGATCAACCTTGATTGGCCGGGCAGGTTGGAATGGCATGACGTCTCAGTTCACTCAGTTCTTGCTATCTCCAAACCCCGCACCCCAGGCAGCACTGGCCACAACGGTTCCACTTTCTCCTGCAGCAAGTCTGGCAAAGAAAAATGTGATAAAGTAGTAACGGTTTACAGAGTCCCGTCGCGCTATTTTACCCATTTTGAACGCTCAAATGGAGACAGACAATAGATGGAGTCGCCCCGTGAAAGGCCACCCTCGGGCGACTAGGGGGCTTCCATAAAGGTGCGTGTCGGGACCCCCGGGTGTTACCCCGTCATTGGCCAGGTCGGCTTTTTAGCCAAATATCAGGGGCAATTTGTGACGAGAAAGCCCTAATCATATAAAGGGGGAGGCTGAAGCCTACAGCCTTAATGATACGGCCACCCTGGAGGCCGGTAGCGACGGGTTTTTGTGTGACAAGCCCCTGTCTCGGTCCATGTGACATGTCCCATAAAGGACAGACCTCCAAATGAGTCATCAATCTGTCATCACGTCTACTACAACGACCGACCTAGGCTGAGTTGACTCTTTTTTACTCGCATATCGTATATATAGGTCGCAGCATCCATTATGCTGCATAATTTTGGAAACCAGGAAATGATCCACTTTGGTTTGGACACACGACTGTAATTTTCAAAATTGTGGGCGACACAAAAATATTGCGCTGTAGTGTATATCTGATTTTCAGTCTCATATATTTTGTGATCAGCATTCTTAATACACGTGCTTAATAACGTTCTCAAAGTGTGAATTTTTGACGATTTCCACATTTTAATGAGAAACTTCAAAAAGCACAAACGCACACATGTAGACAGTGTACTAAGTGAATGGTTCACACAATCTGGACATCGTCCAGTACAAAATATTTTCAAAAAAATGTTGCGTATATTTGCTTCTCATCATGAATGGAATGTTTGTCCTCGATGCTCCCAGGATGCCACCCGGCCAAAAATTCTTTCTGCCAAGTTTATTTCTGATATTGTTGAGGCGGCTGGGGACAGAGTAAAATACAACAAATAAACAAGAAGCAAAAAAAAAAACAAAAAAAAACAGCAACACACAAACACGACAACAATAAAAAAACACGTGTAGGGCATTTGATTGCATACATCGATCTGAGTCTTAAACATATACATGTATGAATATGTATGATGCACTTCATTCATATACGTGTATGAATATGTATGATGCAGTTCATTCACTTCCCTGATATAACTGCCCGATATTTCCTTAACTGGAGATTAACGCTCCTTTAATCCTGCCACCTCCATATGTAGCCACGCATCGAGATTTAATATCACAACAAACTGCATGTACACAGAGTGAATTATTTCCGGTGGATTATTAAGGGTTAATTAAGAATTAACGGTGGCGCGGATGAAGCAGAAAGGACGAGCTTGCGAGTTTTTCCGCTCCAGTGATGAGGCCATACCACAACAAATTCTTGTATGAGCTCGATAACTCTGTTACCATATACCTATTGCTACATTGAGACACGTATCATGTAGTTTTAAGCTTTTATTTCACGTGCGAAAGCCCCAAGAAGGGTCCTTTGTTGGCAGGGCATCAGCGTTGAAAAAGCCCAGATTGCGTACGTTTCCCATACGTAAACGGGTCTCATGTTGCTATAGGCGACGAATCAACAGCCTTGGTAACGCCTCCCCTCCGTCTGAAAAGTCACGTCTTCCTTGAGTGGGTTTTATGTTGCTTTGGAATAAATATATTGAGACAGCCTGTCATTAGATATAGGTAGAGTTATTGTGCACTTACACTGTGCAGGTAATACATTAACTCTACGTTGACCTTCAATGGTGAAATATGGAGGAATTGTTCAGGTATGCAAATAATAATTTAACATGGGATGATGTCACGATATTTTTTGCAACTTTGCACCACGTAACGTCGCAAAATCTGTAGCGATAAAATTGTCGCAAAAATTGAACATGTAGGTGGGAAAACGCATTCAATATGATTTACATTATGCAAACGATCGTCCATGCAATTTGAACAATTTCTTTTTGTCCCACGATGAAACCAAGCCGCTCCACGATGAAGTCATTAATTGCTACCCTCCCCGCTGAGTAGTCAGCTGCTCTGACGTGGTCCTCAGGTCAAGGTACCTGCCCCGCTATGAATACCTGTCTTGGATACAACATATACAAGTCTGTTTTTTTCATAAGAGTCTTTTTTGTCTAAATTATGGCCAATCCCGCTGGCATTAACATGTAGAAGAACTTTTGAAATGACACAATCATGCGCTACAATAAAAAAATCAACCTTCTTATATTTATCCCTAGTGTTTTAACAGACAGAAAGTTCCTCTTATAGTGCTTGTATTTAGCGACTGACGCTATTGTCATATTGCTGTCAAGATGGGTTTGATAGTCTTTTAAGTTTAGTAGATATACTATTCAACTTGGCCCTTTAATATTTGAAACATATACGAATTTGAACAAACTAAAAGACAGTCATTTGCATAAGCAAACTCTACACGAATCCTGCTTTAGAACCAAGTGAAAGTAAAAAAAAATCCCATACAACTTCCAAATGATCGATTTAATTGGAGAGAGGATAAATTTTAGTATAAACCTGGAACAAACATTACGTTGGGGTTCAATTTTGCTTCTTCAGACGACACGTTGAACATTTAGAACGCACAGGACGAATTCAATTATTCGTGGCTGCTCCCGCAGGCAGGCGACAGTCAGAGCGGGCACATTGACAAACCACAAAGTAATATTTTCACGGTTCTTTCCCGTCATGAAACTGATAGTCCGTGCTCTTTGTGCCCCGTTATATCAAGCGTACACGTACAATGCAATGGGGAGCCATTCAGCTATTACACATGCAGGCTCTACTGTTGCATCCCAGACGCCAAAAACTCGGAAAAAAGGGACAGAATAAGATACCATCTAGACTTGTTATTGTTGGTTTTTAAAATAAAACCTCGGTTATTTCGGATGGGTCACATTCAAAAATATCCCATTTTTGGAGCCTAGGTGTATTGTTGAACAGGGTTAGAAACATTTAAGAGGGTGGCAGAAGTATTTTGGAATGACACTTGAAGGAAACGCAGTGAGAACTGGTGCAATTTTTGGCGTTCATTTTTTTTTTTTTTTTTTGCGTCATCAAGTGACACTGCTAGCGTGAAGGCAGTCTGTGATCTGGCGCCAGTCATGCTACAGCGAGCCATTCATACCGGTAAAATGGGAACCCGAGTCAACGGGGGTTGTCGTGGGCCTGTCATTTCGAATTTTCAAGCTGGTTTACTTTCAAGTGTCTCCCCCCCCCCCCTTCTTAATTCTAAATATCCATGGTCACACGAAAACAAATTAAGTTGCTATAACTGCCTGCCTGCCTGTCTGTCTGCCCACCTCCAATATCGTTTGTGCAATGGCAACACAGGCATGAGAACCATGCTTTGCCATCGGGGATGCATGCACGAAGAAAGGTAATATATACCAATAGACAGTCATATAATCCGCCACCCAACCCAACTCAGTGGTATACCGTAAACGCTCATTGCAAAAGAACCCCCGGCTCGGCCCTGCATTCACTACAAATATGGCACATACATCGCCGAACAGAGCCCATTTTACCGCCGAAATATTGAAATCCTGTATCAATATCGGAGGCATTATTAACCGGGTTATTTTGTGTTGTGGTAAGTGGCCTGCCTTTGCCATTCTCCAACGACAAACAAGAGCACGGCTGAGTCAACCAGGTGACAAAAAAGTTCCCGTCAGGTGCGAGCTGCCCAGTGTGGATTACAAATGGAAGCCTTGCGTGGAGAGGCTGAAATAGACACCAAATTGATTTTTATTTGCTCAGTTTAGTGGCCAAAGAAGGGCCACACACTTGGCGTGGAGGCAAACTCTTTGCCGGAAAAGAGCGTTTAGATAGACCACAGATTTTTTTCTGCCATCTTAACCTAGCCATCATTCAAACACGCCTCGTGTTACGCTGGAAAAGATCCTTCTGCTCCACTGAAAAAAGAAAGCCTCGTCGAAGAACTGTTATGGGACGACGAGGCATTTTCGCGAGCTACTTCTTTTATTTATCATAGATCTATTTACCTTAAATTATTTGTAGTGTTTATTTGGTTCGATGACCCCAAGCTTGAGTTGCCAGTGGGCAGATTCTAACCGAGCTTTGAGAGTAAATTTCCGGAGAGAGTAGCCTCGGGCTGGAAACAGGACGCTCCAGGCTTTTGTTCGGAGAAGACCGGCTTTGTTGCGCGAGTAGAAGGCAGCTGCCCGAACCCCAGAGCTGGACAAATACGACCAACAGGAGGACGACCATTGATACTTGGAATGGTAATATTGGTCCAGCGCTTAGATATGCATCAAAGTGTTGACAAAGCAACGGCATTTCTTGTCTGGATGGCTCAAGGGACTCGCAAATCCAATAGCAGGCCCCAAAATGGATAGCAAACTCTAAAGCACCCAAAACTAACGCCTTTCTTTTTATGAGGGGTTTAATGGAGATGTTGATGGTTCTTAGAGCGTTTCAGTCACCGAGAGAAGAAAGGGAACTTTCTGGGAAGAGAGATCCATTGACAGTTGAAGGTTGCAGTGGTTTTTCACCATTTCATAGCGTGATGTCGCCACTGTTGTTTTGTATAACCTAGTACACTGTCAAGCAATGATATGGCGGGTGACTATACTGTTATTGGGCTCGAGACGCTAGCGCTACCTATTAGCCACATAGCCAAATGCTAAAAGAATTCCCATGTGACTAAAAGAATTGGTTTGCTTTTAGCCACAGTGGCTAAAGCCTTAAATTTTACCTCATATCTTATATGTAATTTGCATGAATAAACCCTGTGTGACTATGATAGCTGTTACTTAAGTTATTTGGATAGTTAACAGGAACTTAAGCAAATAGATCTATGTATCTTGTTTAGAATCTTTGGATCCAAATTTAATAACGTCGATTCTTTTACAAACATATTTCGTGGCTCAACAAACTCATTTGTGGCTAAAATAAAAGATATCCTTCAGCCACAGTGACTAACCAGGAAAATGTCCTAGTGCTAGCCCAGGTACATGTATTGCTACCCCTATGAGGAGCTTTCCTGTCAAGCTATAGCATGGTAGGAGACTATGTTGGTTTGAAACATAATTTATTTTCAGAGGTTTCCAACCATCAAATAGATACACAAATGATTACCTCATACAATCTGGTACAGTTCTCTACAAGAAAGAAACAAACAAACAAACAGGATAAACACATAACAAAACACAAGACACCACGGAACAGGACAATAAAAAAGCTAAAAGAAAACAAGCAGGTAGGAGACTATGTTAGAGTGTCACAGACTGTGGGAGACTATGTTAGAGTGTCACCGACTGTGGGAGACTATGTTAGAGTGTCACAGACTGTGGGAGACTATGTTAGAGTGTCACAGACTGTGGTAGACTATGTTAGAGTGTCACAGACTGTGGTAGACTATGTTAGAGTGCCACAGACTGTGGGAGACTATGTTAGAGTGTCACAGACTGTGGGAGACTGTTAGAGTGTCACAGACTGTGGGAGACTATGCTAGTGTCACAGACTGTGGGAGACTATGTTAGAGTGTCACAGACTGTGGGAGACTATGTTAGAGTGACTATGTTAAGTTGACACAGGTTGGTACGTGGCGCACAGGTCACACTGTTAAGCAATGGTATGGCTGGTGGCTGTGTGCTAGAATGTTCTCACAGCTTAGTTTTGTATTTAGCAGTATTGGTCTTTTTACAAGGGGTTTAAGAGATTAGACAACACCATCAAGTAATGACAATGAGTATTTATTACTATTGGCAGCTTTGCAGTTAGATTATCACAGCTAGATTCGCAAATACACTGTAGACTTAATAATAGTAGAATATAGAAGACATTTTAAATGCATAGCATGGCCCGTGACATAGAATATTATGTCGCACAGTGTTGTTGTGTATCACATATCATTCGACTTGTGGCAAGGCGGGGTCCGCTAGACTTTCAAGTGATGGTATGAACGGAAACGCCAGATTATAGAATGCTATGCCCACACAGTGTTGTCCTGCACCATAATACATTGGAAATATGAGTGTGATGATATTTAGTCAGGATAACCGCACATGTTGGATTGACAAAAATTGCACATGTATAAACCCATTTACAAAGTAACGTAAAAAAGGAAAATATTAATAGTAAAAGTTGATTTTACAAGGCAAATTTGAAGAAGTGTAATGTATAAGATTCTTTCTTCAACATTAAAAAATATTCCTTACATAATAGGCTGCTCCTGGAGCTATGCAAGAGTTGGCACTTGCAACATATTTACAATATTCTAGTACTGTCGCCAAGGATAAATACCTTCTTTCATTGCACGTTTCTCTGTATCGCTTCGATACAATGTGCTCTAACCACGAATAGCACATAATATGTGCATATTTCTCATGTAGCCTGCATGTGCATCAGCATCGTAGAACAGTAACTGCATGTTCCAGTGTTACACAATCATGACAAGGCGATTAGATAGATAAATAACGAACGCGCAGACAAATCTTTTGGCACTGACGCAAATAATAACTTAGTCATGATCCCGTTGAACGTATATCCATGTACACAATGGTAATCCTGCATGCCACGATTGGGATTCAATGTGTCGATGTCGTATGGTCATGCCCTCAAAAGATAACAGCGACCATAACCTACACTGCTCTGATGTTATAAGCATATTGCATGCATGCATGTATGAAATATGCACATATCTGTGTTATTCATGACAAAATCCCGTCTTCAATATGGATGTATTAAAGGCGGGGGTATAAGGTTTCATTGCACCCCCCCCCCTCCCCTCCGGGCTAACTGTCTCCCCTGTCTTTGCAATTCCATCAGGTCATCGTCACGTGACCAATGAGCCTTTTTCCGTGACCAATACAGTTCTACGTTTATGCAGCTACAAACTTATGCAAGCAAGAATTTTTAGGATTCACGCCTAAGCTATGGTTTAAAATAATTAATTAATTGTTAATTCTTTCACACCCAAGCTATGGCTTAGGATCATTCAGGATGACGGCTGCAATACTATGGAATAGATTGCCAGAACAGTTAAAACGGGCTCCCCCTTTGGAGAGTTTTAAAGGCTAGCTAAAACTGTTTTATTCAAAAGGGCATGCGATATGTAGTATATGTGCAGCATGTATGTGTTTTTTTACATTTTAAAAGCCTGCAGATATACTGTGATATTTTTGTAGTGAAACGCGTCTTTTAAATAGGTCTGGCATTATAATAAATTTTAATTCATGTTCGCTAATAATAACAAAATCACTTACCCAAGCAAACACCGAAGCTGAAATATATGGTGCAAGTGTGTGCCAGTACATGTGCCTCAGAACTGTGGAATGTATCCACCCTGCTCTTTCACACACACGCTCTAGCATAGTACCCACTTATACTTAGGGGACAATCTATCCTGCCACACCGGCCATAGATATAATCAGGAGATATAACGCCATATCATTATAACGTCAATATATGTGCAGGGTGCAGTTGAACCCGATACCACATTCACACTTGGTCGCAGCTTTCACAGAGCCTGTTGTCTTCTTGAGACAGCCACTTCAGGGGTTCTTTGAGATACATGTGCATGCATGGCTGGGGACATTCGAGAGGGGGGGGGGCGTATTCACCCGAGAACATTGCTGCGAAAACCTGCAAAATCCATAGGGTAGCCATAGGACAATGCTAAAATTTCTGCACTGTGTACAACAGGTTTATTGGGCATGGACTAAAATTCGCCTGTTATAAATCGTTTCCCTTTATGCTATATAACTTTTGAAACGTAATATTATATTTTGTGTTTACGTACAGTCCACCAAATCCCCAACGTGTGACTGTATAGCTCTCTATACGAAAGGAGAATCACATCTGCAACGCAAGACCTTCACATGGTTTTGTTCTAGAATAGGTCATAAAACTACAAAAAAACAGGCTGAGGTATATAGTGAGCAGGTTAACGGGGCGGGGGGGAGTAATATTTGGGAAAGTGCTATTGAGCAAGAAAAACAAATGTGGGCAGCTAAAATTTCATGCCTATAAACTACACTATACATACACTGTACGTGATGTCAACAGCTTTGCAATAATAAAATCATAGTTCACCCAAATGACTTGCTTTGCTTAGAATCCTATTCCAAGGGTGCACATATCTTTAATACAGAGAGAGAGAGAGAGAGAGAGAGAGAGAGAGAGAGAGAGAGAGAGAGAGAGAGAGAGAGAGAGAGAGAGAGAGAGAGA
>JAAUYG010108222.1_pt1 | contig 11238 bp, 6 predicted proteins | sample 7278091 | NCBI WGS metagenome assembly JAAUYG01 (sample SAMN14350201, study PRJNA611818) | marine sediment metagenome | isolation source: surface marine sediment (0.6m) | place: French Polynesia: Moorea | collected 2018-08
GTAGTGGTGGTACGAAGAGAGTGGAAGGACATTTCTATCATCATGACACTTATAATTATGTCAGTAGTAGTAGTAGTAGGAGTAGTAGTAGTAGTAGTAGTAGTAGTAGTAGTAGGAGGAGGAGGAGGAGGAGGAGGAGGAGGAGGAGGAGGAGGAGAAGCAGTAAGAACAAAACCCATCTACGCTGTTTTATAGTGGTAAAAAAGAAGATGAGAGAGTTCTGGAGAAGAGCGGCAGCCACAACCGCTGATAACAAAAACGACATCACATTTATCCACTGCCAGAGAAAAAATGATTTCCGGGCCCCTTCATGTATGGGAACACTGATAAAACCTCTCAAAACTCTAGCACTCTGGCTGAATGGCTTTTCTTCTTCACGTACACCCTTCACGAATAGTTCAACAATGATGTAACCAAATACTATTTCACCTTTTCTCCGCCCTTGCTATTGACCACAATTATAAGAACGTTTGTACGTACCCAAGGCGCAAAGCCACGCATTTACGTGACTTAAGTGGTCGCTGCTCGTTCGACCTCGTTTGCACCTACATGTAGGTTTGATGTTGCGAGGGCTTGTGTAGCGGCAAACTTAAACTTAGATTACGCATGCGCCCGCGACCTGTCGGACAGTTTTCTGAAGGTGTAGCGTCATACATGATTTATACGACTCGAATTTTCCAAGCAGTAATAACGCATTTATGTGTATCGATAATTACATGTACAGTTTGTTGATATATGCATTTATTAGTCTTTATTTGTATGTATTACCTGCATTGCACATACACTGTGTCTGGAAAGCTGGGCTGCGGTCTTTCTTCTCTTCGCTGGATTTGTAGTAAAAGTAGCAACAAGCGTGAAGTGAGTCACACACTGAAGCTGTAAAACTTAAACAACATGTGAAATTAACACCACATTTGCTTACTGATAATGAATTAATTCACCAGTTTAAAGTTTCGTGTATTTGTAACCCATCTATTCTAGGAAACACAATTTCGTCCGTTGCAGACAGCCTCGAAGCGTACGAAAATATGTGTCCACATATCAGTACTGGTCTAAGAATCGTTCGGATTCAAGGTTTTTATTTACATGCAGTACCATGTGTGGCACAGAAATCAACACCTGTGAAAAAGTTAAGAGTAAGAATTCGCAATAAACGTAAATTCCTGTTTTGCTTTGCTTGAAACGTCTGGCCTTCGTGACACACGGCCACATGGGAGTCTCTGTGTGTCGCGTTGAACTACCAGAACTGAAAGAAAATAACTAGGAGTTAGTGTGGACTTAAATAGCAGGTGTTACCATAGAGTACAATAAAAAAAATATATTCTCAAATGTTTATCTTTGGTGGCCCGATGTCACATTTCTCAGCTTATGAAATTCCGCTTCTTCATAGAGACAAAATGTTTATTTGAGGATTCTCAGGTATCATGGCCTTTATTATTATGGTCATCATCAATTTCGTGTTATTTGTCCTTGTGTTTGCCAGAATATGGCATGTCGCCACAGATGTGGTGGATATATTTGATTTTCGACAGCATGGACTTCACTGCCATAATCAGAGCTCCACGCAAAATGCAGATCTCTTGTTTTTTGCTTTTCTTATGGGGTTTTGTTTCTATTTTTGTTTTTGTTGGTCCGTAACCGACACCATGAACACAATATCTCGAGATCGGTCTGGATCAGAATTTGCAAACTTTGCAGGATAGCAACGGGCCAGGAGTGCTTGAATCCTGTTCAAGTTGGTAATGATACAAATGTACAACTTAATCCAACTGACTGTCTAGCCTAATTTAGGTACGAATTGCTACATCTGGATATAAACCCCTGTCCATGGCGTGACAATAAGCTCAATTTCGATCCCTTAGGCCACAAAGAGGGTGCATGTGCAGCATCGGGAATATTTGCCGACGGTGAGGTTTCTAAATGAGGGACTTTCGAACGCTGGCCTTATCAGCGGAAAGGGCTATCCGTCGAGGGAAAATCCGTTAATTTTCTACCTCGAGGGATAGAAAGGGAAAACATCAGACACTTTGCCTATTGCCAAATTCCATGTCCAAATAAGGAAATTTTAAAAATGGACCTGTGTAGAACATGGAACATGTGCAATTCATTTAGAACTTTAGCTGATGGCCAAGTTTTATGCCTGAATATGAATTATGAAAGTCGGCTTGTATGTCGGAAATCAATGGGCATCCATGTATTTAGCGTCTACTGTTCCTGCTGGCGCACCAGCCAGGAATAATCCGGACACAGGTACAATGATCCTTGGTGCAATTATTAATCGTTCATTCTGATGAATCAACATATACATATAATCGTGATATGCATCTCTGAAATGTTGACACTTAGACTGCTGCTAAAACATACAAAGTAAAACATAGTGAAGTATATAAAATAGTTAAAATTTACATAAATTCAGGTTCTGTTGCATGGACCGTGATTCAAGCTGATGTTTCACTTCAGAAGTTGAGTCATTTTTTCGGGCCATTTAAGTCAACATTTAAAACAAATATTGTGTGGAGGATTAAACCTATCAATGTTTACTTAGATGAGTAGTAATTGCCTAAGGTATAGAACTCACCCATACCGTTCGTGTGCACCGTTAGTTTCTTGCCACAGAAATGAAATTGTTCCGTTTCGTCCAGAAAGATATCCAACCAGTCACTAAGATCCTACTTGCAAAACTTCACTACTTACCAGCAGATACGAATTGCTTAATGCAATGTGGATTGCCCAGGTCATTATTTATAACTAAAGCCATCATTAACGGGCTCATAATTTAGACATGCCTCCCAAGGTGATCAATTATTGCAGCTTGATAGCCCTTGTCACGCTAAAAGGGGAATAGGAACGCACCACCTTTATAAATGGCCCTCGTTGGTCTGCGAAAAGCCACTGGATGTTATTGCCGTGGATTCAAGGACGTGTTCAGTTGGTCATTGTATATGTCAATCTTAATTAATCAGAATTAATCAGCAGAGTGAAAAGGAAGGAGTTGGCATGGCGTAACTCGGTGGGTGTTGATATAAAAAATATCAACTAAGCAAAAAGCTTTAGGCCAAATAACATATGGAAGCAAAATGATGAGCATTATACGATATCTAGCGGCCAATCACAGAAGCTAAAGTTTTGCTCAATAATAATATATAAGATAAACTGAAGCACTAGTGATCAATTATTACTTAACCCATTCCTTGACTATTTAAGACCACCATCTTGCGGCTTGTCTCAATGATAGATTAATCGGTCGGTTGATCGGTCGACGAAATCATTCATTCATTTCTTCAGTCAGTCAGTCAGTCTTTCTTGGGCTAAATGACGTGCCCGTATCAAAGAGAAAATTCTGCACCTTAACTTTCCCTCTTCCTTATATTGAAATGCCTAGTTCGTGAAAGTAGGGACACCACAGATAATCCCACTAGATTAACCACTAGACGACCAGCGTTTTCTAACATGATTTATGCTTCAACTGGGAACAGAAATTCTGTAGCAAAAACATGAGGCTCCTTTTTGGGATTTGGCATAAAAGGTAAACTCGGTGGAGAAATATTTATCCCCTTTTCCTGCTACGAGTTTTACTTTACTTTATTCTATTTCCTTTTCCTAAAGTTATCTTTGATTTCTGATGTCGTCTCTACCTCCCTTGAAGTTAGTGCTCAAAACTTTTGCCATTTGCCGCTAACAGTTCTGCCAATAGGATAGGATGATCTATAAAAAAGACTTCAATGCAAGGGTACCCCCTGTGTTTTGGTTAATACCCTGTCTAGTGCCATCACCTCTTGCGTTATCACGTTAGAGAGCCTATTAAGGACTTGGTTAATGCTTTTATATCTCCGCGGAGATTATATCTCGTGGATTTAGAAGGATACATTTGATAGAGTGATTGTTGTAACTCTCATTGGAAAAACAAGAAAAAAGTGTGAAATGGGGAATACGGACTATTTGGGAAGAGTGACAGAGTTCAATTAAAGGGACTCAAGAAAGTTATTCGGGTGATGCAGAGTTAAAAAGTTCGCTTTTTGTTACTAATAAATATGAAAAGGTTACAAACGCTGAAGCAGCATATCCTTTACGACTTTGGGCTGAAGTAAAACTTGGATAACCACACCACCTTCTGGAATATTTTATAAATTTAAAGTGACAAATTTGCCATGAGTCGTCGACCGCACGTAGGTATAAGATGCATTGTACATTTTTTTTTTGCAAAGCTGAACAAAGATTTCGAACATTTTTGTTGGCTGCGCATTTCAGTTAGAGCCTTTGTTGAAAGTGCTCAATGTCTTTCACATTTACTCGGTGGTTTCGTTTAGTGTACGATTTAGACACGGCTACAATTTTAATGTTTCTCTTTCAATGCATATATGATCTAGTCTACGTTTTAATGAAACCTCAGGGAGTTGCACGTTGGCAAGCGATAAGACGTTCGGCTTTAGATGGAGGAGCCGAGGGTTCGAATCCAGGCCTGGCCACTTTCTTCTATTACCTCATTGTCCGCTCCCTGCTCAGTTTGGCCAGACATCATCTATGCAGAGGACGAGAGAAAAGGCCTGAAACAATTTAATTTCAACATACATGTATCATCTGATTATATTTGTCACATTTTGTTTCCGTACATAGCGTATTAGCGAAGTCTATCTCTTTTTAATTTAACGGACACTAAATATTTTTTAATATTTTTTTTCAGAGTTTACCCCGAATCACGCTAAACGTGAACGGCCTCGCTCGCATGTCTGGAGAAGCCAGGAGCGTGGCCGACGCAGAGCCGCCCTCCAAGCTGTCTCTGCCGCTGACGCCGACGTCAGAGCAGGACGACGCGGATGAAATCAGCAGAACTCCGGTCGGCAGTCCGTACGGCACTCCGCTGGGGTACCAGAACCATGGGTTCGACTCCCAGCCGTCCGTCGCCAGCTTATACGAGACCTTGCCCCGCCGTGCCTCAAGAGTCAGCCTGTCTAGCCTCTACACTGGGCCAAAAGTAAGAGGAACCGATAGGGATGATCAAAAGAATTTAAGTTAGTGCAATGGGACTGCTGGACATGGTGTAAATGGACCAGATTGAGCGAGTGAATCGTGATTTACGTTGGCGCACGAAAGAGTATAGTTTGCCCACAGAAATTGGCCCATTGGTATGTTTGTCTTTGACTTAACGGGGTCGGGGATTATACCCGAGGTTTCTCAGTGCACCTTAAGCGTACGCCTTAGGCGTCCACCTTAGTCTCAACCAAACGACTAACGGGGTCGGTAATACAGTAAACACACCTTCGGCCAAAATGTTTGACACACATACACATATGGTATTTTTTGTTAAAGTTAAACTCTCTCAATGAGAATTCATTACAGTATTAATAGTAAAATACGGAAACACAACTTTGTGGATCCTTCTTTACTCCCATTTAAGTTGTTTGACGAGACAATCACTGACAGTGCATGTGACAAGCATTTTAACTATTATTATTGTGTTGGGTGTAAATGGAACAGTCAGATGCCTCATCTCACAGCCTCGTGGTTAAATTATTTTCACGCGTGTCTATAATGGCGCCTGTGTGACTAAAGTAGTGCGTACCACTCCAACTTTGCGGATTTTGTGTTTCATGGGTCCAAGATCCGCGAACGCAACATTTATATTTATGGTCGTGCCTTTTGTCTCTTCGTACGTTATGTCTTTGTACTTGTATCTTTGTATATCTCTGACATGTATATTGATTATGGTATATACATCATGTGTTTTGTGTGTTTATGGAGTTCTGGAACACACATGCAAATATAATCACACATGGGTGGGCGATCGTACTTCTGTCTTGAAAAATAGATGTCAACAGTATACACATCGCTGAAGGGTGAAAGTCCAAATACTAGTAGTATGTGGACGATTAAGCATTGAAAGTCCGTCACATATTGGCACCCTGCATATAAAATATTATCAGCTGCCTACACCCGAACTTCACTTGTGGATTTTAGTTACAATACTGAAAGTGCCTCACACAAAATACAAAATTTCGAAATTATCACACAGTGTCATACACTTCCTGGCAATAAGTGTAACAACGGCCTTTTTAGTTTCACTCGATCAGATTTAACTGCAGCGTCATTTAGAACGCCCCTGATAAGTATCAGACTTTACCAGGCGTCAACATACACACCCGTAACAACATTATTATTTACTTACATCTTTTTGATCTACAGAAATGACGTCCACTCTGGGGTACCATAATTTCCATACCAGTGCCTTCGCGCTGGTTGGCCCAGCTTAATCATATGTGCAGAGAAGGGTATTTAAGTCGATTGTTTCATTCCATTTTCTACAGAAAGGAGAGATCGGCAATCGTCTGTCACGCTTCACGTCGTCTCACTTAAGCCAGACCCTGACAGAGCAGGCCAAGCGGGTGTTGTCCAAGTTCAGCAGTGTCAGCTATGCTCCTTCCCACAGCTTCATATACCTCGAGTGGCTACGGGGATACGGACGCAAGTAGGTCAAACCACGCTCTTGCAGTATACACTGTTACAATAGGCCTAGACACGCGACTACAATAAGCCTCGGCACACTGTTACGGTAGGTCTAGGCACACTGTTACGGTAGGTCTACGGACACTGTTACGATAGGTCTAGGCACACAGTGTTACAGTCTAAGTAGACCGTAGCAGCAGGCCTAGGCACGCTGTTACAGTAGATCTGGACATACTATTACAGTACATCTAGGCACACTGTTACAATAGGTATAAAGACATTGTTACGGTAGGTCTAGACTAGAGACACTATTACGGTATGTCTAGGTACACTGTCACAGCAAGTTTAGCTACACTGTTACGGTAGATCTGGAGACACTTACGGTACACCTAGAGGCACTGCTACAGTATGTCTAGCTATACTGACAGAATAGGTCTAGGTACACTGTTACAATACATGTAGGCCCAATAGGTCCAGGGACACTGTTACATTTGATCCAGATACGTTATTGCGGTAGCTGTAGGCACACTATCGCCAGGTCTAGGGGCATTGTTAGATCAGGTTTAGGTACACAATGTTACGGTAGCTCAAGGGCCACTGTTAAAGTAGCTCTAGGAACACTATGGCGGTAGGTCTAACTACACTGTTACAATAGGTCTAGACATATTTTCTATTGCTGTTGGTCTTGGCATAATATTACAGGGGGTCTCTGCACACTATTACGGCACATTGTGACGGTACGTAAGCAGTTACAGTCGGTTAATCCACATCGTTACAGATTTTAAGAAATAACGTTGAAAACCAAAAGGCCGCCGGAGAATTAAGATAGGCGCACGGGGATTTCCGTTGGTCTACCGGTATATTTGAATTGCTAATGGCAATACTAATACTAGTAATTATTACGAGATAGCAGCTACTATTATCACAATATGTTGGTATATTTGATAGCCTTTCAATCATAATTTCAGAACGTGGTATCCATTGGTATTCTGCAGCTTTCATTTTTTTCCCTTTTTTTTTGGGTGGGGGGTACGTTTAGAAATCCATCTCCAGCTGCCGCTATTAAGCAGCTTTCTGATCATCTGAATAAACACGGACTACAAATAGTTTTATTTGTGCATCAATAAAACTTTTTTCTCGCCTTTTCAAGCAGCAACCGTCCCTATTTTATAGCTATAGACACAGAACAAGGTCTGATCTTAGAATAACACAACAGTATACACACGTATAGAGCCACAATTAATGAGGGTACCGGCGACATGTTTGTGTGTTCGGCAACGCAAAGAACCAATAAATCAATGTTATCTCGATACTTTGTGTTGGTCGGGTGCAATTCCCAGGATGCTCGTGTGTACATAGCATGCTAATGAGACTGCGGGGCATCAATCACATAAATAAATCAGCCCAGTCTTATAAGTGGGTTCGAACTTATTCGTGGTATGCGCTCCCTCATTATGAACTTGTTATTGTTTTTTTTTTTGCTCAGCTGTTCGTTGACTCGCGTAAATTAATATTTGGTACCTAGTACCATGAATTTGTTTGTATTTGCTTTCTCGTAAGTCTAACAATGAGACTAAGATAAGATTAAGAGGAAATCATGTTGGTGATAGAGCATGTTTGCGGCCTAATCAAGAAGAGACAAGCAAAATTACCCGGAGACATATTTGTCCCGGTAAGAAACGTTGCACAGGATTTTGTAAGTTTCCTCTTCTTTTTTTCTTTTTTTTTTCTTCTTCTTCTTCTTCCTCTTCTTCTTCTATCCTTTCCTTCCCCTCTCCCTCTCTCAGCCTTCTTCTTCTTCTTCTTCTTCTTCTTCTTCTTCTTCTTCTTCTTCTTCTTCGTCGTCGTCATCGTCGTCGTCGATGTCGTGTTCTAGGTTTTTCTTTTGCTCCTGTTGTTGCTGATGCTGTTGCTACTATTGTTAAAGAACATCATCGTCATCAACAACAATAACAACGACAACAACAACGACAACAACATCAACAGCTGCTGCTGCTTCTTCACCACAGACCCCCACCCCTTCCATGCCACAACAGTGAGTGATGGGTATATCACAGAAAACATATTCCATGTCACCTCTGTCACCCCACAACAAAGCACATAAAAATAATTACGCAAATGGGAAAGATAAAAAAAATGTTATAATCGTAATTATTTTATGCATCCTTTTATAGCGTATTTATGCCAATTCAACCAATGGACGTTTCCAAGTAAATGACGATTTACTCAACAAAGGTACTTTTCTCTAATCAGAGCTGCTTGTACCGACCCCTGGATATTTGCAAATACTTTCTTTACCCATTTCTCAACAGCGCACATCTCGCATATAACGGTTCCGTGTGAGTAGCAAAATTTGTTCATTAATATCTAGGATTAAGCGTCAACAACTGTGAGAGCAAATTTCCCAGGTACGCACGTCATAAAATGACGCGCAAACGCGAAACGCGTTTCGCGAAAAACGTACATCAGAAGCCATGCCGCTGCATTTTTTTTCACGTTTTTATATGTAGTTTTTTTTCAGCTTGGAATAAGTACCAACAGAGGAGCAGTTATCATATAATGTTTACTTTAGGCGTGACAGCTATAACTGCCACCAAAAGGTGCTCGTGCATTCGCTTTGTATTCCAAATGGCTGATTCCATGGCAATAATCATGGCTTCACCCGTTACAGCGTGCCACTTAACCCGCGGGCGCTGCCCTTAATCGCTTATTCCTGATTTTAATATCTGCGAAGCGAGCGGGAGGGGAAGCAGGGTCGCAGAGATTAAGAAGAATACTGCCACTGGCGGGGTGACGGGGTTAATTGTTATCGATTGCTCCCTCATTGACTCTCCAAATAAGCGTCGGAAAGAGCGATGCGCATTTTCCTAAAACACAAACCCAGGAAGCGAGCGGTGGAAGAAACGAGTCGCCAAGCAGTATTATTGCGCCCCGTGGGCCAATAAAAAGGCAGGAGTCTATTACGGCCCGAACCATCTGTTAAATACGGCTAATTAGGGAGGCCAGGGCTCGACCCCACCAAGGCGGACGGCGCACGTAAATACCATTTGAAGTTAGCCGGACAAATCCCGTCTCCACACACGTTCCCGGATAGGGCAATCGCTCCCAAATTATTTTTCGGAAGCGTCCTAGCAGTGGGGGCTAATTCGCGTGGGCCAAATTACGTTTATAGCCTCTCAAAGGCGATTAGGGGGGAACAAATGTGCGGAATTTGTCATTTAGTATATTAAGTTAGTGATATATATTGGCCCTCATAACGATTATTGACTCTGTCGCGTCCCAAGACGGGAGTAAAAGTTCGTTTGATGAGCAGCCCTAGGTCTGACTTAGGTCGGCGGCGCAGGAATTTAAGTCGCACATTTAAGACTCTCCCTCTTGGCCAGACGTCGACATAAACCACAGACGGCCAGACTGGAGAAAGAAGAAAGAATGGACTGGAATTGCCAGTCACTTGCTCGTGCAGGATCAGGATACAAAGTTAAGCTACCAAAAACAAAGCAGACCCAACTTGTGCCATGTTAAAATTCTTTATTTAAAGCACGAAATATGTCGGTATATCTCTGTGTTGGTTCAAGAAATAGATAAAAGATTGTAAAAAAAAAAAAAACGAACGAACGAACAAACCAACCAACCAAACCAAACAATCAACCAAACAAACAACCAACAAACAAGCAAACAAACACTGAAATGCATAAATAAATCGTGTAACGTAATAAGTAAAATTATTTGCATGAAGAAAAATAAATTCTTATACTTAGTTTGTATCATTACAAGATAACTTCACACGTACACTAACAATCATATTACTTACCACTGTCAACTCATAGCAAATTACAAGGACAGAATATAGCAAACATTTCCAGTTACGATCATGGACTCTCAAATAAGGGACCGTTGGACGGGGTAGTAATGGCGTGGGTCATATACCATGCGAATTTCTATCTCTGCGAAATAAAGAAAATCTCTGACTTATTTTTATAACAAGTGGTTTTATCTTCAGTCCTATTGAACGTATGGATTTGGGACACACCCAGAATTCCGGGTGTTATTCACAGTCCAATGTGTGTCCCTATCTCGGAGGTTCTTCTATGTAGAAAATGAATGAAGGAAGGAAGGAAGGATCCGAAGGAAGGAACGAAGGAACGAACGAACGAATGAATGAATGAATAAATGAATGAATGAATGAAGGAAGGAAGGAAGGAAGGAAGGAAAGAATGAATGAAGGAAGGAAGGAAGGAAGGAAGGAAGAAAGGAAGGAAGGAAGGAAGAAAGGAAGGAATTAGCTACAATTTAATACCTAATTGTCAGAATGATTGTTCCCAGAATCATTGTCCCCGATCTTCAGGTGGCCTTACAAACGAATGGCTTAGCATATAGCTAAGCGTTTCAATTTCCCATTCAGGGTTCACTCTGAACGACACTCCGGGTTCTCAATTCAGTGCCTCAGACCCAGCAGCAGTCCCATTTGTTCCCTCAGCCCCTCCCACCCCTGCCCCCTTCCCATCCCCGCCCTTACCCCTAGGGGTCGCAGGTTGGCACTTGTCCACGCTCCGATCGGAGGCCGCTAATCCTCACGTAGCGACCAATTACGTGAGACCGTTGTTTGGCTGTTTCATCATTCGGAAGAGGGTAAAGTTGCCGTTTCCACCAGGTAGTCGGGGGATTCTGATTTCCCAGGGGAACTTAGGGATTGAGCTTCCCGTCAGCGTGCGTGATCGCCCACCAATCTCAACCAAATCACGGTCGCTTTTCCCCCCTCAATGGACCGTTCGCCCCTTGTGAACAGGCCGCTGGAAA
>JAAUYG010033791.1_pt1 | contig 11237 bp, 5 predicted proteins | sample 7278091 | NCBI WGS metagenome assembly JAAUYG01 (sample SAMN14350201, study PRJNA611818) | marine sediment metagenome | isolation source: surface marine sediment (0.6m) | place: French Polynesia: Moorea | collected 2018-08
GAGTTCATATCCAGCATGGACGTCTGAGGGGTTAGGTGTTTTAAATGCAATGCGCCCATGCACTGTTGAACAGTGGGACACGACGTCTCCAAACATTGGCGGTTTATCACAGCATGCACAGATGAAACTGAAACTGCAAAAAAATAAAATACTCGCTTCGTTTGCCAACCTGAATGATGTTTTTTTGTAAATCTTATATGATTTAATTATCATCATACCTTACTTTGGGACTTTTGTACATGATAAAATTGTTTGTGTTCGCCATTAACATGATAACCCAGCATTCAAAAATCAGGTCTCATGCGCATACTAATTACTCAGAAAATATGGGCCACTTTCCCATTGCAATCTCAGGGGCTCATTTACAGACAGAGTAGTAAAGCTTTTAGCTTCAGATTGTTGTATTGAACTATTGTTGTTGTCAACAACAACTACTAAGTTGTTGTTGACCTCAGATCCAGATTGGGACAGTTCATCACATTACCAGCATCCCCAGCATTTATTGTATCCAGAAAGTGAGGCCAGATTAATTCATTTCACATTTGTGATCTTTATGCTTTTCAGATTCCCTTCAGAAGCTTCTGGATGACCCCGCGGCTGACCTGACCCGGTTTGGACTGAAGATCAGCTTCCTGTCTGCGATGATCCTACACGAGGATCCGCCAGCGACCCCTGGTGACGGTATTGAGGACCTGGGACAAACGTCGGAACAGAAGCTGAGGGAAATGGCCAATAAATATTTTGGCTGCGTCAAAGGAATCAATACGTCGGGAATGGGTATCAGCCTGAAAAGTATGAGGGCGGAGTTCTCTAAAGTGTGCCCCGTGGATCACATCAGGTGAGAACTACTGCAAGACTCCCAAAAAGTATATCAAAATTTTGAAATCATGGCACGCGTTCTTATAAATGTTCAAATCCAACACTTGTCTTAAAATCACATGCTCAGCTGTTTGCATCAGTAGTCCCCCTCTAATAAGGACAGCCCTTGTATGAAGAAATTCTGTCTTTATTAGACAGGTGCCCTTTGGTGAGAAGGAGCATCACATGCAGCCCAAGTACTTGCTGCCAAGAATTTATGTCCTTCCTATGGGGTGTCCTCTCTAGAGGGGTGTCCTCTAGGGAGGGTCCTTTAAGAGAGGGACCACTGTACTCAGATTGTCCATCAAGTGTCATGTTGGTACCCTACATCTCCTTTGAATGTTTTTTTTTTAATATCTTCCGGCAAAAAAAATCTTAAAATTACCACCACCAACATTAATCAGGTCAATGGCATATATATTGATCGAGAGACTCATTTTGTGAAGAAAATAAAATTTTTACAATGGAATTGCCATTTCAGTTTCTTAATTCCACTGGTTCCCAAAGATTCTCCTGTTAATGGTGTATGTCCACTGTGATCATGGTGAAGGCCCATATTAAAACCATGTTGTCTGATTTCAGTGTGCTGTGCAAGCCTTTACGCATAGACTGCACCCAGAAAACATCGGCCGCTTTACAAACGCTGGATGCAGACATAACGCTAGGCCTAGCTGAGATAGTCGAGGTCGTGTTTGACATGCGCGGTGCGACCGCTTCCTTCATGGGCTTCCATCTGCCAATAGAGAACATCCTGCCAGAGTACTGCGAGGTGAGTAAGCCGCTGCATTAGATTGTATGATTTGATTATTGATTGACTGATTAGTTGATTTGATCCAGCAGCTGCTTGACCAAACAGGATATGACCCTGTGACCGATTTCACAAATCTACTTTTGGTATGGAGGGGAGGGGGGGGGGGGGTGTTAAACTTTTTATGCAAATTAGTCAAGAAAATAAAGGAGAAAAGTGGAAGAAAACATAGAGCAGGAAAAAAAACAAAACGAAAGAAAGAAAGTTGGTGCTTTAATAACAGCCTGACAGGAATGAATGTCAAGAAGTTCAAGCCTGAGAAAAATTGAGTGCTACATCAAAAAGAGTGCTACAGGAAAATGAGTGCTACATAAAATGAGTGCTACAGGAAAATGAGTGCTACAGGAAAAATGAGTGCCACAGGAAAAATGAGTGCTACATAAAATGAGTGCTACAGGAAAATGGGTGCTACAGCAAAATGAGTGCTACAGCAAAATGAGTGCTATAGCAAAATGAGTGCTATAGCAAAATGAGTGCTACAGCAAAATGAGTGCTACGGCAGCCTAGCAGCACGACAAGGATGGTCATTTATGTACTAGAATTAGGGAATGATAAGTCCTATGTAACATATAGATATGGTCTTCTTATAGGTTCACGAAAAGCAATTTACAATATTGATCATACAAAAGAGAATAGAACACTACAATTTTCTTTGATCAGAGGTTATCCTTAAATGGTTGCACTCAAGATGAATCCTGTTACAAGTGTTTGTGCTTACTACAAATATTGAAACTACAAATATCTCTATCAGGTACATATATAGTAGATAGATAATTTATTTTTCATTTTCTCATATTTCATGTATAGATATTTGAATACACAAACTTTTACATTAATGCATTGCACATGAAAATGACAGATGTCCAGAAAACGGCTATGGCTATCAAGCTGGACACCAAAGTAGACATGAACATAATTACAAATGACTTACTAGGGCCACAGCCCATACAATGACATACCCGGAATGAAAGACGCCCTGTGAGGGCTTATGAACGAGGAAAGCCATTATAAAAAAAAAAAGAAATTAACCATCAAAATACGCCCATAGGCAGATTTTTGAGGGAAGTGAAATGTATCCTTATGTGTAAGATAATTTCCTGTTGTGACTAATGCTGCTCCTGTATACTTATATAGTGTTAGGGACATGCATTTTAGTGGGCAAGCGTCTCTTAGGATTTTACCGTCACTGTAGACATGATGGCATACATCAAAGTGTGCTTAACCCACCCTAGAGACCATTGCCGCAGCCTTTATAAATTACTTCCAAGTGTTAAATTTTCGTTCACTACTTAACACAATTAATTCTCATTATATTTTAAAGAAAATTTTGTTCCCTTGGAATGGAATATGTTCAACTATGATGCTGTTGCCTTTGATTGTAACAACGTATTTATGTATTTATAATAAATTTATGATCTTTTATGTCTATAATTTACCCAAGTTCCAGTTTCCAGACTGTTCTATACAGTCAAGTTGAATCCACTATCTACACTATTCACCAAGTCTGGCATTCTGTATACCACACATGGTGCACACAAAAGCAAAAAAATATTATGTATAGCAAAATATTTAAAATTCCTTGCATTGGGAGCCAAACTTACATAAAATTAGCCCTGGGTGTATGTTGTGAAATGTTTCCATAAAGAAAATATTTAAAATTCCTTGCATTTGGAGCCAAACTTACATAAAATAAGCCCTGGGTGTATTTTGTGAAATGTTTCCATAAAGAAAATATTTAAAATTCCTTGCATTGGGAGCGAAACTCCCTTACATAAAATAAGCCCTGGGTGTATTTTGTGGTATATGTTTCCATGGGACGTTCCCGTTAATGGCTAGCTTTTATACATGTAGTTGTTGAATTCAGCAAATTGCTACTTGCTAAGTTACCATTTCCGAATCTTGGAATTGGCGAATATTGTCATGGAGGTCAAACAATAAGACTTACATGTAAACCGGTAGTAAAGACTAGTAAAATGTGTGAAATAGTTCCTTTTACCAATGACCATAGACATCTTTTCTTATACCACAAAATATTTGTCATGGCCCATTTCTATTAATGAGCGCTCTCAGTGGCTCAAAAGCATTTAATCATAATTTTATTGCATGTTTTACTGGCGCTATTAGCAGCAGGGAATATCCCAAGGCACTCCTAAAAATAATGAGCAAAACTGCGGAAAATATTGCTGGGAGTTCCGTGAAAAATGTCTCGACGAAAATGTTCCTTAAAGAGCTTTTGGCAAATTAAGGAGGAAATCCCGGCTGGCTAAGAGCTCTTTAACTGCTTAGTGGCACACATTTTAAATTTGTGACCCTCCCCCCCCCCCCCCCCGAAACACTCACACACATACACACCTTTTCTCTTATGCCTGTATAAGCAGCATACATATACATTTGTATTTGCCCAAGTTTTCCTGTTTTATAAGGACTTCACATTGACTCTGCAAACTCTTGTCTGCAAGTTGCATACAGCAACACAGCCAGAATATCATCACAATTATCACTCCCACATCTTGTGTGCATATGTATGATGCATTGCATAAACTATACCCAATCCAAAGGCCTTTCCTTGCAGCTTATCAGCCACTTATCATGGTTATGCACTTTGGCATTCATGAGTGTTTCTTAGTACCAGTGCGTGAAATAAGGAGTGGGTCAAAAACTTGACACTCAAAGGTCAAAATACGGTCGGCTATCATATATTAGTTGCCTTTGTTATCATCATTTCCTGAAGATTTTATACCATTCCAGTGTCTGATAAGTAATTCACTTGAAGTACAGTGAACCCTGGTCCTTCTAAGACCACCCATTCAGCCAGAGTAGTGTGGTCATGCATAGATTGAAGGTGTTCGTAAAAAGAGAATGACATCTGTGTCGAAAGTATAACCGCCAGTGCAAATAAACAAAGCACTCATCAAGCTGTCTATGGTTTTACTGGTTTCCCAACACCCGGTAATAGCAAAACGAAAAAGTAGTTTCAGTTGTTGAGCTTGTGTTTTTAGTGACTCGGTTCAAATACTTGTTTTACCTGTAACCAAGTTTTTAGCCTGCTTAGCTTTGGGTTGTACATGTTACAAGTATATCCTTATTCTAGGAACGATGTGTGGATGGGTGACTACTACTTACATTAAACATGTTTACCTTAACATGTACGATATATAAATATGATTGGGAAAGACTATTGCGCAATTCTCTGTACAGTAGTCCCTGCAATTTAACACCCCTCCATTTAACAATTCCCTCCATTCCATTTTAAGACTAGCCATCAGTGGCACCATGCTTATATTTTCAATATATCCTTCCATTTTAAGACCACCTCCAATTTAAGACCATACCTTTTCTGGCTGAAGGGGTGGTCCTAAAATGCAGGTACCACTGTATGTTGATATTTGGCATCTGCGTGATTGCGCATCACGATCTATCGCAGTAAATTCACTGGTGTGTAGTGTTTTCAACTGCAGATACAATATGCTGTAATTATAGCTTGTAATTACAGCTTGTGTTTGTGGATTAGTGCATACATACTGCCAATTTATGTGATTTCCATTGTTATGATAAACTGATGATGCTCAGGCATTAAGACATCAGTATACAGTAGAACCTGTCTTGAAAGACCACCTCACTGGGCATAAACATACAGTCTCAAGACAGGTGGGTGGTCTTTGGTGACAGAATCGGTTGCATTGAAATGTGGGACTTTCTGCTAGAAATATATGTGGTCCTTCAAGACAGGTGGTCTATCATGGCAGTGGTCTCAAGACAGATTTCACTGGATATATTAACTTTCAGTTGTTAGAAGAAATTATCCAATGTTGTGTTTAAAACAATTTCAAAGAGTCAAAAGAATATTGATTTTAATTCCCCAAAGTCTCTATGTATTTCATGTATTTAGATGTGTACTTTCATGTACTTTCATGTACATGTACCTCCCACCAAAGGCTAATTTCCCGGGGCTAATTTAACTTGTATGTTAGATGGCCTTATTGGGATGGCAGAGAGGCTGCTGCATATGCTACATGTGTATGAATTACCTTTAAAGCAGTCCTACTGTGAAATCTTTCTACCTTAGACATTCACTATAATTATAGTAACTACATTGTATGAGTACCAGTGTATATATATTTTTTCCATGGTTAATATATTTTATAAAATCAAAAGACTTAAGTATTTAAAATATATAACTTTTATTAACACATGTAATATTCATTGTGATCAGTGAACGTATGAGTACCTGTACTCCAACCATCACATGCACACAGCAACGCACAGAACACTTCCCAAATGTATGAATTGTTATGTCACATTATAGGCCTGGAGCCTATAGATGACACAGTATCATGAGTGTACAAAATAATGAAAACAATGTACATGACATAATAATCTTTTCCGTGAGTCATTCTTAAAGCTGTTGTTAACTTACTAGTGCGGATCAGCTGATACCTGTTGTTACAATTCTCAATTATTACATGGTGCATTGTCACGTGTCTCAATTAGCTTACAGGATGTACAGGACACCATCTACCGGTACCAGTATGTACAGTTGTACACTGCATTTGTGGTAACAGCATGCTAGTACCAGAAATATCTAGACATTTATCAGGTTTATAATCTGATCAGCTGTTTTGGCAAGAAGGCTGACCTAATGCTCATCAGCTAGGCAAAGGCATGCAAATCTAGTAAATGTCCTGTCATCAACCGTGGTACAGTAAATGTAATATTTGTATAATGCATTAACAACATGTAATATAATTTAATGAACTCAGTGGTATTTTGTGAAGTCTTTTACACAATGGTATCGTCCCGTATTTCGTCGTAAGTGCCACCGTAATCCGGAATCTCGCAATAGATATGTTTGTCCGGATCATCCGTTGGCGTTCTGGGATTACGGTAACCATGGTAACTGCTCATGCCTTGCTGGCGCGGCGGAAGATCTGGAACGTATCGTCCGCTCGATGCATTGCTAATCACACTAAGCGTGCTCCCACCACCACCTTGGCGATACATCTCCAAGATCCGGTTTTGTTCCTCCTTGGAGAAGCCTTCGAGCTTATCCTCAAAAGCAAAGTTGTCTTTGTTTTGTAGTTCGGAAGTGGAGGGACCTCCCGTGGCACCACCTGGTGGAGGTATATGTATGTTCTCGAGGTTAATCGGGTTTTTCTTTGGTTTGGAGAACCGTATGGACTGTTGGTTTGCATGGGGCATTGCGCCCTGGCTTTTAGGAAGGTCTGCACCCTTGTCTTTTGCGTTTTGCCGTATGAAAAATAGCACTAGAAAAATTATCAGTCCAAGTCCGATGGCACCAAATGTACAACCCAGAGCAATCTCTAGGGTATAATCGTTGCTTCCTGGTCGGTTAGCATCTGGATCGGGTTCTGTGGTAAACTCATCACAAAGCCGACTCTCCGGCAAGTCAGCCATGCTGTCGATCAGGGCTTCCAGGCATATGCTGTATGTCGTGCCCTGTTGGAGATCCGTCAGCAGAGCGTAACGTACCCAGCTTTCGTAACGTCGAGTATGACTCAGGTCATCGTCCACGATGGAATACTCCACTTCAAATCCCTCCACGGTCACCAGGTCATTGATGCTCCAGCTGATGTTGATCGTAGTAGAAGTCGCTCCGGTAATGTTCATCTTTAGATTAAGCGGCATCCCCGTAGGACCACCTGTTCCTGGAGGAGGTGTGGGAGGAGGGGAAAGATCTTCGCACGGACCAGGAGTTGTCCCGTCCTCACATTGAAATTCCTCCTCCGTTAGGTCCCACAGCATTTCTCCTGCGTGTTCTGGTGGAGAATCACACACCCAGTTTAATCCGTATTTTTTGAAGTCGAATTCTGGATCTTCTTTAAGCCACACAAGCAGCCATTTCATGTGGCAGTCACAGTGGAGAGGATTGCCATGCAGACCCAGCAGATATGGATCCACATTTCGGAAGTTGTAGAACACGCATTCGTCTAATGTTTCCAGATTGTTATCACTGAGATCTGATGAAACTAGGCTGTTCTGCATACCGTGAAACCCCCTCTGTGTGACTTCAGATAAACTGTTCTCATCCAGACGGAGGGAGGTCATTCGGGTCATTTTGTTGAATGCAAAATCTACAATGGAATCAATTGTGTTCCCCGTCAGGCTCAATGTCATCAGGTTCTCCATATCCTGGATTACATCCCAGTGCGCCGAGGAGAATCCAGTGCGTATGAGGTTCAGCACCTGTAGGGTGTCTTTGACTGGCTCAAACACATTTATTGGTAAGTTATTGCTGAAGGAAGGGTTGACTTCCAGAATCAAAGTCTGCAGGCTATCCAAAGGACTAAAAGATTCTGGATCAACAGAATTGATTTGATTATGGCTCAGATCCAGATGTTGTAATCCAGACAGATGCTGAAACATTTCACGTCCAAGGCTGTGTATCTGGTTACTAAGCACCACGAAAGACTCCAAGCTTGGCATATCCTGAAAATAGTCGTTGGGAATATTAGCAACTGAATTATGTCCAATATCCAGTTCTCTCAGAGACCGTAATCCAGATATTTGGGTCATGTCATCATCCCGGAGATTGCATGAACGTAAGGTGAGGTTCTGGAGACTGTCTTCCAAACCAAAGAAAGCCCCATTTTCAATCGTATCCAGAGGGTTGTGAGAGAGATCCAGTTGTTCCAAGTTAGCAGATCCAAATGCGGCATTCTGGATATCTGTGAGCTGATTCCCTGCAAGCATCAGGGATCTCAGATTCCATAATTCATTTAGTGCCTCTGTGGGAACAGCCGACAAGCTGTTGAGTTCCAAGCCCAGCGTTTCCAGACTGTCGGTTTGTCCCGTCAGCACAGTGCTATCCAGAGATACCAGACCACAGTTGGTCAGGTGGAGCTCTTGCAGCTTCACAAGGTTCTCCAGAGCTCCTTGGGGAAGCTGCGGGGTCTGGAGGCCTTCCATTTCTAGCAGCTCCAGATTCTGTAGGTAAGATAACTCATCCTTTGGAAAACTCTCGACACTGTTCATATGAAGTATGAGATGTTTCAGATGCTGTACCGGGGTCCCATCAAATGCTCTCGGCTCGATGGTAGAAACTGGATTATTGGCCAAATCCAGTTTGGAGAACCTCAGTTCACCAAATGTATCATCAGGAATTGTCTGGATATTGTTATCGGCTAAAGTCACTTCATCCCAGGGGAAACTGGATTCGGTAAACATGGGAACATCTGTGAGTCCAAGCCCTTTGCAGTTGATTACGTATCTGCTACCGATCTCGCACTGGCAGCCGGGGTTGTCATTTATAGGGCAGTCTGCCATGCAGAGGGAGGGCAGCACCAGTATGTAACAGCCCCACACCGTGACCAAAACGCCTCGGATTCTTCCAGCCATGTCCCCTAACATGTCAGTGACATCACCTAGAATTTAACAAAGAGAACATGATTTCTTCAGTTTCATCTATAGATACAATTATTTATCAATTAACATTGCTATGTTATAGTTACATTCTTCACAATCAATTCCGATACAGTTTATGAATACTTTGTAATTGTATTATCTTATGGAAAAAAGCCATCCAGACTGGCAAAATAGTTCGACCTTTGCCACAAACAGATACTTTATGTATGGTGCTAATGTCTCAACTGCACACATGATGACAAATAATAAACCATGAGAACTAGTGGTAAATGTTACTCTACAGGCATCTTCTCCCACAACTCAATCTCGGCATGAGTTAAACCATCATTTACACCTGTAGTTAGTTAACCATGAGCTAAACCATCATTTATACCTGTATTTTAAAGTTAACCATGAGTTAAACCATCATTTACACCTGTAGTTAACCATGAGTTAAACCATCATTTATACCTATAGTTTATAGTTAACCATGACTTAAACCATCATTTATACCTGTAGTTTAAAGTTAACCATGAGTTAAACCATCATTTATACTGTAGTTAGTTAACCATGAGTTACCATCATTTATACATGTATACCTGTGAAAAAAAAGATGTCCCGTATGCCATATAGAGATATATACATGTACAGATTTGTAACCTGAGAAACCAATACAGGGTGTTCTACGCTGAATCATGGCAGTGTACATGATATACTGGTAGTGTGTGGTATCTCACAACGACTCAAGAGTCAAGTGTTCTGAATGTGCAAACCACATTATGAACATGCAGAATATTAAGAAATTGGCCATGCTTATCACCTTGCTCTATGCATTGTTTGCTTGCTTACCAGTGTTTGCTTAACTCTTATACATCAGCACGCATTCCTATGCTGTCCAGACGGCATAAACAAATTGACCATGTTGCAGTAATATATATATACTGTCCATGTTTAATGCACCAACATTACGAGTTAATAGTCGTGAATAGTTTAAATCAGCTGCAGCAACAAATATAAATCTAGCTGTGTCCGTTTGGGCTACTTAACACGTCATTGCCTACATTAACAGGAACTTGCTCATCACCTGTACAGGCACTGGTGATCTATATTTAGCTCTATGCTGGTGCTAACAACTGACTGTTTTTCATGTTCATGTTTTTTATGAGGAGAGAAAGTTTGTTATTTTGGCCAGTTAATGAATGACAGAGTGGCAAATGTATTTAAATGTTTAAAAATATCTGCTATGATGCTAATTTAAACTTTGACCTCGTGCAAGTTTGTACTACCTGTACAAACTATGCAAATATAATTCTGTAACTCAACTACTTGTGAAAACAATTCTGTGACCTGGTTTCGTTAACAGGCAGATTGTGATCAATAAGAAATAGAAACTGATTCTAAATACAGTAGTCTCTGCGATTTTAAGACCAGACTATTTAACAATTTCCTCCATTTTAAGACTGACCATTAGTGACAATACTCTGATATTTTCGATATAAATATCCTTCCATTTTAAATTAAGACCACCAATTTAAGACCATATTTTGTTCGGCTGAATGGGTGGTCTTAAACTGGAGGGACCACTGTTTTGATACATGTCCCAGCTTACAGTGTTTTGCCTTTAATAAGTGCATCAATAAACTGCATGGTGATGTCAAGCGAACTTATACTGTCGTTTTATCTCAGCCCGTCACCATTTTGATAGTCGTGACATTTATCATGCATGACTGATCCAGTACAGGATCTGCCTTTTTCCTTTTAAGCTTTTGTAACTTGATCATGCAGTAAATGACAGACCACACATTGACATTTGGTGACTAATATTTGGAAACTACTGTATAGAACTAGAAAACAGAATTTGCAAGCAAATTCAAGATCTGCATGCCAGTTTTGGCATAAAAGAGAGAAGGAAGCACAGAGCTCGTTCCTGAGCCTCTTTCTACCCCAGGGACTTTCTACCCCATGGGCTCAAAATTGAGCTTATTTTTGCTCTACGGGCAGCGGTTTCCGAAATATGGGCCGATTTTGAAAATTACCATATTTGGGCATGAAACCTGGAATTTGAAAAAAGGGCCAGAAGTTGCATATGGACTCTCTTTCTACTCCAGGGGGTCGAAATTGAGCTTATTTTCGCTCTATGGGCAGCGGTTTCCGAGATACGGGCCGATTTTGAAAATTACCATATTTGGGCATGAAACCTGGAATTTGA
>JAAUYG010138846.1_pt1 | contig 11237 bp, 5 predicted proteins | sample 7278091 | NCBI WGS metagenome assembly JAAUYG01 (sample SAMN14350201, study PRJNA611818) | marine sediment metagenome | isolation source: surface marine sediment (0.6m) | place: French Polynesia: Moorea | collected 2018-08
AATAAATATTTAACATTAATATATAAATAATAATTAGTGCATGAAGTTAAAATTTCAAAGAATAAATATTAATTATAGTAGTAGAAGCAGTACTACTACTACTACTACTACTACTAATACTACTACTACTACTATTACTACTAATACTACTACTACTACTACTACTATTACTACTACTACTACTACTACTACTACTACTATTACTACTACTACTACTATAATTACTATTTATGCGTTAAAAGTTTCCCTTCAAGCGCTATTTAGATTTTAACTATTCATGGAAAATATTTAATCAAGTAAAAGTAAAATCCACTTCCGTCCCCTTCCATGCGTGCCACCCACGCAGAGGTGTCACCAAGTAGTTGTATTGTACGACCAAAACATGTAAGTAGTTAACATTTTCATGATCGTTGCCTGATCATTTTTCAAATTGGTCGCAAATTGCTCTTTATACTAGTATTTCGCATGGTTGTTTAGTACTTTCTTGGAGAGCCCATTGATCAGATGTTTCTCCAATTGCAAAACAATCAAACATAATGAACGGACAGCAATAGTTATTACCTGACACCTGTGGGTACCACGCTCTTCCATAAAGTAACTCTACTACTAGTATTTAGCAGTTCCCCGACGTCATAGGATAGTTTTCTCTGATTTCGTGGTGGGTCGCTCTTACTCCTCAATCAATAACCGTGATTTTACATTATGTGGTACTTGAGACTTGCCATTTGCGTTTTTTTTTTTCATTCTAGTGTCTTCCAGACCTGCCCAAGAAAGTTGTTTACGCCAGGTGGATATTAAACGGCCAAAAAGTTGGCACGAAACCGTCGTTATATAGATGATACTACTATTGCATCCCGGAACCAGCAGTGGTAAGTAGAGAACATTTAAATTTAAACATTTCTCTACCCACTCCGGTAATACGGCCGAGCGCAGTTGACACCTGCAATTTGGCCTTCAGACGGAAAGGTTACAACACCTTTCTGCACCTACGACTTTTCCCCCGTCTTTAGAACTAAATAGGGTGCTGTGATTTTACGTTATGTTGTTCCCAAGGCTTGCAATTTGGGTGTATTCTAGCGTCTTCCAGACCTGCTGGTTGATTTGAGACACCGGAGACCACAATAACATAGGCAACCCGAGGACACCGCCCACTAGACATAGTTACGTCCATTCCGTGCATTCCGCCTCCCTTGGTGGATTAACGCATAAATTGCGGCCTCTTTATTTAGGAACAAGCGTCTTTCCACTCGATTCTCTATAATTCCCTTTCTTGTTTATCATACGCCAGAACAAGCGCTCTAAAAGCGGGTTGCCTCCGGCGACCGTTCGTCTCTACCTCCTCCTCGTCCTCCCCGTATCAAACGCCAATTTCCCCCAGCGCGATGCGGAAATTGAATTTTATTTCTGCGGCGATTTCGGGGATATAATCTTCGCGAATCAATTAACGTAAAAGCGGACGGACGTGGGGTTCTTTCTCTAATTTGCCTCCATTTCCTCTCGTCTCAGTCTCCGTTTCTCCGTGGATCATGAGTGCCAGGATTCGGAAAAAAAAGCTTAACTCTGAAGCGAACTTAAGTTCAAAAATGCGTATGTTATTTGCTTGGTTAGGATGCCCGAAGTGATTTTGTTACTTGTTGATATATGATGTATACGTTTGCACAACGTCGGAAATGGGAGCGAGTTACACGAATCTGCTAGTCATCATGAATGCCTGATATCATTTTGGGGGTTAAGAGCGTTTCGAGAATCCAATCCCCGGTCTCTCTCTCGGCACAGGTAGAGTGCCAGAGGGGGCAGACCTGTAGGAGCGGCGGTTCCAGTTCGGAGTTGAAAGGCTTCGCTCCCGCCATCCAGGATATGATGTCAGCCGTGCCCTTATCACACCGCACTTGTCTCAAAGAGCGCGAGAAAAAAAACAGCAAGGAAATTTACCTCCTTGTGTTAATTGATAACTCAAGTCAAGGCATTACACCGACAATACGGCCAGTGGGGGTTGTGAATAGAAGGCGAGGCGGGGGCAGAGGGAGACAGTGCAGGGCCTCCCTCTTACCTGGGCCTCAGATCCGGGGGTAATGGGCACCATGGTGGGCGCTACTTAACACTGGGCCCCGGGGGCGCGGCCGGGCCGGGCCGGCCACAGCGGCCGGGGGACCGCGGGGGCCGGGGAAACACGAGGCCAGGGGTTCCACTTCCCGTCTGCGTCCGAGCTTTTCTTCTCCCGGATCCGGTCAGGCTACAAAGGCAGACGACTGAGACTGGGCGCTTAGAGCGGTTAATTTGCGATAATCTGTAACGACAGGGGCCTGGGGGGGGGGGGGGGGTGCATATGGGTTGGAGGTGGTGAAGGTGTAAGGGGATTTCAGCGTTATAGAAGGTACAGAAGTAATGATTACGTTGACATTGAACCGTCAAGTACAGTAATTAAAAGGTTCCTCGGAACAAAAACATTAATTGTGTCGCGCAAACACGCAGTGGCACCAGTGTCAAAGTTAACACGAAGGTAGTTTTCCACTCTAGCCCAAGCCAGGGCTCAGTCGCGAGGACACATCGTTTCATCATGCCCAAATTACACAAAACCATCGGGGGGGGGGGGGGGGGGTGGGGGGGGAGTGAAACAGGCTTAAAGTCGGTTTTAAACCACACATGGGGGACATAAACCCGACGGCAAGTTGAATTCGGTGGTGTATGCAGGTGTGTGCGTGGTGATTTACAAAAACATCGGAGGCTCGGATACGATTAGTTTATATAGTACATTGATAGGTGGCCGTGCATTCAAGTGTTGGCTCCTATGTTTAATCGTAAACCCCTGTCCGGTTGGACAATACACCATTGGCCAAATGGTTGCCACACACGTACACAATTGATGTTTGTTTGTTTGTTAGGTTTTTTTTTTCTTGTTCTTTTTTTTTTGGGGGGGGGGTTTGCATTTGTTAAACATTCTCAATGAAATTCATCAAGGCAGCATATCATTTAAAACAATGTTTTGTAAGTTATTAGCAGTATTTGAATATTTGACTAGACAGCTAGTGATTTTGACAAAACTTCCTGTTTGATATATTGTGCATGTGACAAGCACAATTTCCCGATGGTGTGTTTATGTGGATGTGCACACAGCTGTCTGTGCATGTTGTTCCTTTCAAAAGGCCGTTCAGATTGGAGAAGAGCAGGGGAAATTTCCCTGTTCAGGGTTTCTGCCCTTCGGCTGTAGGCCCTGAAAGGTCGGTACTGGCGGTACTTGTTTCTATCAACGGGCTGTACTTGCAACTAGCAACGGGCTGTACCTGCTGCTGGCAACGGGGTGTACTTGACGCTGTATAGCAACGGGCGGTACATGCTGCTAGCAACGGGCTGTATCTGCTGCTAGCAACAGGCGGTACCCGCTGTTAGCAACGGGCTGTACTTGGTGCTAGCAACGGGCTATACTTGCTCTTAGCAACGAGCGGTACCTGCTGTTAGCAACGGGCTGTACCTGCTGTTAGCAACGGGCTGTACCTGCTGCTAGCAACAGGCGGTACCTGCTGCTGGCAACGGGGTGTACTTGCCGCTGGCAACGGGCGGTACATGCTGCTAGCAACGGGGTGTATTTCCTGCTAGCAACAGGCGGTACCCGCTGTTAGCAACGGGCTGTACTTGCTGCTAGCAACGGGCTGGACTTACTTGCAACGGCAGATACTGGCTGCTACCAAGAGTCACAAGGTTCAGCTTATGTGCCATCTCGCCATGTTGCAGTAGTCATCATTATATAGTTATAATCTGTCATCACATGTTTTCTGACATTTGCTTCTTTTTTTTCGAGGAGGCTATAAGTCTTGACTTATGTAGTATTTTTAAGTGGAAGAGTGTTGATTATTTATTCATTTAAGGTCATACGACTGTGGTATGGTCACACCGCATTCTAAGCACCCATAACTTACTCCACGTTAGCGTATATTAAAGCTAAGTCTCACTGTTAACCCCGCTGTTGGCCACCTTTGCAGTCGGCGTTCATATTTTAAATATGTCGTCCAATATCAGGGACGACATATTTATTATAATTATGGGTAACGATAGTAGCGTTGAGCTGCCAGTTTCTTTTCCATTTCCCTCCCAAAACATTATTCATGCCATTCATTCATTGCCCGGTATCTAAACGCTGCCACAGCGGGCAATCATAGGTATCAGAACCACGATAATGTCATAGAAAAACAGAGAATGAAGTGCAGCAAATGCAAAATTATCTATAAATTGAAAACGGACGACAAACGTTATAAAGGGGGTGCTTGCGCATAAAAATACATGTAATAAAAAGAACATTCAGATGGGGCCCCATATAATAACATGGCGTGTCTGTTTGTTGAAGTACACAAACGTATCATATCTTTTTTTGCTTTAATAAGGAACCTGCAAAGTTAGCAAAAGACTAAAAACTTCCTCTGGGCATGCCTCTACACGAATGTAATTTTAAAGACCGGGCTAAAAAGTAGTAGGTTTATTTGCAAAGAAAATCAGGCCAATACCACCAAAAGGTGCACCAGTGTCTTTCCACCTAGAAGTTATCAACTTGGCAGGAGTTGATTGTGCCACAACAAGTGAATTCTAATTCTCAATGTCGCAGTGTAACATTATCTTAGCCTGTATTATATCCCAGATAAGCGATCGCGCCATGGAGTCTCCACGTGTATTGAACGCACACGCAATGTGGGATGATATATAGCACATTATTCTGAATAAGAAAAAAAAAAGCCCGATTGAGTTGTATCACGTAATTGGACGAAATTACGTAATTGCTCTGACGTCCTAAACAGGAAGATTGCGAGAGAATAGCAGAATCGGTAAAAAGTGCATTGAAGTTTTCCCTCCTTTTCCCCGTCTGCATTAATCGCTCGCGGTTGCGACGATTCAAGCAAGATATTTACAATGATTGTATCTCTTTCCACGGACGATCATTTCAAATAGCACGTCGTCTGAAGATTCCCCCCGTTGAAAGCACTTGCCTGTTTCCAACGGAGCAGTTGTATACCGGCCCCCAACGAGGCCCATGAATGCTGGTTGTATATTAATAAACGTGTTTCTTTCAAAGCGATTAGCTCCGGAGATAAAACGCTCTTTACGTTAGAAAAGAAGCTCTACGCCCCACCGCTGATGCGATTCATACGCCCGACAGCAGTTCCACGATTTTGTGTAAACGTAAACCCGACGCCGCATGTTAATGTCGGTCGAGCGTGAAAGCCTAAGAAAAGATATGCATTTCGTTTTGGGAACCTCGAATCATGCAGAAACTCATGCGGACTAAAACCGGGCCGAAAATTGCCGTGGCGTGTGACAATCCTGTCGGGAGGGCGTGTGGTCAGTGCGAGTTTGTATATGGGGTGTAGGTATTAAATTGAAGACAGTTTGTCATCAAGCTTGCAAGGACAAATTTATCACAATATTATCTCCAAGGGAGTACCGCAGCAAACTGCTAGGGCACTTTTGAATTGGTGAAAAACTACGGCTGGGATAGATAATATCCCATTCGTTACTGGTGCCTGTAAAATAATTTACACTCTAGTATATAAAACTACTAACATTATGCTAAAACACTATGTGAAAGTGAGTGAACCACACTCACTCACCACACACACATATCATTTACCGACATATCCTTCAATCCACCCACCCATCTACCCACCATCATTCACTCACTCACTCACTCACTCACTCACTCACTCACTCACTCACTCACTCACTCACTCAATGGACAGTGACCCCCGAAAATCATTACAGAGAAAAAAGACACATGCATTCAACTCATGGTTATTGTGAAGCTTCTGTCTGTGTGTGCCTGTGAACGAAATATCTCAAAAATCAATACACCAATCATCTTTATTTTTCGGTGACCTTGAACCTCGCGGTGTGAGTGTGTGTGTGTGGGGGGGGGGGGCGTGGCGGGGGGGGGGATATTGGCCAACTGCAACAACTGCAAAGAGATGGGGGAACTTGGTCCACTGATAAGAGACGGAGAAAGCTTTCCCCCTGGCTATAACAGCTAAACGGCGAGAGATAGACATGTGGCTACCGTTAGGAATTTCTATTGTGGAATTGTAACTGCACCGTTATATTTCAGCTTGAGTGACCTTGAATGGTCAGAGTCAAGGTCAATCGCCTTTGTGAAGCTTATATCTCACAAAAGACCTGAGTTAGGTCATATGTCACTGCCAAAGACTAATAGGAGGTTATATGGTAAGTACAACAACACTGACAGGAAGTCACGTATGGGGAATCCAGGGCTGCGTTCAGTATCGAAATAGTTTGCAAACGTTTCGCAACAGTCGTGTACTAGAGACAGGAAATTTTGCAAAACGTTTGCAAACGTTTCGATACTGAACGCAGCCCAGCCGCAATATCAGATCTGACTTTGAGGGACCTTAGAAAGCCAAGTTCAAGCCCACTGATACGTTTCAAGTCCTTATATCGCATGAGTAGAATTGGAGCACATTTTGCTCTTGGACACTTACAGGAAATCATAATCCGAAGTCAAATCTTGCCGTTAGATTTGAGCTTGAATGACACTGAAAGGCCACGTTTAAAGTTAGTCATAGATTTACCGTTGTAATTTGTCTCCATAGCTTGGAAAATATTTTCAATGCAAAATTCTTGTATGCACGCAGCTTACAATCTTGCGGGCGGGGTTTTCGGCTATATCCCAATGCTCTTGCCTGCTAAGTTTGCATTCCTACAACATTTGTGTGAGAACAGCGCTAGTTAACGGCGTTGATTAGATTTGAGATAATTAATGATGTAGCATACATGTAGAAGAACATTACACGCGCTATTTCGAACTACCTCAAGTTTACACTAATCAAAGACAACCTACACGTTGGACTGTTGCGTTCGATCTGGTGCTCTTAGTAGAAGTCCTATCGCAAAAGAAACGGCATGCAATACGTAAATTGATTTAGACACTTAGGCCACAGCCACCCTGCCGAAACATGTACCTTCGGTGTTCTTTGCAATTGAAGATTTCTTTGTGCAACTCGGGCAGTGATCTCCGACGTTTTCAAATTTGTTGATTTATCAAAGCCCAGTCGTTAGTGCTAAACACGGAATATTTACAGCGGAAAATTTAATAGCACTTTAGCAGCGTTTTTCTGCAACAGACGTGACTGCTCAAAAAAGGGACTGTGTATTTCATGTATTTTGTACGACGACATGAGGACCTGGCGCCGTTGGGGGCAGCTTACGGCTACCTGCTGTACTTGGCGGTGATATGGCCATGAGTGGTTGAAAGCCGACTATAAGCCTGATTCACCCCACCCCTGCTGTACTTGGGAGAAGATGGTCCAGTTTCCAGCATGCTATATTGGTCCTTCACGCACATTTTAGCGATAATAGAACCTAAAATGTATAGAATTCTGATTAATATCTAGAAAGCCTGGAAAGCGAATGGACGCATTCAGTCATTCTTTCTGGTAATGCTGTTTAACTTGTTGTCGAAACAAGACCGTCATTCACAAGTGAAGCCATTGCCCAAAATAATACTTGCCTAGGAATCAATCAATCAGGATTCGAGGCTGCCTATCACTCCTTCGCATGTTTCTCACTGATAATCACATTTTGTTCTGTTTTATTGCGTCAGTGTGCCATAAGGGACCGTATAATTACCATAACTATACCTACATTTAGATACGGATACAGGAAAAACACCTCGACGTGCTTGGTGGTCCAATATAGTAGCCTTTGTCTCCTACGTCAAATTTGTGAAAGCTTCACAGACCGGAGGACATTATGTTCCAAACAAAAATCCTTCAATAGTTATTACTTCAGCGACAAAATTCATCAACATCATTCGAAAGCTTGCCGTGTCGAGAAAGATATCTAAACATCTAGTGAGCTTAGTGGTACCACTGCATTTCACGTACCACGTTTTATGTAGTTGTTCGGCTCTTGGTGGGGTGGATACATGTATCTAGTTAAAAGAAAGTATAGTTGTTTTTTTTTCAGGAGATTATCTGCTTTTTTCACAGGCGTCGTCGAATTTCTTTCCCGGCAGCATCTCCACTCGATATTTTTGTCAAGCCAGGGAGTCTTCATGAAGCTTCTCTCTGCTGCTCTCCTACCGACGCAAGAACTGTGTGGAATCACAAGCCCATGTTTTTACCAAATTAGCACCGATACTTTTTTTCTGCCTGACGTGACTTTGTTGACAGATTGGCATACGACCCGAGGGAAGCAATCGCGAACGAAGGTGGGTGCTAATAGCTCGAGGTGAGCCGGGAAGGTTCCATCAGCCGATATGATATCTCGAACACTTTTTTTTCCTGTCACGAGCTTTGCATCCGGTTTTGCACTGGCAGGTGCACTGGCTGAATACATGATTTAGCTACCCCGAGCGTAAAAGTTCATTCTACATAAGAAATATGAAAAAAATATTACAATTGCAAATATGAGAAAAGGTTACGTGTCGCAGTTGACAACAGAATATGTTTTTCTTACTAAAGAGTTGTTTACCGGATATCTGTTAGTTTCTTATTTTGTACGAAAGCATATTCGTGTCATGCCAAAGTATGTTTTCTCACAACTTGAATACGTTATATCGCTTCGCTGCAGCGAGTTAACTTAACTAGTTTACTAGCTTATGTACACCGCAGCTTACTAGCTCTACACTACGATTTATGTCGAGCAGCGGGACAGCAAGCAAGTCGAGGTGGGGAGACAGATTTTCAACAGGGAGTAATGTAAACCCTTGGGGGGAATTTTCCAAATATACCCGAAAAGAAGAAAAGGTGCGAAAACGAAGTAGGCTTATATGGATGGCCGAAGCTTCCTGAATTAACGCCATTGGTTAAAAAGAGTGCCACACAACCAAGGGTAGATAAGCATCCGAATGAAACCGACTGTTGTTAAGGTGGATATTACACCTAAGGGTTATTTTGCTTATGAGTTCCATAAAAATAGCAGAACACCAAAGGTAAATTGAACTATTTATTTATTATTGAAACTAACTCCCAAAATGTACAAGAATTCACTGAATAATACAACAGTCATGAGAGCATAGTCAAATTTCACAGAAATGATACCACATCAGTAATATTCAACTATACTCATCACTCACACATATTATTTTACAGACGAAAAGTTGTGCGTCGCAATATTAGTGTTACCTTCTGGATAATCCTGAATATTATACTGCGTCCAAGGTAATCGTTTTTGATAATTTGTATGGAAATGCGCCATAGCTGTTGTCTTGAATGATAATTCTTGAAACTTCAGACACCTTGCACATAGTATGCGCACTCGAATAGTAGGTATTAGATTCAAGCAGACTTCCTTTCACAGGCCGCAGAAAAGATCAGGCAGTGTCGATGTCGACCCACTGATATCACTGCTGCAGTGTCTCACACAGTAGAAGGCGTAACGACCTTCCTTGGTTGTTTTCTATTCCCCCGGCTAGGGAAACAAACTACAGGTACATGTAATATCTGCACCTCTGAACTGGATTTACAGCATAGCCAGCTGTATGAATCTCAACTTATGAGTCCTTCACCAAACTGCCATATTTTCAAATGACAGTGTCACAACTCTTCACTAATAAGGCGTCATCTTCCTGTATGAGCTACTCGAACCACCAGGTTTTTCATAACAGCAAATTTTGTTGGTTTACAACCACAGTCAGCTGACTAATCTGTGGATTCACTGTGACAGTCATAATATAACGCCAGCAGTTTCAGTGTTTCGATGACACCACCGATCTAGCAACCAATCCGCACTACTGAAACCTATGGAAAATGGAATTCCCAGTATGCAGCTCTCGGTTCTCATCAATACAAGTTTGGCCTTGAAAAGAGAGTCGACACACGTGCCCATAACACTATCTATGCAGATCTTAAATTTTGCAAACACGATATATAACACGTACAAATGTTTGCCAGAATCAGACCGAAGCTTATCCGTTTACTACATGGCTTCATCCAAGCTCTGTACATGCTCTACAGTAGAGCGATTATGTGTCTGGAGTATCTACATGTAGGTGCAGGTGTGGGCAACCATCTGTGGAATTAACTTCTTTCCTTGCTGCCTGGCCGTATGACATGGCATAAATCAGGGTTGTCTCTCCGCTGGAATCTTTACATGAGCATCTGCACACAGCCACTGCTCACATAAACGCATCAATAACAATGTTTATTAAAGTCTAGCCATTTACCTATACTAGAAGTGAGCAGACACGTTTTAGGTATGATTCACTTGACCTTGAAAGGATAAAACCAACACAGGGTGATGATTCAGAAACTCAGGATAATCTCTGCAGCCTTGCTTACCTGTGTCAGCAGACCTGTTGTGGGGCAGGCGTCAGCCACCGTCCATCGTCAGCGTTAAAAACACTTTTCTTGGAAACCGCCAAGGGGATTAACGGTAAGTATTATGGAATGGAAGCTATCGACCATATTTTCTGACAATTTTTTTACTGTCGTATGGGATTTTAAATTTTCAATAGGTTATCCTAACACGGCCCTTAATCCAGTGTAATAAAATCTTTATAGATTTTTCATATGGGTACCTCAAAAAGGGTACTTGTCAGAGTTTTGAAATTGTGAATTGTAACACATATTGTTGAAAAAAATTAAAAGTTTCTTAACATGGAATAATATGGGAGGGACATTTTCGAGAAGCTACCCCTACAGTTATGGTTCTTCCCCAACGAAACGTTTTATACATGTTCCCTGTGACATTCCACACAAATCTTACCTCTTCAAATTTTGAATGTTGTGAACCTTCTTCAAAGAAAGAGGTTGCAAATTAACATCATGATTGTCACGGGTTACGTAAATCTGCTGTGGGATAACAAAGACAATTTTAAATTTGGCTCGTACACTGCTCTTTTATTACACAAAACTCCCCTGGTACAGCCACAGCCCGCAGGGCTCTCCTGGGCAGCCCAACGCAGTCGTCCTCACATCCATAGTCCTTCCCGTTCCTCCGTCGTGGAGTCTCCCCATACCTGGACCACCGTCGACGTCCGGCTATCCGGTGACGCCACGTGCCCAGCCACGCTTCTGCGCCTGCAATCCCACGTCTCGCACGTGTCCTCCGCAACACGTTCCGTAGCTACGTAACTTCGCCCTTCAGGCTTTCCACAGGTCTTCTGACCAATCTCCGACGGCGTGGCTCCCAGATCTCGCTCCCTGCGTCTTGGCTCTACCCTTCGAGGCTTCTGCTCGCTCAGACGTCGCCCTCAGTCTTCCGACCGACTTGCCGTGTAGGTTGTATCTTCTTCTTGC
>JAAUYG010119332.1_pt1 | contig 11236 bp, 9 predicted proteins | sample 7278091 | NCBI WGS metagenome assembly JAAUYG01 (sample SAMN14350201, study PRJNA611818) | marine sediment metagenome | isolation source: surface marine sediment (0.6m) | place: French Polynesia: Moorea | collected 2018-08
GCCACAGACGGACGGACGGACGACGGACGGACGGACGACGGACGACGGACGAATTTCGATTTCATGAGCTCTGCTGACATAGTCAAGCAGAGCTAAAAATGATATTTCGATCTTGTGCGGACATGTTGCAGCTGTAAACCCAATATTAAGTTACTGCTAAAATATAAGTGCAATTAGATATTTCTATAATACCAGGTTACCATAGTTACGTGATGTACAACTGTCAGGTAAATTTAATATACAGTGTTTATTACTTCTCATCAGTACGATATAACCGAACTCATGTTACCTTCATAGGAGACCTCGCTGATCTGGGAGACGATATTTTTAGAAACCCCTATAACTAAAACACCCCTTTGTGCAATACACAGGAGATACTAAGCTATACTTGCTGCGCTTGACTATGTAAATAAGCGTCCATTTTTCTGTTCTACTGTTGATTGTGTACTATGTGTATGAAATAAATCCTCCTGCTTATAAAGACCACAGTTTACAGATCCCCAGGGGTAAACACTTCCCATGTTATTGAGCCTGCATATAAAGACCATGCACATATAAAGACCATGTTATGTTGGTACCTAGGGTGATCTTTATATAAAAGTTTCACTTTTATACTGAGATGCAGGACCTTCTGCCTGGATTACATGTAGATAGATTGCTCTTTCCAGCCAGGTGGTCTCTCATGGCAGTGTTCTCTCAAGACAGTTCACTGTACATAAAACTGAGATGCCTTTTTTTTTTCATGACGAAACCACCTAATACTGATTCTGGTGATTTTTTTTTCAGGGTCACTATGCAATGGAACCAGAACTGGTGGTCTGCATAAGGAGGTGGTCTTTATATAGGTGGTCCTTATAACTTTTGCCTGTAACAATTAATACAGACTTTTTGTGGCATTAAACTGTCTACCTGAACTTAGGTAGGGGTGAATCACTGCTGCTAGATACAGATTGAACTAGGAACTAATCTTTATAAAAACAACCTTTATAAAAATCTGGTCTTTATATACATCTGGTCTATATAAACAGATCGTCTTTATAGCATCTTCGCCTGAAACTATTTAATTTACATAGAATCGAGCTACATATTACCTGGACTTCATGTAGCGTCATTTCAGCCCGGCTGAGCAGTATGCCGCCAGGTCCTACTCCGCCCGGCACTCCACCGGGCACGGCCAGGGCAGCCGGGGCGGCACTGTCGCGGCGTGTACGGGGGTGGGACTTGCCATAGTAACGCGTTAACAGGCTCTGCCGCAATGCTTCTCCCTGTAAGCGTCAACAGAGGGCACTGGTCAGAGTTAGGTTATGGATACCCTAATGTGTAAAGAGGTGCTCAAACTTTAATAACAATCCATATGACACATGTATGATAAGTCTTTAAGCCGTGGTGTATATCTATGAGGAATTGTAGCGTAAATGGAGCTGCAGACCTATCTTAGCAGATATATCTTATGGCAGCAATTATTTTATAACCAGGACATCTTCTTAGAACATAACTATGCACTACATTATAAAGCATAAACTGCTGCCAAGTGTAGATGCACTGCCTATTGCTGTGGCTTAATTATTATAGCACCCATGTACAAATTACATATGTTACGAACTTGGTTATATTTTGGAGAGATGAAACTTTTTTATGATGGAAATTATATAAATTTACATCTTAGCCTTACTTAAACATCCACCACATATTACAGGAACAATGCAAGTTCACTTAAATTCACACACATATATTCGTAGGGACAGCCAACAGGTCATGCTAACAGCAGATACATGTATCCATGTAGAATTTGTGCATTTAGAACGAACGATCCACAGACGTCCAGTGGTTTAGACTGATCAGCTGAAAGCTGGAAGTACGAACACTTCATCACAGTCCCAGGAGTAATACTGCATATCATACATGTACAATGTCGTAGGACAAGACATGCATGCTTCCATCAACACATGCAGGACAACCAAGCTGTCAATCAATACTTTTCTTTCTTCTTGCTGATTGAGTTGCAGTAGTGGAGTTGTGTAGTGGTGGTGGGACTATGTAGTGACGGTCGTGTTTATATCTTATGCTAAGTGGCAGGTAACAGTGGTTTTAGGCACTGAAGCTTGATGTGATTCTTGTGGTACTACAGTTTTATTTACAATTATTCAAATGAATACTAAACCTTATGTTTACGCCAATGGCACAAGTCTTCATGTGGTAACAAACACAGGATATTTATTTTGATTTAATTTATAATTTGATAATTTACATATATATGTACACACAAAATACATGAAATTTGGATGAATATTAGATTTTGTACAGTGTAACCTTATTATAATGTTGGTGTTGGCGTCCAAGGTTTCAAACCCCGCTATAAAGTGAAACAGCCCTTTTCTACCGAAAATGGGTTCAAAATGAAGAAAAACAGCCTGTAGTGAGGTTTTTTGTCGACACTGGGGTCCAGGAGTAACTCGCACTGTACACATGCTGTATAGTACAGATCAACCCCATAATTCAGAGTATTACGGTACTTTCCACTGTTTGTTTGCATCATATTTTTATTTGTTTATGCTGCCATCTAGACCAATCACCAATAAGAATGAATGTCAGAAACAAACAGTTACCATAGTTACCAAGCGAGATGCAGACATGTCTAGACGTTTGTGCTTCAGACCCAGAATGTCAACTGAAGGCTGTACAACATAAATGTTTGTTTCTTACTCTGCAGGCGGCCAGATAACACATAGGTCGGTCCTCTGGGTAAATCTTCCTACCAGAGCTCTGGCAGGTTGTAAATAAATATAAATAGGTCCAGAGAGTCAGAGAAATTAGTTTTTAAACTGTTTTTCAAGTTTCTAATTTCAACAATAGAAATCCCCCCCTACTTTAGCTTACCGGGGTACTTTGCACAGCACATAGTCTAGGGGAAGTATTGTTATGATAATATATGGTGTGACTAAATCTATTTTGATACACCCTACCTCTATTTAAAACATAAAATTTTCTGGTCTTAATTAAAAACTTGTAAAAGTAGGAACCCTTTGAAAATTAAATTCTGGATTGGTGTTGTGCTTGAAACCAATGGAATGAACTAAAAGGCTGAGGTGTCATGCGGGCACATGGGAGCGTGTCCCTGAAAATAAGTAAAAGTCCAATTTTTTTGTTGACTTATGGCAAATGTTGCTCAACTACAATGTTCCACATGTTGTTTTATGTTTAAATTGAGAATAATAAGCATTTCTGAATATCCAGTGCAGATGTTTTGTTTATGAGCAAATGAGAATCCGAGAGGTACATGTACATGTGCACACAACAGTAGGCTACAGATTTCTCTGTAGTCAAATATCGCTTTAAAATTTGTACAAAAACTGTTCATATGAGTTTTAATTTCCTTCTGTATGCCTCCCATGACCCCTTTCAACTGTGCCACTTAATACAAAGTAACTTGGGCCACAAAATCCATGGATAGTATGTTCTATTTTATAGCCAAAACTACCCATCAGGTGCCAGGTCTGTATATTGTACGTAGCTTTACCTATTAAGTAGGCACAGATCCCTGCAAATTTCTAGAAATTTTGCTTTCTTACAGGTGTCTTTAGAACATTGTCATGAGAATGGGTTCATCTCTTAAAGGACACTCTCTAGAGAGGACATTCTTCTAGAAAAGACACATTCTTGGGAACAAGTATCATGGATGCATGTAATGCTCCCTCTCACCAAAGGACACCTCTCTTAGAAGGACAAATAGTTTGGCAGAAGGGGTGTCCCAATTAGAGGGGGACTACTGTAATCCCTATTCTTTTTGTATACTTTGCAACGTTTCTTGAATTTTGCTTTCTGACAGGTATCTCCCGAACATTGTTGTGAGAATGTGTTTCCTTGTTGTTCTCTTTCTAAACTTTGAACCGACACTAATATCAGATAATTATAATAATTTTCTGAGCATTGCTTTGTTATTGACATTTGTTCAGTCATGTTACCATGACAACCTTCTATCTTCAGGGTTCATACACAAAAGGTTAAATATTTTTCCAGGACTTACCCGTATCCAGGAGTTTTTCAGAACAAATTTTATTTTTCCCAGGACAAATGTTATGCCTGTATATACACACAAGTAGTAGAAACGCGAACTATAATTGTTCTGTATGCATATAACAGTTGCTGTATCTCTAAATTTCTGAGAAAAAAGCTTGGAAAAGCTTGCTGAACTGAACAAGTAACATGAGAGAGTGTGTATTTTTTTTTTGCAAATAGAGGGATGTTCAAGCGGTTTTATTTTTCCAGGACTTTCTTTCATTTTCAAGTACTTTCCAGGCCTGGAAATTGGCATTGCAAAAATCAAGTACATTCCAGGATTTCCAGGACGCGTAAGAGCCTTGATCTTGCGTGAGAACTGATCATAAGCAACCACCAAAACGTGAAAGCTGTATTGAAAATAAAAACTGAAAATTTTCTGCAGTATGTTTTGCCAAAGATCTACCCAACACTTGACCCCTGGTGATAACGTGATTTTCTATCAATATAAAAAGATACACTCTGATGATCAAGAATATCTCGGGGATACATGGCTAGTAGATTTCAGAGATCCAGAGAGATCTGGCACGGAGATCGAGGAAATCTAGACTAGAGGAAATAATGCAGCACTCCAGTCCCCATGTCACATGACAGGATATGACATCATTGGTCACATGACAAGCTACAACCAGGCAGAAATCATAGGGCCACGGACAAGTCAATATTCCCACGTCTGTCAAAGAGTTTAAAATTTTGATTCGTGTGAGTGGGTGAACATTATCACAACATAGGACCTGATCTCTTTCAACTCTTCACTGCAAGTAAAAAATACTACCCAGTAGTTGTAAAATGTGCGGAACATATACACGTGTACCATGTATATGTGCATGTAAGCTATACGCAGAATTTAGCCACAGTAATAAATGTCTACGAAAATTTAATCATCTCCATAAGAAGCTACATGTATGTACTGATACATATACACTTACATAATTATGGTGGCAAGTGAATTATGGGTATTGATTTATTAAAAGTAGTTTGGGCTAAAGATCAAAACTATGGTTATCACACTTGTCATCTGTATGGAAAAGATGATGGTTGTCATGGTGATTAGTCAATATATTTACTGATAAGTTTATTTCTTAAACCTTAAGATTATTCCTGAAAGCAACAAAAAAAATATCACCGTGGGTTTGTTCATCAGTGACCCCATACACCTCTGCTTGGTCTTATAGCTTGAAATCCACACCATGTACATTTATGTGGCAACGTCACTCTGACACCAAATTTCTAAAAAAAATTTCTCTGTCAGCGTCACCAAGGTTTTAGTTCGTCGAAGCGCTAGAGTTTTTCCCAGCTCCGTGTGCCAGTCTCCGGCCTAGAAACATTAAGCAGTGTTAGTGAAACCCAACCCAACAGTGACGTACAGTGGTCCCTCTATTTTAAGACCACCCCATGAGACCATTACAATACGGTCTTATATTATACGTGATCTTAAAACACAGGTTCAGTAAATACAGAAATCTAACTTTGGGATGAAGTTAATATGTGGTCTTATAGTCAAGTTGGTCTTAAAATAACGGGTTGTAAAATAGAGGAACCACTGTATATTGTACAAAAAAAGTTTGAGTCCCCCCCAAAAGTAATAAAAGGTGAGATTCAATAAAGGGATATCTCACCTTTTATTTATTTATTTTTTGGGGGGTGGAGGTGGGGGGTGGGGGGTAACTTTCTTGCATAGTTTAGAAGTTAGATTGAAAGGGTGCGACTACATGTGGAGTGGACATGATAAATGAGTGAACCCGATATACATGTATGAGTGAACGTTGATCACCAGCAGTTAAATATTAAGGCATATGTAATGTAACTGTGATTGCGTAGTTTGCACATAAAAGATAATCGTCATTGCCTATGCAGAATTGCGATCATACTGGTTCATTTCTAGGTTCTACAGCATACAAGCATTAGTTTGAAATCTAGAAGCAGCAAAACAGCAATAATTTTCCTTTCTTTCTCAGCGAACACGGTAAAACGGGAGACGTGAAGCGATTATGTTTTTTTTGTATTCACTGCCAATAGCGTACAGACACGCCTACTACACGTACTGTCGATTAGTGTCATCTCCCGCGAATCATTCAAAATCAAAACAAAATGCTACTGAGAAAACATGAAAATGCCTAAAAAAAAAAAAAAAAAAAAATTGAATTGCAGAAAAAAAATGCAGCACCGGCTAAATGTAATGTAAGTGTGCTATACATATGGTATTGAGTACCCTCTCGTGTTGTTGCTGCTCAAGCCTTTTCTGAAAATTCAAATTGACATAAGAGAATTGTGTGTACCGGTACATACAACATTTTTAATTTCTGGTAGTCAGTACCTGAAATATTAGAGATTGCATGTATATTTTCCTTCGCTAAAAGCAAACCAGCACAAATATGCAACTTATTGTACTGATACAATACAAGTGTATCCAAACGTTTCAGTAGACCCATAATTTTTGTTCAAGGGCACTTTAGATCCAGAAAGAGGGTAGAGATCCCTGCATTTTAAGATCAACCATTTAGCCAGAGAAATATGGTCTTTAATGGAAGATGGCCTTAAAACTGCAGCATACTGTAAACTCATTAATACTCGTGGGGATTAATCTTTTCATTATGAGACAAAACCATGTTTGCGAGGATAAATATTTTTTGTGGTTAGCTCAGGTTTTGATAATTATCTAGGTACATGAATTATGTTTGCAGGTACATGTATTTATTTTTGCAATTTAAAAATGGTGGCAAATTTTGCCACATAAATGATCAAACATTTCATTTACAGTATTTATACTGAAAATATAGGGGAGTGTTCACTGATGGGCAAAATTTTCATTAACAATTTTACTGTTTTGCTGAATGCAATCTAGTTTGTTTGTGTGTTTATTTGTTGTTTGTTTATGCAGTACCCAAATTTATAACTCTCTGAATAAATCTTTATATGCGGAGAAGTATGTAGTATATATATCTACGCATATATGTATCTACTTGGCAGTAAGGGTGAGACCACATACATTTATAAAAAGGAATGCTTAGAGGAAAGGAAAAAGTTATAATACTTGTATCATTTAGAAAGTGTAGTAATGTGTTACATCACACTGGGAAAGTTCGGGGATTAAAAATCCACGGAAGGTAGATTTTATATTTTGGTAAGTCCAGTAATTCACACAGGAAGGGTGACACATCTTAATAAACAAACAAATAATAACTTATAATAAGACATTGTAATATGCAACATATATGGTACATTCGCTAATTAGCATAAATGGTTATTAATGACAACCTGTCCTTAGTTTGAACGCAAGGAGTGGAAAATGAAAACAGGAATCGAACAGTCACGGTAGGTACCTCAATGCTATGTACATAATTTAAAATAAAAAAAAAATAATAAGTAAATTGGACAGAAAGTTATAATAATATGAAATGATATCCAATCTAGCCTCAACTGAAGGAATGGACTGATAGAGAAATGCGAACAAAAAATATTAATTAAATTTGGGATACAACCTAATTTCTAAACACAAAAACCTTGAAATAGACATATTATAAGTACAGTAATTATGGCAAGCAGGTGGAAAACAGTACAGCAATTTAACAGAAACATCCATAAACTGTTTTAAACATCGGGTCATGGAGGATTTTTTAAAAATCTTACCCTTCTATGGTCATCAATCTCCTTTTTGCTCATGATCTTGAAATCGACCTTTGACCCCAAAACAGTGTTATAACACAAAAGGTCACATAAACATTGTAAAGTATATAAAGTGATACTGAACACGCCAGATCAAGCGAAGCAAACATATTATAAATTTTTGCAAATTTTTTTTTTCTTTTCAATTCAGAATTTTACATATACAGGTATTTTTCTTGTAGCAAGACTCAAGGCAACACACTCGAGAAATGTACACATTGCAGTTTAAAAAATAACTCGCAAAGCAAAATAGATGCTGGGGAAGAAAAATTCTGAAAAGTGCATATAATTTTATATTTTTTCACAATATGTGCAGGAAAGAAAATATTAAGATACTTGTGCTTTACGACAAATGGGTAACTCATTTAATTTCATGATATGGGAGTGACCAGCTGATTTCATGCCAAATATCTTCTCTTAAAAAGTTTTGATTGGTTATATACCGGTATATATAAAAAGATATCATGTTTATAACATACACTGCGCATGTATACACAAGGCAATGCCTCATGGACACTGAACACGGGTTCTCGCTGGGAGCCACTTATAATGGGAATTCTACCATTCAGCCTCACGCAGGTAAACGTGTCACACCAATACAAAGCTCGGTGGGTGGTCCATTCTACCGTAAACATCCCAATACACGCCATGGTTAGTGTGGAAATGGCAGCATGGATTGCCTATTTTAAATAAAAAGCTTGGAACCGAAGTGCGATGGGTAAAGATAACGGTACGTGTCCAGTTTATAGTGTGGGGGTGTTTAGCGAGATTACCGACCTTTTCCCCATAGTCTATATCGACAGTCATCATCTCCTTCAGCGTCTGTAACACCTTGATACATAGTTTCTCTTCCTTCTCCTCTAACAGACGCTCTGTGTGTTTGATCAACCTGAAGTCAGGAAAAGATCATTGTCGCTGTAGCAAAGTACACCTTAGAAACAAAACAGAAACCTTTAATTAACTAGAAAGTGTTTCGATTTATGGATACAGATGATAGGTTCGACGATATGATTTAATTGCTCTGGGTTGAATCTTATGTAACTATTTAATTAGATAGACAACTTTATTCACACTTTCATGAACAAAAACAATATTAGCCATGTAGCTAATAAACTTATACATGTATAAAAGTTATTTCACACATGAAAGTGTTGGCAATTCAGCGACGGAAGAACTGTATCACTTGTGTATGCAGCTTATATGCCAGAATAGGCCTTTTCTACATATTCTATGTGAGTCATATTTGAAGGTGCCAATTGCTGCAGTGTGGTGCAAGTCTTGCTTTTCAAACCTGGCAGCGCATCATTCTAGAATTGACCTTGCTAAACTCCAAGGTCATCAGAGCAGTCTGATTTGGAAGTTGAGAATCAGAAAGACTCTTTCCTGGGCTAAAGTTCTTGAAAAAATCTAAGTCAAAGTCTTAAGTCAGGCTTTGGTCAAAACTTAGGCTTAAGTATTTTCGAGAAAAATTCTGAAAAGTGCATTATTCCTTTTAACATAACGGAAGTCGAAGTCTTCAAGTTTTGGCTTACGTCTTGAGACCAATTAGTGCAGTGTAACTAGGTGACTTAAGTCATACTTAGTATTTTTGAGAAAGCTAGCCCTAGGTCAGAAATATCCACACCAGCCAGCCTTTTCTGAACCTACCTCGAAATGAACCCCCCACTTTCACAGCGCCGTCTGGCATCGGAATTTGCAGGGAAAAGTAGTTCCGGTCGATGTAGGACATCTACCAAAACCGAGAGTTCGGCCTGAACAAGGGGCTTCAACTGGTCTTCCAGCAAAGACACGATATCCTGGAGGATAAGAAAGTGTAGAAGCCACCGTGGCAAACTAAGTATACAGGTCACCCTGACAACCAAATACATATTCACATATTTACTGGGGAGCATGTATGTATTTCATTTATTAGTCATATGCGATATCAGTAATGTTACACAATACAAGAACACATCGCCTAGTAGTCGAGGGCTTATATGCGACTTTAATATACATGTACATGATCATTTGGAGATGAGGAAAATAGGGAACAGGAAACTACTAATAGCAGATATAAATAAACATGTGTTTAATAGTATTTACTGGTAACTACTTCCAACATTACAAATAATTTATGTTTATTTTCTAACACCAAATTTAATGTCAAAGAATATCTTTATTACTCTTAAAGGTCCTGCAAACACTGACCCACCAACGTCCGAAGGTGTCTTAATCATTATGTTTGGACCAGCAGGTAAATAAATACACATGTATACAAACCTGCAGGCCTTCTATGATGCTCCGATAGTCCCTGTTCATGGCCAAGGTAGAGTCGCGCCGGCTCTTCCCAGCATTAATCCAGTGACGCGTGTGTTTCTTCACGATCTGTGATGTTGAGAAGAGGGTGTCAACCTGGCTCACCAGGTCAACGGGGATTGCTATCCCACGATTCTTAGCTGGAACGGGTAGAAAGACAACTGTGACGTTTGGTAAGGGGCTCATTCATTTCAAAAGTTGCTTGTGAAACGGTGCCGATGCTATACAAACAAACACATAAGTATAAGTATATACATAGTTCGGCACACAGGTAACAGATGGAGTACAGATTGTACTTTCTAGAAGCAGGTAAAAAAAAAACATTTTGGAACAGTCCCATGGCAACACACGGTAGTTTAGCACCGTCTCAAATACTGGAAAAAATTACAAATGTACCATTATCATGACGGACCACATTATTGTGGACAGTCATAATAACATTTCTTGGATACTCTGTGCATACGTGAACCTTGAAAAATATTTTACAATGTGGAATATGCAAGAAAAAAAAGGTGTGCACAGAGTCAATAAAATTCTGCGTAAATTTTTGTATTCCAAAATATTGCTGCTACTGCATATATGCATGTGCATGTGATTTTCACAGTGTAAAGCTTTCCAACGCTAAAATTTTTTAAAATTACGCTTAGTTTTTAACATGAAAGATCAAAGTGCTTGTTTCATACACAGTGTCTTCAAAATGCTGACTCACCGATGTCTGAAAGTGTCTTAATGCAGTTCTCGACGTGAAACTTCTGCTGCCCCGACAACCACTGGCAGTGGGAAAGCCGAAACGCTCCTTGAAGCAGACGCACGAAAACCGGCTGGCGAGCCTGAAACAGAACATGCAGAGAGATTATAACACCTTATTATGTAATAATTATAAATGTTAATTAAACCCAACATGGAAAAGAAAGGAGCAACACAAAATAAATAAACACCACATTAGCCAACAGCAAATATAAACCATAGTTATTATCAGATTATTGGACCCTTCCAAAAATTGTTTTTCGCAATCTGCTGCAAATTACAAATCCATTAAAGCAGTTCGAAATACGCTCTTTTCAAGATTTCCCCCTCCCCCCATGAAAAAGAAAACAAAAACAAAACAAAAAAAAACAAGAGGTCCAAGGACCTTGGCGCTCTGCTTGACAGCTGCAGTTGGGATGACATTGGCAATTTTCTGCATACTTGTATCAAAAACTCACTGCTGCAAACTAAA
>JAAUYG010060418.1_pt1 | contig 11235 bp, 5 predicted proteins | sample 7278091 | NCBI WGS metagenome assembly JAAUYG01 (sample SAMN14350201, study PRJNA611818) | marine sediment metagenome | isolation source: surface marine sediment (0.6m) | place: French Polynesia: Moorea | collected 2018-08
AAACTTGAAGTCCAAGAACTCTGACCTACACAAGGAAATTGATGCCTTAAAGCTGAAGAAGAGATGTGAGGAGTTGACCATAAGCTCATGCTTCTCACGGTGGATCAAAAACGATAAGGACTGCCAGTAATACAGGTGTTGCCAAAAAGAGCTTGTTCTCCAGAATCCATGACTATGTGGCCCCATTTGTAAATCACAGATGGAGAGGTCGCAAAACATTTACACTTGAAAGTAGAAAATTTAGGCAGCAGCCTAAGAAATTTGGTCCCCGGCGACAATTGAGAAGTGTTGATGAATTCCTGTTGACAATGATGAAACTGAAGCTGGGGCTTAAGAACCAGGACTTGGCACAGCGCTTTGGTGTGTCCCCACCACTGGTTAGCCAGATATTCCACAGCTGGCTTGCAGCTATGGACAAAACAATAGGGCAGATGATATACTGGCCAAGTATGGAAGAACTGATAGCCAGTAAGCCAAAGCGATTCTCGAGGATCAAACAGCTGCGAGCTATTATTGATTGTTCAGAGATTTTCATCCAGACCCCAAAGGATCCTAATCTTCAAAATGCAACCTGGTCAAACTATAAACACCATAACACTGTAAAGTTCCTAATTGCAGTGGCCCCAAATTCTGCCATTACTTTCATTTCTCCTTTGTACGGAGGCAGGACAACTGATAAGGAAATAACACTAGATAGTGGCTTCCTTGATAAATGTGAGCCCTATGATGCTATACAGGCAGACAAAGGATTCAATATTAGTCAGGATTGTGATGCGAGGCTCCTTAGTTTACATATTCCACCAGGAAAACGTGGCCAAATCCAGATGACCAAAGCTGATGTAAAGAAGACGAAGAACATAGCAAACCTTAGGATTCTTGTGGGACAGGTCATTAGAAGATTAAAAAGTTTTTCAATCTTGTCCAACCAAATGCCTGTTACTTTGTTACCAAGTGCGGATCAAATAATTCGTGTTTGTGCTTCCCTGTGTAACCTGCGTGAACCAATTTTTAAACAGTAGAATACTCTTAACCATTACTTTGATCCATTAGCCAGATTTGTTCAGATCAATAGAAAATAACTGAAAATGCTGTAATATCTAGATATACCATTGATATTCATTATTAGCACCTACAAGTATGTACTATGTAAGCCAATATGCATATGATTGTGCACATGCTACTTGAGTAATGAAATTACAAAGAACACGTTATGTCAGAATACTTTGTTTCATATAATGGCAAGCTATTATTAACGCAGAAAACTTTCATTCCACAAGACTGTCCTTCATTGGGACCATAGATAAGTGGGCTGTACAAGCAGGTGGTCTTTATACACAGGTTGTATGCTCAGCCATAGGCCATATGTTAGTTTTCCGAATGTGTATTCTGAATGTAGTCATCCTCTGAGTTTCAATTATCATTAACTTTTTAGTGTAATATGCCACATAAACCTAGAAGTTTGAGCATTTTAGAAAACATAATAATATTTCTACCATATCAGAAATTTTTACAAAGAATATGGCCAATAATTTTATCTCAATATTAGGAAGTACTGCAGGAATCTGAGTCATTATGTGCAAAGTCTAACAGCATCCTAAGCCTGGAGACCCAATGTGAGCAGTCACCAGTTGTACAGGAATCATTTCAGATGGAGAAGATGTGGAGTGTGAAACTAGCCTTTTTAGACAGGTGGTCTTTATATACAGGTTCTTTGTCATTGAGAAGATATGTGAGTCTGGAACTGGTCTTTCACAGGTGTCTTTGGATACAAGTTCATTGAGATTGGAAAGATATAGGGACTACATGTATCTGAAACTGCCAAGCATAGCGTCAAAGCCCCTGGGCTTCTTATTTTGTGTAAAATAATTTTGAAAATGAACCTGCAATGGTTATATAGATGTCAGCTTTACAACTCCTTCTGCTAAATGTCCATTTTAAGGTAAGACCACATTTTACTGGACTTGTGATTAGACCACCTATCCAGACTAGTAGGTGTTATGATGTATGTATATGTGTTATATGGCCTTACAATATAGGGAGAGAACTAAAATGTATGAGCAACCTCTCTTGTGGCTCTTGTAAAGATGTCCATGTATCATATGTTTATATAGCCTGTTATTGTGTGGGACTTGATTTGTGGCGCTTGAGAGAAGATAAGCTAATATTTCAACATTTGTTTGTTGGCCTACTGTTCTTGCTGAAACTATCTGGTTTATATTCTGATGTATATGTATGTTTGTGAGTGTAGAATAGCCTGTATTTAATATTTATATTTCATTATAGTAAATGTACCAATGCAATATATTTTGATACGCAGATATTGGAATGGAAATGTTACCCCAACTTGATCTGTATGTAAAATTAAAGATGTATCTTTGCTACCAGGTAAATTATCACTGGCTTTCCTTTTATTGACAGATGTGATACATGTACATGTAGATAAGCAAATAAAGCATCAACATTTTACTGCCTTGATATCTTGTGAACATTCTCTTACATATTTTGATGATAAGTTTATTCAGCCGTAGTTCCAAGTTGCTTTCAGGTCATTACGTAGGTAAACATGGTAAAGAGATTTGACCGATCATCTCTCAAAAGGTAAAGATTTTTACCTTTAATTGAATATAAATGCTTAACAACAATTTTAACTGGATAATACAATGAGCTGTAATCAATGGCTAAAGTTTATCATGCACACCTTTTCCATATGATTCAGTAAACTATGTCCTTTACCACATACTTGTAAGATGGACAGATATATTTCACATATTCACATCTAGCATGTACATGTACATATACTAAGTAATGCGGGAGGGACACTTTTGAGTCACATGGGAGCCAGGGGTACAGCCAGTGATGGGCAAAAAGGACTAGCAGCTAGTAGATCCAGTCATATTACACACACAGGACACATCCAGTCTTCTTTCTTGTGGGGAACAGTCTTTGGGGTCAGTTCAGCACATTGAAAATGTAGCCAAACTTTACATTTGACACACTGAATACTGTTTTCATTGAAGGTGCTGGGACTTTCCGGGCAATCCTGACCGCATCGGCCGCACAAATATGCAATAGGATACACTGGTTTTGTCAGGATAGATTTGCATCCACTCTGACCTGCATTGCTGGGGAGAGTGAGGGGTCTGCAACAGCTTTCTTCTTTTGCAGCATAGCTGTGATCAGCGGTTACAGGCCGGAATGCAAATTTGTTCTTTTTCATGAAGTGAGGTATGACATAGGAAAACCACAAGTACTGAAATTTCTTGACCATTTCCTCCCACATGTTCTTATTAAAGCGAATTCTCTCAAGGTGATGGCCATGAGTTGTATAGACAAAGTAATCTGCATGTCCATATCCACTGCATGCCATTTGACCTTGCACCTGAAACATATGAAATGAGTTTTGCTTCAGCTTCCCATACTCACTGAGGTGTCCATAGTTGTCGGAACTTGGCACCTTATCAATACAAACCAAAGGACATTTAATCTCTACAACACCATAGCCATGGCATTTACAGTGAGAGACCAAATCTGGGGTTGCAGCCAGATACTGGTGGCATGGATGGATCATCAGACCACATTCAGTGCCAGTGAACTTCTTATGCCGTTGCTGCATCAGCCTTACATAAACCTTCTTGGCATGCGGCTCCATCGAAATTCCATGCTTGGCTGCAAAAGACAGGAAAGAACTTTCTTCTGTGCCTTCAATGCAGCTAATGATGGATGATGCATTTTCTGACGGCTTTTCAAGCAATGTGGAGGCTCTTGTGTAGGCTCTCTTCATGTTACTGGCTGTGATCCTACCACAGCGGTGTTCCTTCCACACACTAGAGGATGCTTGTTCACGTGTAAGCTTTTCAATAGTCTGCAATCCTGTCTCAGTCAGCCTGGAGGCAGCAAGCAGCTGATGCCGAAACTGTACCTCTGAAGAACCATGACTGGCCATCTGTTGCGCTAGGAGAATGAGCGAAGGGGGGCAAACTGGTTGGGGTGGCTCAGGCATCTTCTTCATGTCCATCAGTTGAACAAAACACGAATCAGGGACTTCATCACGGAAGATGTCCGCAAGATTGGATAGGACCTTTCCACTGTCTGCTGCATATGTTTCTTGCTCCTTAGACAGCGGAGAAAACACACTTCCCAGTTGCTTGGCAGACATCTGATGGTCATCTCCAAAGTCTTGGGAGAAGTAATGGTCTTTTCTGAATTTAAAGTCTCTCAGCCGGATTGTGTGATGCTTGGAATTTTTGGCAGAGGGAATGTTCCACTGGCACAGTCTAGAGGTCGAACTTTTGGTTGCCATTCCTGCCCGGACCGCAGACTCAATCCTAAAAAGCAGACCAGCAACATGGTTGCATGTGCCATGCAATCCGACAGGGCAGGTACAGTAAGCACTGTGGATTCGGCCTCCAGGCACAGACTTCGAGTCTTTCTCCACAGCAGCCCATACCTGGTAATCCGGCATGGTTGTCCTCATAGTTGGGGAAACTCGTACACTCAACAAACACACTGGAAAGTTTTCGCTGATGTCATGAATGTGGACGTCCTTGACATGACGAGACTTAAAGTAGCGGAAAGCCTTCCCTAATTTGTATTCGTTCATCAGCTGATGATACAGTTCGCCCGTTGTCAAATCTCGAAGATAGTAAGATATGTCCGTTATGGTAAGGCATGGCCACTCTGACATGGCTTCTTCGCCCCTCCAACCATCCAGAAGCGAAAATGGGTCTGGCAGAGTCAACCCATTGTCAAGCCTCAGTTTATCTTTATAGTCAGACAGGTTACACCGAAGCTTGTGCTCCGCTGATGCATCAACTGGGGCCCCATCTTCCCAGGCAATGTAGGCTCTAGCACTTAGTGTGCTATGGTCACCATCTATGGCCTTGTTCCTCATGGCTAGGAAGGCCTTGAGGGAAGACACTGACCATAACTTGACATCTTCCAGAGAAAGTTTGTCATGGGCAGACAAAGCACAGTCTTCATCCAAGGGAAAACTGTCACTAATCTTTTGTTTCTTCTTTGGAATACACTTCCCTTTATTAGTCCGTCTTGAGCATCCTTTCACAGACATTTTTAAAATATTAGATTTTAGGAAGAGCACAGAATCAGATACGATCCCGACCAATATAGATTGATACTGAACAACGAACCGATGACCTCACCAATTATCGCTCACTTAAAACTCTACATGTTATTACATATATAGATGAAAAAAAATAAATCTATTAGAGAAATAAGAAGCCTTTTATGGTTTTATTGAAATTTATCACTTAATATTTATATGTTCACAGTCAACTAATGTGTTTATTTCCGAATTTATTGTCAGGCCTTTGGGCGTTTGTTTACGGGCGTCCGCGGTCTCCATGCACGTGGTTTTATTTACCCGAACATTATAATGAGCAAGCCGGAAATCGGAACTGTGTCATCGTGTATATGGTTGTTATGAACTCTCCAAAAGAAGACGTCCTTGGAAATGTGTAGTCAAAAAAGATTTTATTTTCAAACGCCAGATGGCGCACGCTGTATTACGAGTCCATAGAATTAAATAGTGTATCGAACTTGCAGGAACATGCAGCCTCTACATATACAGTGGTCCGACTCCCCCTATTTTAAGACAACAATGGTTTATGGAAGTCTGATCCTATTTCTTAAAATAGCATAATTCAATATCACAAAAAATGCACATCAGGACCAAAATACGTGTCTTATAATCAAGATAGTCTGACATAAAGGGTTGTAAAATAGAGGGGAACATTGCACAGGGCAAATACTGCGCCGGGGAAATATAACATTATAAGAACCTGTAAATCAGTGTGGTTGTTATATTAAGTACTTGTACATGTAGGTAACCTTTATACATACATATAGGTGATATTTATAGCAAAACTGATTCACCTCGAACATGCAGAATGGAACGCGTACATGTCCATGGGGTGGCAATGTTCAGGAGACTGATATAACAGGGGATCGTACTCTGAGGTATCGCACGCGGTTACGACTGTGCTGGGAAGCTGCCCGCCCAGCTATTGTTACTTGAGTCCGAGACTGTGTTTCGTAGATTGGGACAGGCACAATGTACATCATTGGTACTGCGTGTACATACCCGGTATTTATAATACCCATACCGTGAATAAAGTATCTTGTATATAATGTATTACGCACAACAAAGGGACTGCAGATACATGTACATTATAATTATGCTGTGAACAATGCAGTCCAGAAAACATACCCGGAAATATACATTTAGTATTCAAATGTGAGATGTTCACGGATTTGAGACAATAAAAGGATGAGACGCGTTGTTATGGTTTTAGTGCATACATGTACACATATAGGTTTCAGTTCTGTCTCTTTTGGAGTCAGAAATGGGCAATGAATTGTGGCTCCTGTGTCACGAAATCAATGGATGGAAATTAAAATCAATTCGGCTTAAATTGCTTGCATGCTATTTTCTGTTTTATGTGTTTGCCACACAGATGACCAACGTTAGCTGATGTCCGCTTGATTTTCGCCTGCAGTCAACATGTCTTTTTTGTGTTCAACCTGAAGGTTAATAGCCAAGGTAATGTATATATAGAAAATTGGCTGCAGAGGCAGCAGGTAATATCGTCCGCTGGCGCTATTTATTGCCTCTGCAACCAGGACCAAGACCTCAGGTGGCCACGGATGGCCGTAATTTCACCGGTGAACAGAAGTGGAAGTTGTGTGTATATAAATATCCCTTTACAATCCGGCAGATTATGGGGGACAGTGTGTGAGGCTTTGAGAGTGAGAGGTTTATGGTGGACGGCCAGCTGTAACTAGTAATCTTACTGGCCGCAGAACTGGGGGACTGCAGCCATGTTTTACTATGGGACGTTTGACTCCTTGCAGGATCTAAGATGACAAGTGACTGGTTCTTCTATTTTCTTTTGACATAACATGTGCCACGGTAAAGAGCAGTGTCTGCTTTCTTACGACTGGCCTCCTCCGTCGTAACTGACCCAGCATCCTTCAATATTACACAGGAACTATTAGGAGCACGGCACCGTCGAGCACCTTCGAACTGCATATTGTCCGAATTGACGACAAGATCGTCGAATGGTATACGTTCTGCCTCTAGTCCTGCCAGAAATATATATGTCTCTACCATCTTTCACGCTATGTACTGTCTGGCCATGTATGTCAAGGTACGTTATTAGAGAAGGTTATTGCAACCCGACAATCAGCAATCAGTCTTGCGTTTGAGAAATCTAGTCATACTGAAAGTCAGAGAAGTAAGTGAGAATGGCCACGTGGATTCTATTCGTATGCTTCTGTATAATGAGAACTTGCCAAACCCTATTCCGCAGAACACTTCCTGGTACATCTTTTAACCTCACCAATGTAATCTAGTCAAGCAACATTTTTACCAATTATTGTACTATGTTTTCTCTGGCAACGGAGGTTGAAATAAATAAATAAATAAATAAAATACATGTAGCCAATACATGTAGCCTGCGCAGTCGAGCGACAGAAAAACGTCACACTACAGATCCTGACCCCTATCATCGAGTCTAGTAATATCATCCATATCATCTTCATCCCAAATCAAGTCTGCCTCAGCATTTTGTGAAAAAATATCGTACAATGTACGTTGACCGTTATCAGTTGCACTTCAAATCAACACTTCAGGTATATTATATTAACTGAGACAATCGTCATGTTTCATCACATTTTTATTATGCATGGACAGTGCCATGTGTACATGCATCAACACATTTCCATTGATTTGCCAGCGTTAACGCCAATAAAGTAATTCGAATCTGAAATAAAAGTCTTCTCATCTCACCACAGCCGCATGTACATGTAATTACCTGTGCCCGACAGCACATATACCGGAAACAACCTTTGCATACATAACATGCATCAGAGATTAGCAGTTCCTACACACACTGATATACACACAGATCTGCAGTATCGGGTGACGACTGACCCTCTATCGGGACACAACAACACACGCACACAATGGGCAACTTAGTGGAAGGTGAGGGGACAGAGACGACGTGTCACATTATCCCCAACTATCCGCCCGGAGCCATTCCACGACCCTGTCAACTTGACACTATTCTGTCCCTGGCAAGTCTGGCCTGTTCCAGGACACTGTCATACCCCACCCCAATCCCTCCCACAACGGCATGCTCTGTCGGACCAATGATCACGCATACGACACGTGTATCACTATGATCGTCATAGCATTACTTATGGATGGATGTGTCCTGGGAAGGCCGGTATTAGCTTAGTTTGACATCCCACTGAGGTCAACGCATGGGGTCACGGTACAGTACACAATGTGTACATCTATACTGCTACACCATAGTCAGAAGATTCTTGTACGCGAAGAGGGCGTGACCCTTACCTATTACCTAACGGTGTGTTAGATATCGACTTTACACTGCTGTAGCGACATACACATGCAATGTACATGTACCTGTATTTTATAGTATCCAATATTAGCATCTCAATATTTCCCTATCTGCATGCGTTGCCCTACATATCATCCTTTGTGTACACTACATGCGTCTTGCAAGGACTGCCAAGCCACATTGTACATCACGTGTTCCAAGTTGTAAAATATCCTTATGAATATTTATGATAGATTAATGTTTCCAAAACCAAAATACACCACAATTACTGTACCATCTTGTATTGGTTCACTGTTGCAAAGATAGCACAATATTTAGCGATATCGAGCGTTCTATAATAACGTAACTTTTTGACCGCAAGAGAACTGCGCAACTCGGTACAATTACCCTGCGAACCAGAGAACATTACCAGCCTTTCGAGCAAGCAGCGATGACGGTCGTTCTTAACGGGCTTTGGGAATGAAAATGTCTTGTCGGGACCTATTACTAGTATCTGAACATACATGTAGATTTTTTTTTTTTTTTTTTGATTTCAGGGCCGGTTTGTAGAGTCAGTACAACCCGACTTCCATCTTAAAAAACCACGTCATATTCCACAGATACGTCTGCAAAATTCCAGTTGATTGAGTGTATGTCTAACTACTTTTTCTAACTGATAACTCATGGGACACGGTCTAACTTCTGTATGTATGGTTACAATAGTGGCAACCTTATCTGATACACGTAACTATTCTCTACACGTCCGCTGAAAGTGATTTTTTGTCAATCAATAATCGTAACGTAGCACTTTTCCTTTATCAGCAAGAATTATCATTATGGCTGTTAAAATGCTCGTATGTCTCGCACAGCACATCGCCGTGTAATCTGCTCGAACAATGGTATATTGTGATTTATATCTCCGGAAGCTATTAATCCCAGTCGGCTGCTGTAGCTTGTAGCCGATCGGCGTACCTTCTCGCTCAACACAAGCCTCACTCTACGGAGGAATTATGGTAATGGTTGTCCTTGAGTTGATTTGGTTAGCGTGGCCTTCAGTATCGGTGGCATGTCAGCAATAAAACCGAGCTCTTTATATCATTTCGGAGTTCCGAGCGGTTCCATACGTAGGATTCTATATGCAAGGAGCACAGATTAGACCTAGGAATGGCCTCTTACAGTTTTCCAGAGTTCATTGCCTAAAGAGGGCCAGGCAATGTAGATCAGCTACCCGAACATGACCGTGCATATTGCGGTGCAATCCAGAAGTACAGTACGGTATCCAATTACTGTTAAGGTTTGAGATCACATTGTAGGGCATTTCAATGGCCTTTTATGGCTCTGCGGGCATGCTCTTATGCAAAATTTCCCGACATGCTCTGTTTCTCACTCAGAGCAGACGAATTGAGGTGATGTGTAACAATCTACCCGACTGATATCAAGAGAAGTGGAGGCGAGAATTAAAATGCAAAGTTATCGACGCACGGCTGTCGCAAACTTTAAGAGGAACGTTCTGAAATGTAAAGTGAACCTGTTTCAGCGTCTAACCGGAAGTTTGCGACCATTTGTTAAAGCAACTTTTTAATGCCTTTTCCTCTGTTAGTACCATTTTGCGGTAATGAAGATAAAAAAAAACGTTTCTTTCATGAAACACCCAACCTATACATTGCACAATTATGTGGTTTCAATTTTCTGTTGCAGGTGTATATGGAAACAAAGCAACACAGTGTACCATTCACATATTAACTGGAATCTGCGTACAGCTACCTTCACCACGTCTTCAGTGTGTTTGATTTCCCGCTGCTCATTTCGCCACCGAGTTGTTATCGTGTATATCTGGTACCTGCCCTGACAGATCAATCTCTAGGTCTGCCCTGTCACTGGTAGGCTGCGCTGTCCCCAGCATTGTTTGCCCGGTGTCTATCTCAGTGCCATCACCTCACGCACTCCTGTTACCACCAATCGATCACAACTTCCCGGGTTCAGGGATGGGTTTAGGGAGTTGGTTCCTTTGATTTCATCTGACATCAAGGGTTGCTATCACTCCGCTCCACAGGTGTCGGGCGATAATGCCCAACGTACCGCTGTGACATGTGTTCCCGTGTTAACGGCCGCGAAAACGTCCAAAGAGTCGCGGGGTCTTATGAAACATTAACGGCGGTGAATAATACCAAAGGAAAATTTAAATTAACTGATTGTACTGATTGTTGTGTCTCAGTTTTCGTCTCCAGCCATGTGGCATGGCTCAGTATATATCGAAGTTGGGCTGAAAGCTTCGGAAGCTTGTTCACAAATTACAAACAAAAACCTCTTGGAGGATAAAAACTGGCTCCGTGCAAAGCCAGCTCAGCTGCCGTAACGGCCACATTTTGTTGGACGGTGAAGGCAATCCCACTCCAGTGTGTGAATGTCCAAGGTGGCGTGAGGCCGGGATTGCGGACTGGCTATAGGGATATACTGCCGTTACCTCAGATACTGGTATAGGACTGGATCCTGGATACATTATGCTGTTGTACCAGTGTCTGGTGAGGATCCCTAGACGCCTTCTGGAAGCACGTGCTGCTGTGCACCAGACGTTGCAGTGGAGTAAACTGTAGAAAATCTCACACGATTAAACGATTAATCTCATACGATTTAAAAAGAGGTCGTGTGCACCAAGCATTGTCACTTGAAAAAAATGGAAGATTTACTAAACGTCAGCACGTACATTGAGAGCGTAGGCAACAGCAGTTTACTGCCCCTGTCTAACCAGACCGCCTCCCGGCACGCGGGACTCGACCCCACAACCTTGATCACTGTGCCCATCTACGGCCTCATCTGTGCCGGGGGTCTCATAGGGAACGGGCTGGTGGTGTTTGTCATCAGTCGCTACACCAAG
>JAAUYG010095675.1_pt1 | contig 11235 bp, 3 predicted proteins | sample 7278091 | NCBI WGS metagenome assembly JAAUYG01 (sample SAMN14350201, study PRJNA611818) | marine sediment metagenome | isolation source: surface marine sediment (0.6m) | place: French Polynesia: Moorea | collected 2018-08
GAGAAATCGCAGCAACACCAAACAATTTGTAACCACAGTAACTCCAAGCATACACTGTAACTATAGCATCACTAAACATTTAACATAACTATAGCAACACCATTCACAGACTGAAATACCGGAACCCCCTACAACAGAAAGATGATGGAATACTTAACACAGGATAATTGAACACTTAACAAGAACGATGCAATTCAACGAATATTAACTGCAGCCTTTTCGTGCAAGCTACAAAAAGGAGCTACAAACAATCAGCTCAAAAATACTTTTAAATTTTAGTAATAACCCTTTGAAGCAATTTCTACCCAATGTTCGGCGTATATAAAAGTTGGCACATGAAGCAGACTCTCCAGTGCACGACATATCCCGATGGTGAGGTCCCTGTCACGGACGTGTATCTCCTGCTCAGGGAGGTAATAGTTCCGGATCCCAGGTCTTTGGTGTTCTGGGCCATGCTTCAGTATTCCAGACAACATGCGAAGTATGCGCAAAGCCCAGAGCCGGGCTTTCCTGACAGTGTCCTCAGTCAATGGAGGATGAGAACAGTCAGGCAGTGTGTCATTATGGACAACTGCATCAGAATGCTGCGAGTCGTGACACATTGTAATTTTCCTATCAAAAGAGGTTGGTGAGCAGCGGGCAAGAATTCTCTGGTTGTGATTAACGTCCTGAGGGCCAGTTCTCTTTATCATCTTGGACAGATCGATGCCATTTTGTTTGACGTTACCTTGGTATTTGCCTATCAGGAGATATGGCAGAACACGTTCTTCCGCTGATAAATTTTCCGTACTGCATTGACATTTATCATGAATGCGATGTAGGTCTTCCATCTCTTTTGTTTCCATGGTGACATTTGTTTCCTTTACATGCTCTAACAGCTGCTGACACAATTCTCTAATGTCATTATCATAGCTTGACCGGTTCTCTTTGATGAAGGAACTCAACTTGTGCATTCCCGGGTAAATCTCTGCCAATTGCTCATCTGGATCTAGAACCCACAACAGTCCCGTTTTCAGCATGTACGAAGGGAGAATGGCGTCAGAATCATAGATTGCGCCGCTAGCTGTTTCGAATGGTCCAGTCAGTGACCGAAGCACTTTGACAAGGGTATAACCACACAACACCTCATATGGAAGGCACTGCAGGAGATTCCAGTCCTTCTGTGAACTTGAAAGCTCCAGCCCTCTGTGATATTCCTCACCAACCATCCGTGTTTCCGAATGTCTGGGTCTTAGCAAGGCGATATACCCATCCAGCTGATCATCTTGCACGCAAGGTGCTAAGTCTACCGAGATCAACTGTATACAGTCGGCAGGCTTATACGATAGTGTTAGCATGCCTACATAGCCGTTCTTCCTCTTGCAGTTCTCCACAGCAACGCGCATCTTCTTCATACAATTCTGAACTGCTATTTTTTGCAATGCATCCAGGAAAACTTTCCAGAAATCTGCACAGAACTGCATGCTGTAAAATCTTTTAAAACCCTTCCAGTTCCAGTAGCGTGCATTTTTTGTCAGTGGCGTAACCCTAGCTGCAGACATGTGGATGTGGTTGGTTGTTTTGAGATCAAGTTCCCTGATATCAATTTCAAAGTACTTTGTGAAGTTGACAAATACAATTGAAACATCCATTTCATCCAACAAACCGCACTTGGTAGCTTCCTGTAGGCTACCTTTCACCGAAGGCCTGAACATAAACATGGGGTCTAATGTAGCCACCTCATCACTAATTTTCTGCAAGAGATGAAGAACCATGACGATCAACCACTCATTGCTTTTCTCGTACAAGTCCACCATCCCTTTAGTCTTATGACATAGTATCTCCCTCAAGTCTCCCGTCCCAAGGAACGTCCAAAGGCATTTTTCCTCCAGGCCGATCAACTGGTGCAGCTTTAGTTTGGGTTGGAAAAGGCGTTTAATTGTTTGCTGAATGTCTGTTAATTGCACACAATCACTCGGCGTGTTTGAGATTACTGACACACTTAGAGTTCCACTCAGTACTTCAATGCACCGTTGACCTGACAGGTTTCTTAGCATGGGGACACTGTTGGAAGCTGTGGCCGTCTGGGTGCTGTGTAACATGTACTCAAGGGGCCTAATCCCTATGTTATCTTGCTTCTGGATATTTAGGCATATGTCAGGATCGGAGTGCAAAGCACACTGCAGAAACTGACCATTTAGACACATGCATGCAATGTGGTATGGAAGCCTTCCATTGGCATCTGACTGAGGAAAACTAAGCCCAATGGTGTGTGTCATGCAATGGATTTTGTCCCCCATGTTTCTAAGGCAGTTGGTCTCCATAGCAATCAGATGAAGTGGAGTCTGTCCTAACATGTTAACAGGGTTTTTCTCGATAGCTGATGGTAGTATTCGTGGGGGTAATTTACATAACATGGCTGTCTGCAAAGAGTGCAGACTGATCTTTCCTTCTACTCCTTCGTATGGCTGAAACAAACACTCGTCATTCCTGGTATGGCCGTGGAGCTGTTCTGGGAGAAAGCCATACAACCAGTTATCTGAAACAGTGGAGTCTGACACAACACTCGAAATCACCCCAAGAAAATGATCTGGTATATACCTATTGTGTTGTAGCGCTGCTACTAGTATTAGGGACAGGGCAGACATACCATAGTGTGACTTTAGCATCGGTGAGCTGTCAGCAGGGAAATTTTTCACATATTTATCCCATATATTGTCACACACACCTGAGGTTTCACCAAAAGCAATGTACATGGCACCTGTCTCCCCGTTCATGTTGACGTGGTGTGGGTCACCCCCTGCTGCTAGCAGGAGGTCCAAGGTCTTCCAGTGACCATTTACTGCTGCTGCCACAACAGCACTTATGAGAAGTTCATCAGCTTTGGACACATCTGCCCCAGACCTCAGGAGCACTTTAATGGCGTCAATGTGTCCATTCTGACTGGCCTGTATCAGTGCCGTCCGCCCACTCTGTGAGGCTAGTTTGACCCTGGCCCCAGCCTGTATCAACAAGGAGACCACCTTGCTGTGTCCTCCCTGGGCGGCCTGGATCAGGGCAGTTTTCCCAGTGTTGTTGGGCTGGTCCACTTCCGCTCCATACTCAACCAACAATCTCACCAGATCCAGGTGGCCATTCTGGCTGGCTAACAGGAGAGGTGGACTACCATCAGGTCCAGGTAAATTCACATCAGCATTGTTTGTATGTAGAAATGTGGCTACGTCAATATGGCCATGGAGCAACAGTTCTGCGATGCTCACATAGCCCATCTGGGATGCGAAAGTTAGTGCTGGAGAATGATCCCCCTGAGACACAGCCATGTTCACTGTAGCCCCATTCTGAAGCAATACTTCCACAACTTCATTGTTACCTTGCATGCTTGCTGCCATCAGGGGAGTAAAACCTTCTCTATCTGCTAAATTAACTTCAGCCCCCCTTTCGAGTAACAGTCTCACTATATCACAATTTCCTCTTTCGCTTGCCATGAACAGAGTGGTGACACCACAGCCTGTGTAAGCATTCACATCGGCTCCCCTATCTAACAACACTCTAACTATTTCTCTGTTACCAAATCTGCCAGCATGGTGAAGACATCCCCAGCCCTTGCAGTCAGTAACTTGAGCATTTGCTTGGTATTCCAGTAGCAGCTTCGAAATGTCGGTATGTCCATAGAAACAGGCCTCCAATAGGGCAGTCTTACCATTCTCTAACGCCACATTGGCATCCGCCCTTGCCTCTAGCAAATTCCTGACAATAAGTGTGTGACCTTGCTGACTGGCCTCTAACAGTGGAGTCATACCATCATTTGACACCACATTGACGTCTGCCCCTGCCTCTAACAGTGTCCTGACAACATCAGTGTGGCCATGAAGACTGGCCTCTTGCAGTGTGGTCCTGCCTTGTTCTGCCACCATATTGGCGTCCGCCCCAGCCTCTAGAAGTGTTACCACAATATCGGCGTAACCTAACTCACTGGCCACCAGCAGTGGGGTGGCATCAAGCAGCCCAGGAAGGTTAACGTCAGCTCCATGCTCTAACAACAATCGCACTGCTTCAGTATGACCTTGTAGACTGGCTTGTAACAATGGTCGTTGACCGGCCTTCAAAGCCATGTTAGCATCGGCTTCATGTTCGAGTAGTAGTCGAACTGTGGCCATGTGACCTTCACGAATTGCCACTAGTAGGCTGGTACAGCCACTATTCTCAACAGCATTCACGTCTGCTCCATGCTCCAGCAAGAGCCTCACGATTTCTATGTGATGATTTTCACTGGCCTCATGCAGACTCGTTACACCTTTGTCATCAGGTGTGTCAACGCTTGCCCCCCAGTGCAGCAGTGTACGTACTGTGTTAGTGTGTCCAAACTGACTGGCAACGCACAAACTCATGGTTCCCATGAAATCAGCAGCCTGTATATTCGCTCCAAATTGCAACAGAAAATTAACTATATTTACAAATCCTCTCTGGCTAGCCTGGATCAACGCAGTTCGGCCGTTCTGTGCTGGTAAGTCGACCAAAGCACCCCTGGCGAGTAGCAGGCTCACTATATCACTGTGTCCAGACTGGACTGCCTGTATTAGAGGAGTCAAGCCATTGTGTGCTGGTATGTTTATGTTGGACCCTTTGTCTACTAACAGCCTCACAATATCACTGTGGTTGTGCGTGCAAGCCATAATGAGTGGATATTCCCCTTTGTTGTTGTTGAGGTTCACATCGGCTCCTCTCTCCAGCAATAGTCTCACTACAGTCCAATGGGCATTCTGGGTGGCAACAAGAAAACTACTGGTACCTCCCATGTCAGCGTTGTTGATGTTTGCTCCAGCGTCCAGAAGCAGTCTCACAATCTTTGTATGGCCAAAGTAACTTGCGTAAAGCAGTGATGTCTTGCCATCGTGTGTGCAAGAATCCACATCTGCTCCCGCTTGGAGCAGCAACCAAACCATTTCGGGGTAGTTTCCCCCACTGGCAAGAACCAACGCACATTCTCCATCATCTGTCCGTCGGCTGATGTCAGCTCCCCATATCAGCAGCATCTGTACAACATCAATATGTCCATGCCTACTGGCTAACAGCAACGCTGTGTCACCAGTTATGTAACATCTGTCATTTACATCCACACCGGAGAGTAGAAGCAGCTGTACCACGTCATTGTAGCCATTCCGAACGGCTAGCATAGCAGCTGTTAATCCACTGTCTGAACGCATGGCAGCCTTAGCACCGCCCTCTAGTAGCAACGCCACTATTTCTGTATATCCTTCCTCACTGGTGAACATCAGGGCACTGCGTCCTTTCTTTGGAATATAGTTAATATCAATGCACACAGCAGTACTTTCAATGAGAGGTTCTGTGGTAATATAGTAACAACGATCATATATGACTTCATTTTCAGCAATCTTGTATGAGTTTCTCGTGTCATCCTGTTTACTCAAGGATAATAAATATTTCACGACGTTCACGTGCCCCAAGTATGAAGCTATCATAAGGGAGTTCATTCCTTCCCAAACTGTGTTGATATTGGCACCAACAGCAACGAGCTCCTTTATTTCATCTGTCTTACCTAGGAACACGGCTTTCTTCAGGAGATCATCTAGTGTTGGCTGTGTTGCACTCAACAAGAATAGTCTGCACGCCATGTTAATCATCCAGTAGTGGCAGCGACTATCCAGCACATGTACCGTATAAGTCACCAACAGACTTTGTGTGGGCTAAGGATAGAACTAAAAAAGTATAGTGTGAGAGAGAGAGAAAAAAAATAGCATAAATCAACTACAATGTAGCAATTTATTTGGCATACACCAAATACTTGAAAAATTCCAAAACAGAAAGCTTAATAATGCATGTGATTTTTTTGTAGTACAAACTTTTAATATAAGACCTTCAATACCTCCATGGCAAGCCATTATTTTTGCTGTTATGCATTTTGTATCATTACCATGTCTCTGACAGTGTGCCATGTAATCTTACTAAACATTAGATACTGGCTTGTGTAGATAGTCATGCCCCCACAGATCAAATTGTGTTGATTCTATTTACTCATTCAGTGTCTTGTTAGATAAGTCAAGGGCCGAGTAAGGATGACAGCTTATAAATGCCAAGGCGAAGAGAACAGAATGCAGTACACCACCTCTGAACTCAAAGGTAAATTTCGTCTATCTCTGTATTCAATGTGTGTTTATTCCAGGACCCACTGATCAACTTGTGTTTTAATCCTGTATTCATTGACCAACTTATGTGTACTGTGATCAATCAAATTTATGCGTGTACTCATCGATCATATTATGTTTATTCCTGCATTCCTGTATTCACTAATCATCTTTGCTTACCTTATGCACTTATTGCTTAACATGTGTCTATTCCTGTGCTTATTCTTTGACTGTTTATTTCGAAATTAATTGATCAACATTTGTTTATTCCTGCACTCACTAATCATCGTGTATTTATCCCCAAATACAACGATAAATTAATTTTTATTTCTTTTCTCAATCTTCAATTCCTTATTTGTGTACTCGATAGCAAATTTGCCATTATTTCTGCGCTCAATGATCAAATTGATTTATTTCAGCACTCAATGATTAATTTATTTTTCCTGCATTGACTGATCAACTGGTGTTTATTGCTGCACTGAGAGTTCAACTGTTGTTTATTTCTGCACTCAATCACCAATTGGTATCTATTATTCAACTCCTATTTATCATTGCAAGCCATTTCTTGCAGGTCAAAGTCCAAATATGAAATTCCACACAAGCCTATGATGCCAAAGAAATTGCTGGCCTGACACATTGTGATAAAAATGTTTGATTCAATTAAGTGAACCGTCTTTCTGGTTCACACAGCCCGTTTTACGTTAATGTTGGTATTGTGATATTCCGCGAGTGTGTTCTCTTATTCGTAACTCTTCTCACATTTGTAAGACTGGTGATTCGCACCTGTGTTCCGGTGAATATTAGACACCACTGTTTCATTTGGATATGAGTTCCAGAACAAATAACAGAAGATCAAAGGATGATTACAAATTTATTACCAAAATAAACTCTGGTGGATATTATAGAAGTTCAGCACAATTAACCAATTAATACGATCAACTTTTTAGAAGAATGATACCAAAATACAAATACACAGATTTAATACTCACTCGCTGTCTAGATTAACACAATCCAAAGTAATATGGTATCACAATATGGAAACTAGTGAATAATTCTGAAATTTGAGGTATCCTGATTAGTTCTTGAAACTTCTCTTTGATAAACCTGACACTACCTCAAAAACCTTTCCACATTGCTATTCTGGGGAAATCCTACTGTTCTTGATCGTTTTACATTAAGACAAGGGGCAGTTGTGTTTCTTAGGAAAACTGATAATGGGGTTGCGAAATGACATGGCACAAACTACATGGTTAAATCAACACCTGGCCTCAACTGAGCCTGCATAACTTTATCTTACAACATCAGTTCCATTTGATCATTTAGGCTCGTAAGCGAAATTGCTGATTTCCGTAGTCAGAAAACAAGATAGATCTAAATTAGCTCATCACACCTACACCGGAGTACACGTGCAAACACACCTGAATTCCACTTGCGTGATCTGGAGAGGTCAAAAACAGACTTTAACCTGAAACCCTCCCCTTCCCGTGCATGAGAGACATGAATGAATTATCTGAGAGTAATACTTGTTTATGGCGTGCTGCAACCAATGCCACTTCTTTTGTTAAGATATAGAGTAACTGTCGGGCACAATGATTTTTGATGATATTTTAAATGACATATAGAGGCCTTACAAGAATTGAAATTCAATATTTTGGTCAATTGGAAAATGAAAAATACAGATATCTCACCAACGCCTAACCATCGAGCATGTAGATTGAAACGAATTAAAATTGGGAATCAGGTGTAAGGTATAAAGGTATATGGGTTATTTAACTTCCGACCATTCAAGGTCATTTTGGGTCATATGACTGTCGAAATGCTAATCCTTCTGCTACTGTCACGCCTTTTTGAACCAAACTTTTTAGATGTGCTCTGTAGCAATCCATACAAAAGTTACTTCTTGGAATTTTGAAATTCAAAATTTATTTCTTAATGAAAGATTGAAATTACTACCATGGCTAATGAGAAAATACCAAAACAAATGAAATATATTAGAAATGGATAATTATACAGTGAAATTGAAATCTGGGTTACTGTGATGCTACCTTTGACCTTTGGCACTCCAGGTCATTTTAGGTCATTTAGTGCACTTGTGTTAAAATTGAGGTGCAACTGCTTGAAAATGCTTTCGTTACAGAGTGACACCTACTGAAATCTGATAGTCAGTGACACTAACAAAACTTTTTTGGAGTCCTTTGGACTGTTTATTTGTTAAATTCATTTGGGGGTCATTGGTGCACTTTTCTCAAAAGTCTGAGCCACTTGTGCAACATATATGGAGCACACGGAATATTGTACTATTCAATCCTTTTAGGTCATTCAGTGTTTTATAATGCTAGTTTGGTGTGTTAGGGTTGGCTCTAGGTATAGTTGTCAACGGGAAAGCTAAGATTTAGCAGGAACACATACCACCCAGTCTTCCAGTTAGTTGGCAGTTGGCACCCGGTAATAATACACCACGGAGGGCAGATAGGAGGCTAAAATACTACATAAATTTCCCCCTTCTTAACACGTATGGCCTCATAAGTTCGGGCTTTTTACACCCTTACAGAAGACCATTTACAACCACCAAAATTAGTTACCAGACGGGGTAAGGATAGAAAAACAAAGCACACTAAAAGTTGGCTAAACGTGTCCACCGATAGGACTGATTGAGATGAGAACTACCAATTGTGCCAACACACATCAATAAAATGCGTTGACACATTTATACCACCCGGATTCTGAAACCCGGTTTTAAGGATCCGACCCCCGGCCACCTGGAATCCGGCATTTGATACCTGACCCTGGTGTCTGGTGTTGGAAGGCTCCGGACATATTAGGTGTCTGTTGCCTGACATTAAATGGGACACACAATAACAGGAGACAGATAGTACACTTACTTTCCCCATAAGGCACTGACAGAAAATTACGAGTATTTAGAACACCAGGACAACAATCTTAGAACATAGCACCAGGACTGTAAGTCTATAGGATAATAGTCATACTTTGGCAATATCGAAGATTAGATAGACAAGTCGCAGAGAAGATGCAGGGAATATTAAATATTACTGATGGATAAAACTGGTTGTAGAGTAAACACACTGGGCAGCACCTTTTTAAAAAGACATACAATAGTGTAGAATTAGACCTAGACAATGTCTGTACAGTGGAGCTGGGATAAGGAGTAACGAGTGACTGGGGTGTAACAACACCCTACCGTATGGTACCGTTGCAATTATCGACACGCAGGTAACTACAGCTACAATGCACCTAAAGTGCTCTGACTCGTGCAACCTGGAAAACGAGACAGACACACTCTTTACCCTTCTGCACGAACCATCTGAGGATCTATGTCTAACACAAATGAAAACCCGACCCTCATCGCCACAAGGTATACTTGTAAAACGGGAATGTACAAGGTGTGTGTGTGGGGGGGGGGGGGGCGGGGGCATTTGTGACACTGAAAGACACATACAGGGTAAGGCTATGTAAGACTGTAAGAAAAACAGAGTGTAAAAACGGGTGACAGTGTAAAAGTGATTAAAGGCCACTGACACCTACTTTGAACTTACACTGTACATACCAATACTGGTAGAAAGAGATGAAAACACTTCCCGACAGTAATTAAACACATGAGGACAATTGTTGGCTAATGGAATTATATATCGGGCTATACACACACCCCAGTTCATAATGTAGCATATTAGCTACCGTAGAAGGGATTAGAGCCTAGTTGCAGCCACTTACTGTGTGCGGGAGACCTGCCCGAGTTCTCCTGTACTCCCATGGTTTTTACAGCTTGTAAATCGGTATAATATTCTGTGGCGTGTCGTCCGGGTGGTCGTCGGTGCATTGGGCCTTCAAAAGTTGTCTAGGGGATTTCTTCGGCTCGTCGCCTGGCCCCGACGTTTTCCTGCCTCCTGGTTCGTTATTCACTGGACTGCCTCAGTCGAGCCTGCCCTCTCTTCTGGCACCCCACGGCTTTCCTTACTACAAGACCCTTCTACGGCGGTCATTCAGATCCACCGTAGGGGCAGCGATCTTTCTCTGTCTCGCTCTCCCCGTTGGGGGTCTACACTTCGGTCAGTTCGTCTGTTTGTTATGTCTATCGTCTCCCTCAGCTCTTCTCTCTACCGACCCTCCCTCAACAAGAACCCCACGTTCTTATGGCAGCGGGTCCCCTCTGGCTTGCCTGAACCGTACCCTCAATCAGAACAGCAAGGATTTTCATCGGCGTTGACTCGTTTATCGGCAATGACATCTGATGACAATCACTCCCTTCACGCTCACACGCTCATTTCACAACCTTCAGTTCACGTCACGTTTCAGCAGGCCTTCTGCTGTCTCCTATTGGCCGAGCGGCACATCTAACCCTGGTGGTATGAGGCGGTCGCCTCACCTCCTACCTATACACTGCACATAAGTCTGACTTCGAGTCCCGCACTCCCGCTGCGTTGCGTTGCCATACGGGAGTCCTATCTAACTCTTAAGTCTGGCTCTGTGTTCTCTCAATGCTTATCTGTTCTCAGTAAGTCTCATATTGCCTCAATAGTTCTGGTAAGTTCTAATCCCTGTTGTTTACCATTCTATATATACTAGACACCTGCCGTCTGCAGGTTACTAAGGTAACCAAGGGCGCCCTAATTCCTAGCCAATCAAAAGAGGCCCGCTGTTCGATTATCCTGCGCGGCCTGAACACCTGTTTTGCTGGTCGTTCTATTCTAATTTCCTTTACCGGTACATAGCGCCTTTCAGAGCTACCTAGGGGCCCTCGGAAATACGTTATCCTGACTAAACAAGTTATTCTCTAACTACTAATAAGACCAAACACGACGTTCCTATGACGATATTTAGCTAAGTTACCTTTATCGGTACACAAATCTCCATTAAGTGGCGATGCTCCATTGACTTTTATCTCGACCATTGGGGGTCAGCATTGGGACTCTGTACTAAGCTTTCTGCGCCTCGGAAACCCTCGGGAACAGTTACCATACACATCCTAGGCCTACTGCTACCGACTAAGCAAAGGGAAACACCTCCCTCGATCCCGATTACAGGATACCAATTTTATCGCGCCTGGCTAGTATAGCAGCGGGGGTATCAGTGCAGCCCGATTGTCTGCCCCCCCCCC
>JAAUYG010025456.1_pt1 | contig 11234 bp, 7 predicted proteins | sample 7278091 | NCBI WGS metagenome assembly JAAUYG01 (sample SAMN14350201, study PRJNA611818) | marine sediment metagenome | isolation source: surface marine sediment (0.6m) | place: French Polynesia: Moorea | collected 2018-08
AAATGGAGTCCCCATATATGGTTTCCTATTAATGTTTAATTGTAACATAGGAGCTAACTAATCTCCTTTACGAGCTATAATGCTTCGAAATCTGGGTGAGCTTGACTTTGACCTTTCAAGGTCACTCAAGGTCAAAAGTGATAGTGTCATTGGACTCGCCATATATGGTTTCCTATTGATGGTTAATAGTAACATAGGGCCTAACTTGGGCCTAAATTATTATTATTATTGTATAAAGGATATAGTATATAGCTGCACCAGAGTATATCAACAATTGCGGTCATAATCCAAGAAGCAGGTGGCTTTTTAGTTGTTTTCTTGAATAGGGTTAATTCTGAGGTGGACAGGATGTTCTAAGCTATCGGTGCAGCACATACCTACATATCCAAAGCGTCTCTCTCTATACACCTTCGATGAAAATATGCGTTCGGGATCAATAGGAGACAACTTGCAGAAGATCGATGGGGGCGTGTTGCTGTGTATGATAGATAAACTTATGACACCAGCATGTCATTGATGTACTGTAGAACCGTTCTTGAAAGACCACCCCATTGGCCACAAAAATGTGGTCTGTTAAGACAGGTGGTCTTTGGTGACAGGTTCAGTTATGTTGAAATATAGGGCCTTCTGCCAAAAATGTGTGGTCTTTGAAGACAGGTGGTCTCTCATGGCAGTGGTCTCTCAAGACAGATTTCACTGTATTATGGGGGGGGGGGGGGGGAGAAGTCCTTTTAGAGCCCTGAGGATAAACACGCAAACGTGGAAGGTTATGCGATAAAATTGGACGCCGGTAGCCAGTGTAAGAAGTCACGTAAATTAACATACACACACATTTGCGCAATGTGCGAGCACGCACCGGCTCTGTGGTTTCATTGACCGCTATACCCGTTTAGCATTACGTGGCGGCAACAGAGTACTTCTCAAAGGTGTAACCACCCTTTTTCGCATCGTCTACACGAGGTACTCTGTAAAACGCTCTGAGAAATGCCTGTATTTTACTCATTCAAAGCAGGGGAGTAATAAAAACTAGATGGCCATTGGTTGAAAATATAACCACATAACAGTGATGACAGCGCTAAACAATAAAATGATTGGCTCCGGTTGGCTGTCCAGAATGGCTTCTGATTGGCCCCGCTACTGGAAGCACAGCTGCTTCCAGTGTGAGTAGTAGCTGTGTTTATAGGACAATGGTAGCACAGGTGTGATGTGGCAAATGCATATAGGCGATAATACTGACAAATTTAAGGTGATGTATTTTGGACTCCCTCCAGCTTATCTAAGAAACAGTTTGGAGCACCGACATTATAACACATTATTTATTGTCCACTTTGGATATTGCAAACATCGATATTGTGGACTTACCAGAATGTTTGTCAGGTGTTCTTTATTCTTTAATGTAAATTATTAACCCTAACTTTCCAGGGTGGAGTCTGAAATCACCTAATGCCCTCAAGTTTCCACACATAGGTCAATGGGAGAGCTGGTTTGTAAACTTCCATAAAACTATCAAGTGCCAATGGTAACTCGCAGTTGCGTATACAATTGACTAATTTATAATTTGTACTTGCACACCTTTCAAAGGAAACCCTCAAGCTTTAGCAATGCATTTGAATGATACGGCAAAGTACTGGTTTCTTTATGCAGATCAAAGTAAATATTTTGAATGGTAGATCAACAGCTGCAGTGAGAGAGTTGAACATCATTGTCAGAATTGCGAACAGTACAATATTTTGTTGGTGGTCTCCAAGTGCCTACCCCGGGTGCCTCTATAGTCTCTATGGTCCTGCTCTTACTTCGGAGAAGTCCTCACGGCGAGACAGTGTAGCTTTAACACTGGAGCAGCAGTACCTGCTTGTCATACACCCCGACAGGAAAGGGGACATTTGCAGACAAACCGTACAGTGCTGCCGGACCGAAGCTGTAAAACGTCACTTTGTTCCAGCATGTTAAAGAAAGACCTGCAAACTTCTTTCGCCTTACTTTTGAGTGTTTAAATGGTACATTGTAGATAACAGTTCTTTGTGCAACGCTATTGAATACTGTTCATGTTGGTGATAGAAATGAGTGGCATGGGCCTAAAATTGCTTTCAAATTGGCAAATATCAGTCTTATCGGTACCCTGTTCTAGAAAAAGGTAGAGGAGGGTTTATCAACCTCAATGGCTTGAGCAAGGTAATGTATCATGTGTGTGGAAAGGTAATTCCTTCATGTAAGACATCACTATAGAACTCGCCACTATATGGTATATGAGTATTACATGTAGGGGGCAGGAGCCTGCTGCACTGAATGATAGCCAGCAGAGCTGAAATATGGGCCAAACGGCCGACCATTCCATCAGTCTCTGTTTCGAAAGCAGTAGAGGCGCTGGCTTTCTATGCTATATAGCATTAGATATTTCTCTTTAACGGAAAAGCCCCGCGCTCGAATCGCACCCGATTAAGCTTCCTTCTCCCCCCCCCAAGTTTTCGTGATCGTTTTACACGAAGGATGAATCTGTTGAGATGTTGATATATATATCAGATATGTTCTTTACTAACTTGACCCTGTGGTCAGTCCTAGAACTGGACCACAGAAACATCACGCCACAGGTTTACTTTGATATATGAGACTCTGAGCCGGCCAATCGGTCTGCCCATATGGGATGAGCGTTGAGCAGAGCGGCAGAACCTCGAATCTGAATGTCTTTTGTTGGCCGACCTCGCACAGACGAACGCTTAATAACGATTACACTAGCAGCTGGCCGCAGTTTGCAAGAAAAGAGGGCTCCATAAGTAGCATAAACTTAAAAAGAAACAAACTAACCTAAGGACGGCCTTAATTGGGTTTGATAGCACTGGGTTTAACGAGCCACTAGATTTGATATATCCTGGTAGGTATCCACAAAGCTTTAATCTATCATAACCCTTAATTTTGAGCCTTCGGCCGCCTGGGCCTTTCAAGTCCCCTGTATTGTGTATTAGGTTTTCTTTGGTCCGAAGCAAGTTTTTGCAGTTACCTTTCTTCGCCTTCCACCTACATGTATATCAAATGTCTTTGCAAAATAATACAAGAATACGGGGTCCTAGCATTTTTTAAATTCATGAGATATGGATGTATGCTATAGGTTAGATTGCAAATCCTAATTGTAGTTGCAGCATATATCTCTGCAGCCGTGTAGTGTCACAGGTGGATGCTCCCGAAATACGTCTCCTGCCACAAAGCAGTAACGATTTTGTCTCTCATACAGGCTTTTGGCTAAAACAACACGTCGCGTGTCCATTGACCTTAGCTTAACCATCCTTGGTATAGAGTTATCTGTGTAACCACAAAACAGCATAAAGCGAGACAGATAAAAAATACGGGAACAAAAAAGACAATAGAAACAATGTATGCGTACATAAAAGAAAACCATCATGGAAAATGTTTTATATAAAAAGTCTACCATGACATATCGACATCAATGGAAAAAAAAAACAATCCTGTGTAGTACATAATAATATAAGTTAGATCAAAATATAATAAGCACGACAGCAAACGCAGGAAGCAATAGACACTGGTAAAACAGGGTACACCGAATGCAAGCTGCAAGATAATGCGCACTATAATGTTTCTGTATATGCACTAGTGGTCCTGTCTAGAATGTTTGATAACTGTTGGTTCTGGTCCATACGACTGTCTCTAGGTGCACGTGTACTGTCCTACGCGTAAGGGTTTTATATCCAAAGCTATAGAACATGCAGCGGTTTGAAATCTAACATTCAAATCGTCCAATTAGACTCAGTCAAAAACAAAACGTACATGTTCTCGGCAATTGGCCGATTCTTAAATTATAAGTTTAATGGATCTTATACAATATAGTCGACATTTGGCAAATATTCACCTTACTTTAATTTGGATGCATCTGCCTGGTCCCTTTCATGTTTTAACCATGAAGAATTCAACGCTTATGGACTGCATGGATTCATTTTAAGACGCAAACATACGATAAAAAGGTGATCTACGTACTCGTTTAATAACGTACAAGGTCACACGCAAGTTTGACCAGACTCCTTGACACACAACCTAAAAAAAATGAAAAACAAAAATAAAACTCCCCTTGCTATGTCAAACGTCTGTGACCATTTTTGGCAGTGCTGGTGCGAAGCCCAGTTGGTAGGTGTCGCTGATCTCAACGTCGTCGACGTTAATGTCATCAAACATGTCAATCTCCATGTCGCTGATGGGTTCTGGGATGAAGTAATCCTCGTCGCTGGCCATGCCAGGTCGGTAATTGTCGTACTCGGATTCGTACGCCGTAGATCCTGAGTCGTAGTTGAGAGCGGGGTCGGAGCGCGACATCTCACTGCTGCCAACCGATGATAAGCTGATGTTGTCCGGCAGGAGGCTGTGCTTCCCTATGGCCGCGAGCGACAGGAAGTTATCAGGGGCCACTACCGGTGCCACGATGTTCTTGCTGCTACTTGGAGCCGGACTTCCGGCTCTGCTGGAGGAGCAAACGGACATCCCATCCTCTACATCACTGGGGATGTAGTCTAAGCTGCGACAGAGACGAGACGGGGTCTTGAATGGTTGTCGTCGCTTCACCTGATATGGCGGAGCTTGGACCTTCTGGTTGATTGGTCGGAAGCCGCTTTCGGATTTCTTCGGGGTCGCTCCTGGGGCTACCTTCTGGGGGCTTGTTTTGGCCTGCCGCTGCTCTTGCTGCTGTTGCTGCTGTTTCAAATGGTGCTGAAGGCGACTGCTGTGGTTGGTTTCCCTACCAGATGAAGAGCTTGAGGCGGTTGAGGGGGGCGGGTGATGGTGATGTTGATGATGGTGTTGCATCATACGTCGGTGACCTCCTGGCGATAGATAATGATGATTGATGCCGGGGATGGGTCTAGGAAGAACTGGACTGGCGGGGTTAAACACCAGCGGCAGATAGCCGGGGTTGTAGTATTGGCCAGGGGCCTGGCTTGGTGGTTGGCTGGTAAGTCTTTCAAAGGCAGAATTCCCAACCCCTGAATTTGCTGGTAGCCTCACAACTGGCTTAAATGCCGATGGGTGGGCCGCTGGAGCAGGCCTATCTCTCATGGAGGCTTGAGTGCGTTCTGGCGGCCTTGGTCCCTTGTTGGGAAGTAAGAGTTCCTCAGCTGGAGGGGGAGGGAGCGGGGGTGGCGAGGCACCGTCTCCCGTTTGGTAATCGGCCAACTCAACGGCTTTGGGGTGTCGTGGGTAACCTCTATCTATGCCATTCTGTACGGGCTCCTCCTTTTTCCTGGCCCGGTATTCCCCCGAATCCTCAGCTTGAGATTTCCTGGGCAGCGACTCGTAAACCACAGATGGGGGCCTGTGGAAATTCCCACCGTGAGCTGGCAGGCCTCGGTCACGCAGAATCACTGGGACCTGAGGCTGCGGCTGATGTTGCTGCTGTTGCTGACGACCCTGTTGCTGCTGTTGCTGACGCTGATGAGTCTGTTGTTGGTGTTGCTGACGCTGATGAGGATGTTGTTGGTGTTGCTGACGCTGATGAGGATGTTGCTGTTGGGCCACACTTTGGTTGGGTGCGTTCTGCTGAACCCCGTTACGCTGCAAGTTTGGTTGCATAAGCAGAGAAACTTTAGGTGCATTTTTAACCTCAATTGAACTAGCTTGAGCCGGTGGATGCATAGATTCGATGACATCACCAGCAGATTTCCGGTTTTCCAATTCATTCTCCCTCCTCTGGCGATTAGTTCGCTTTGGCATGGATAAGGATTTCTTGATCTCGGCGTTTTTCCTCAGTGGGGGCACGTACCCTTTGTTCGTGAACACCAGTGGGGATATTATAAAGTCACCATCGTCATTGTCATTGTAACCATGAACAGCCCCGTTTGACTTCATAGCCAGGGACGGGCCGGATTTGCTTTTTACAATCCTGCCTCTCCGACTGGCAGTGCTGTCGCTGTCGCTTTCAAACGCTCGCATAATCTCATTGATATCATCTAGCTCCTTCCGGCTCAGGCTTTGAAGTTTCTTCTCAATGTCTAAACCACTGGCCTGAGATATATTGCACGACCCCGTTTTGCTTTCTGAAGATTCCTGGATCGAGGGCAAGCCGTTCATGCCAGCCCCACCCATTCCATTGCCGTTTGGTTGGACTGGTCTTCCTGGACCGGTCTTGTTTAGATAGGGATCAGAATATGCGTTCTGGCTGCCGAAGTTATGCATCACCCCCGGTAGCTCCCCTGTGTTTCGTACACTCACTATTGAATTGGCTGAAGATCGCTCGGTGGAAGGGGAATGGGACTGACTCTTGCAAAATGGCGACCCAGGTAAAGTGTTTGACATCCGCGAGTCAGTTTGCACCGGCTGGAAAGGGCTGTCTTTGCCCATAGACATGAGCTGATCCTGGGTTAAGGTGTTCACCAGTGGAGCCTCTTGCTCCTTGCTCCTGCCCAAACTTCCGCTGCCTTGCATGTTGACGTTCCTGTAGTGAATCAATGGCAGGTCAGGCGATTCCCCCCGGCCCTGCATTGGGTCGACGGGGGGCAGGAGAAAGTTGCTTGTGGATGAGGTGCTCGATTTTCTCTGGCTGGGCTCTTTGCCCATTGTACCACTGTTGCTATCGCTGCCTCTGTGCTTCCTGGTAAGGGTGCTCGGTGGAGTCATGGTAATCTTGGCGGTTGCCTTCGGTGAGTCATCGCTTAGCAGTCTGGTTCTTGTGCCCGCCAAACCCGGGATGGCAGAGGTCGGTGATTGTGGAGAGAACACTTCGTGCGAAGTCGAAGGGAACGGTGACTGCGGCGTGGTCGGTGTCGAGGCCTTGGCTTCAGTGACACTTCCTTTGTGTGACCCAGTTGGCGTGCCGTTGTTTGCCAGCTGAACCAGAGAACGTAGGGACTTGAGGGAGATGTTGGCGCCGCTGCCTGAAGAAGGCAGTCTGGATGGCCGAGCCAGCTTCCTGCCCAGCAGGAAATATGTAATCATGTCGCCTTTACCCTTCACTCGTACTGTGCCGCGGCAGCGAAAATCGTATTTCTGAATCAAGGTCCTATACACTTCCTCTGTCACCTAAAAACAGGAAAACGTAAGTCGGTAATACCTATTGAGTATTTTGAGTATTTTGTTCTTCAACCGTCATTAGGTGTCACTCCTGTTGCTACTACACTCACTAATACTACTCTATCACTGCTTCTGTAACTAGGGTGTTATACTTAATACTACCTCTTTTACATGTAGACTGCTGCCTGTAGTAGTAGTAGTAGTAGTAGTAGTAGTAGTAGTAGTAGTAGTAGTAGTAGTAGCAGCAGCAGCAGCAGCAGCAGTAGTAGTAGTAGTAGTAGTATATTAGTTTACTTAAATTGTGTAGTGAATACGCTCTGTAACATTATGCGTTAAGACGCAGTAACGTTATGCGTTAGAAATTTGGTGCCACATATACGTCATAAACATTAATGTGGTAACATTGCACGTCATGTGTTACATTATTGGTTGAAACCTTCACATGTAATGTTGCATTTTCGCTACGTCACAGGTGTAACATTATGCGTTGGAGTAACATTATCGCTTGTCACAGGGCATAACTATGCATATCACCGAACGTCGAGTGAATACAGGTACGGTATGGGATAATGTTTGATATCTCTTTAAATTATGCATGTACGCATCAATTACGCATAAATTAGGCATGGGTAGTAAACACGAAAGGGAGATGACCGTCCTACAAAACTAACGTAGACAGTAAAGTAATAATATTGAACAGGTGCCCGAATATGGAGTATTTGAAACCCCTTGGCGGGAAAATGTTTCGAAGATACGCTAGAGAAATGAAAAATAAAAACGCGAAACCTGCCACTCTTCATGATTAATCAAAGCTTTGTATGACGAAATGAAATTGACTAGGGGTAGCCTTATGACCAATGGTAGCTTGGCTTCCGAAAGAAACAGACAATTGATATTGCCAATTTGTGGCAATAAGTACTCCACATTGTATACCACATCGGAGTGTGTTATTGTGTTTTGTAAGAACATCGTAATTCGTAGGCAATGTTAGTACCAAGTTACGTCATAACTTACAATGTAGGGTATTTTGTACCCCACTATCCACCAAGAAGCAATACTTGTTGAACCCTGCAGGACCTTTTAGAACTTTGCAGTTCATTGGTTCATTGCAGTTAATTGGTGTGATGTCAATAAAAAACGATTCAAGAAATGGGAATATGCGAAATATTTTCGAAACCTGTGAAATGAAGTAGGATAAAGCTAATGCATACGATGTCCCGCGTTCTCGAAAAATAATAACTTTAACTTTTAAAATACGTGAAATTCTTTGTCAATACCATTTTTTTGCTGAGATTGATGATTTTTTTAAAAAAAATTCCTAGAATGAGGTATTATAAATATAATGAAGTTATTATAAAGCATCGTCGTAAAACCACAGCCTCTCCAATGCTTAGCGCGGTTGAAGCGAACGCGAATACATGGCGATGACAGGTCAGAATGTTATAGCAATTGATGAAGACCCCTCGCTTCCTTGCGATGGCTGCATGATCTGTACTTGGGTGAGAAAGGAACCCTTTTCTGAAGACGATTCGTATAAATCTGATGAGATAACCTATTATTTTTCAGATTTATATTATTTTTTGGCATAAGGGGCCTACTGGTATTTGTGAGTGCAACCAGGCAGAAAATCGTGACCTGCGCAGACACCTAAGCAGACGATAATTCATTTGGAGTGGAAGACTCTGTGTGCAAAAAGAGGCGCCAACATTCAAGAGATCCAAGAAAGGTGTAACTTTCAATAAATCTTATCAGCCACCACCAATGGAATGACCTCCAGACCCAGCATCGCTAGAAGAATGTGTCCTCATTATTGGCACTTTATAGACTGGACAGAGCAGATGTGTGAGATGTGTGAGGGATTATTTTGAATATGGTACACAACTGGCTCAAGGTGGTAGCACATAAACGAACAAAAAGGTTGTAACAGGTTATGGGTTATATACTACAAGTTCCATCACAATGGGCGATTTACCCACCAGGCAGCTGGGTGTTGTACATGTAGATGACGACATATGTAACCCTTAAGTAGTCTAATTGCCTGGTTTGAAGAACATGTGGCTGGGTGCAACATGTAAATTTCTGCAGACATCCTACAACGGAGTAATGGGGGGGGGGGGGGTCTTCATTCATGCACACCCCCTTAACAAACTTAAAGAAGCATCCCTGCAGCTTACTGAACCATAAAAAGATCAACAACACACACATAAAAAGGGAATCAAGCGTCAGGTTGAGCATTTTACATATTTTCATTATGATGGTTTTGCATTATGTTTGCCTACTATTGCGAAATACAACCCCAATGCCCATACATGTACCTTATTTTGAACGTTTCTGGGCACATTTTAATTCCATACTCTTGTATCAGTACTTGAAAAAATCACCGCGCTGCATGGGATAAATTGATGATTTATTGACATAAAAATATTAGTGTGTATTGCATGGATGCAACGTCCACATTCCTTCTTTCTGTGTGGTACAAGGTGCACTACCATCTGCTGCAACTGGATTTACCGTTCCGTTTTATCTGCATTCAAATTTATATTTATATATTTCATGTTGACGAACAGTAATTCGAAATGTAAATGTTACCGTCCCGTTTTATCTGAATACTTCAAGTTGCAAAATTAAAATATCTATACATTTCTCTTTGAATTCGTCTTGGTCGTCTGTGCAATCACTCACAGAAGCCCTGGGACGCGGGCCTGGCTGAAGACGCCACTGCTGCAGATCTTGGTGGTAGTAGCAAATATTCAAACGAGAACTTTGAAGACTGAACGTGGAGAAGGGTTCCACGTGAACAGCTGTTGAACATGGGTCAGTCGGTCCTATAAGCGGATAGGAAAACTCCGTTCCGAAATGCATGTGGGGCGAATTCGAAAAGCAATGCAAGTGTAAGTCTATGGACAATTTTATAGTTACATTCACTTTGCTACTGGCACGTTATTTTGCAGTTCACCACAGCGGCACAATCTAACAAGTTTACCAAAGAGGCGGGACTTCCCCAGTGTCACTCGTTAGAAAATGTGATAATAGTCTCGATTTTGTGACCGCAATTCGTGATACAACACAGGAAGTGTCATTTCCCTTATGTATATAATTGACATCTGAGTACAGTCTTCCTCTTCTACTTAGCTTGTCTGCTGGTCCTGATTGGGATAGCAAATAAGCAATGATCCAACATACCATACATGTATGCGTTTGACTCGCACACGGGGACTTGCACTGACCAATAATATATTCCTTGAAGCAGAACGACAGCGAGTCATCTTGCTTCCAGCTTTTATATACAGATTTTCTTTGTCGTGTTTAGGACCATGCCCTGCTGCGAGCAACATAGTCCACGGACATCAAGTTTCGCCTCGATGATGCAGTTGTTATGATAACGGTGTTATCCATAACCATATTGGCAATGCAGCCAGAGCACGCTACCGGAACTTGGGGGAAAGACATCAACTTGGCGTGAACGTCATTGAAATGGCGGATCGGCAGCCGAAAGGTGCACATGAATAATGTCGTTTGCTGCTGAGAGCAAAAGGCGCTGTGCGTACGATTTTTTTTTTTTGCTTGTCACGAGGATCCTCGAACCATATCCAGTAACTTCGATCAGGAGTTTCTCACGATGTAAGTTACACTTATACCCTTTAAGAACAAATATAAAAACAAGTTCAAAAAAAAAAAAGTTCAGAATCAAACGGTATAATAACCATGGCACTTATGATTTCAGGCTATTAACCGACACCCTTCCATTGTTCCCTTTCCTGGCGTTAGTTGGCGTGGTGACTGAGGCCGTGGAACTGGTACTTTTCAGTGCCTTCAAGGAAGTGGATTTCTTCATCCCTCCCGTCGGAGTGCCAGTAGAGCGGGGGGTGATCGGGACCAGGGCAGGCGCCTTGCTCTTCTGGGAGGTGTCGTACTGCGCCGGGGCCTGGGTAACCTTGGTACCCTTTTCCAGTCGTAGAAGTTCCTCGTCCAGGGCATCGTCAGTCAGGGTTTCGTAATACCCTGGAGGAGGAGATGGAATTTGAAAAAGAAAACGTGATATAACTGCTTCGTGACGTATCCTGTCACGGATTACTACTACTACTAGACTACTACTACTACTACCACTAGATTACTACTACTATATTACTACTACTACTACTACTACTACTACTACTACTACTACTACTACTACTACTACTACTACTACTACTACTACTACTACTACTACTACTACTACTACTACTACTACT
>JAAUYG010202991.1_pt1 | contig 11234 bp, 2 predicted proteins | sample 7278091 | NCBI WGS metagenome assembly JAAUYG01 (sample SAMN14350201, study PRJNA611818) | marine sediment metagenome | isolation source: surface marine sediment (0.6m) | place: French Polynesia: Moorea | collected 2018-08
AAGGGTGGCATTCTAGCTCTGCTGCCAGCAGGCTTTTAGCAGTGCTCAAATACCGCTCATATCCTGCTTGGTTGTCCTGCTAATAGCAGGCTAAAGTGCTGCTGAAAATCGCTAATTTTTGTCCTGGGATTATAAGGCAGGATGCCGTACTGGCATCAGAAAATCTGTAACTCGAGTCATGTTTGGCCGGATATACTTTATGGAATGTGAAGTCTCAGATTTCAATTCCATAATGGTTATTATTTACAATAAAAATTATTGCTTTAATATTGGTATATTCATGATTCATTTCCATCCAATTCGAATTTTTTAGGATTCCTACATACAGGGGAGGGGCTGTCGTAAAAGGGTTCTGTGTTGTAGTTTTAATCTGGTTAACAAAATGAATATGTCTTACAAAACAAAGTTATTTGTGAAACATTTTACTGAATCAAGTCATTGCTGATTTAATTTAGCAGTTATAAAATAATATAATGGATTAACATGATCTGGCAAACAGAGAAGTTCAGATGTAGGAGAGGGATTACAGTGGTCCCTCTCTTAAAGGACACTTGCCAAAGGACATCTATAATAAGGACAGAATTATTTGGCAGCATTAAGTACATATACTATAAATGGCTTTAATCCTCCCTCTCACCAAAGGACACTTCTCTGTTGAGGACAGAATTATTTGGCATAACAGACGGGTGATTACTGTATTGTGTGAGAGTCTTCATGTTTCATAAGTACCACACTTTGTTGTTCCTGTTTCCCCCCTCATTAGGAGCCTGAACTTATGCCTGAGTGACCATACCTTATAGGTTATTACTGGGCTGGCTGTAGGCTGGACAGGTCATTTGTAACCATCACTGGAACTGACTGCCTGTAATAGCTATAATATGCACATCATGGGAAGATGGCTGGATTATATTCTGTGAATGACATGCTTGCAATTAGGTGATCACTCACACCTTGTCAGAGTCCTGGCATTCATAAGCCTGTCTGTGGTAGTACAGGGCAGCTGCTGGCAGGAAGAATGCTTTGGTGAAGGGTACAATGTGGAACCAATGGATCCCTATATATTAGGGGTTTAGACATGGTAGGTGGTTCCTATAACCAGGTGTTTCCGAAAGGACATTGAGCAGACCATATTTTATATAAATCTGTTAACTGATTACATAAGTGCTTGAATTATTGTTAAGTCCTGGTGTGTTTTGGACATAGCATTGGCCATTTAAGTGCTCCATTTAAGTGCTCTCCGAAAATTAGCTATTAGTGTTGTGAGGTGGCCTTTGACTGGAGGGAGCACTTATGAATGCAAAGCGCAGTTGTAGCAGAATAATATTGGCCTCATTGGGGACTTGGTTATAGCCTCTCTCTCTCTCTCTCTATCTCTCTCTCTCTCTCAATGAGTGACCACTTTAAAGAAAGGGTCTGTATATACAGATAGCTTATCCATGTCCACTAAATAATACATTATAAACCATTAGTAATATACTGGGTAGCTATTAAAGTAGAATTCTTTACGCAATGTCTGGAGTTGTCCATTTCTTCATGCCTAAATTCGGCTGTAGGTGTGTGTCCACAAGTTGCTGTCACCAGCTCAGGCATTGATCCCTCCAGCGAGGACCATTATTCCATGCTGCCATTCCCTCCCAAATTGTCTGGCAAATGACCGGAGCAAGAGGGAGCTAGAAATCGTATTTGAAATGAGACCTGTGGGCTCGAAATCAAATATAGAATTGATTTTGCCAAGATGCTGTGGGTCTGGGTGTCCGACCGCTTCCGACGATTTCCCAGTCAAGACATCACACGTGACATGACGGGTGCTCATTGAAGGGCTGTATCGCTGTGCGACAATAGGTAGGAGATGGGTCTCTTGCGCTGGAAGAGGCATTGCATCAAATTGCCCTGTTCTGGCAGCGATGCGGTGTCTCAGAAAATTGCCTGTCGATCTGCTATAGCCTCTCTTGAAACGACGTGAAAGGGGAATGGTAGAGACAAAGAGGAGGTCAGGGAGAAAACTATGGTCCTACCAAACTACATGTATCTTGGGTCTGTTATATTGAACAGATTTCTGATGTCATTCGTTAAGTATACAGTGAATATAGTGAAGTTGGGTGTTTAGTGGATATATATCTAAATTCTGATATTGATGTCTGCATGCCAGACTTATTGTAGAAATTTGGAATCATTCTAAAAAATTACAAAGCTACAGTACCATAATGTCATATACATGTACATGTACTACTAGTATGATATCATTTGCCATACCATCCCATTATATAACATTTGAAATATGCTAGCATCCCCAATCCTTTATAGCTTGCACAAATTTAATGGATGTCTTCTGTACAGTTAGGATTTAAATCCATTTGCTATTTCAGTATTACTAAAATTATATAGAACATCCAAGGCAACCCATCACCACTATAATCTGATAAAAACATTCTCCTTGTAAAATGTGATAGGGTCTTCTAATAATTTAGACATTGGAGTTCTGGATGTCGAGATTTAAGATGTGGCAGACAGCACTGTCCTTTGCCTGTATGTCGTCAATGGCCCAAGTCCTTTCTAGAACATTCAACAGTTGAATTTTACCAGTATCATTTTTCAACTGCTGGCATTAGATAGATAGATAAACAGATAGAAAGTTTATTCACACTTTCAACATATAAATTAGGTTTGTGTCTGAGTGATCATTCTGCGGCAGCAAATGATATCTGCATTTGCGGGCCTGAGAAACTGAGCATCAGAGTTACCTACAAGAAGAGTAAAATACTTTTCCCATGTTATTGGTTTCACATGTACCTCATACCACGAATCTCGAATCTCGGATGGAGTCTGTATTTATTGAATGAAAGTCCAGGCGGGTTCACAGCTGTCTCACGGCCCCCGGGGAAGGCTAGGGAAACTGAATCAAATCTGCCCCATAGAGCATGTGAGGAGATTATGGCAGCGCTCTGAGAGGTAATTCTGTTTGTTCTTTACATTACAGTTACAGACAAATTGCACTTTTCCCTTGGGCATGGTAGATGGTTGCTGGCATTTCTTTTTAGCTTTTTTTAGAACTACTGATATTCTTTGCCTTGCAGAGAGAGATTTTAATCTGAAGAAAAGCAAATCCGGTGCATTTTTATTGAGCCATCTCAATGTTAAAGCGATTTACTTTGGCTGCCAGATATTGATGGTATTAAAAGCCAGGAAGGTTTTCATATTCTGGGTTCTATTACTATATTATATTATTATTACTGTTTGATAGAAAACCAAAAATTGATTTATTTTGGCCAACTGACTTTAGTACTTTTGTTTCTTTCTTTCTCCATGAAGTATGCTAATATGAGAGATGTGGTGTAAAATTACTTGACTGAGCATATAGTGGGGTATCACGGTTTGGATAATCCAGACAACTCCATAATCTGGCCACTTTGACTGATAATGAGTGGCTGGATTAAAGAGACACCACTGAACCTTGTGGAGTAGGAATTTCTTAATTTTAAATACAAAGTTAAATCTCGAAAGGCATTTCTGAGTCAAAAAATGTGAATTAATTTGAAGGTTACATCCCAGGTTAAAAGGTGAAATATTTACAATGGTCTTGCATTAACATAGGAAACATGCCTTCTGTCTTCAACGCTTGAGATGCAGGCTTTAAAAGTCTGAAATCTTTAATTCTTGCCATGTATTAGGCATAAATTTTAAACTCATTTTGGAATTGGTGAAAGTACACATGTAACGGCTATTTGTGTAATGTAACCATAATCACCTCTAATTTCTAGAGATTCTTTCTTTGATTCTTTCTTACATATATAAGAAATACACCCCGTGGAACAGTACCTAAGCATGCTAAGACATCTGAGCATTGTGGGCAGATAAATGTCTCATTTATGGTCACACTGGTTGGTTCACGTATTAATGGTTCTAAAAGCAGTCAAAAGTATATTTCAAGTCTATATCGTCTTAAAATGTTCTGGTTAGCATACTGTATACATATATATATATATACTAACACTGTCTGCAGAGTTTTCACTGGGGTCTTAGATTATCTGCATTTAGATTAATCTTAACATCTTGGGTCTTTTAGTGCTTATGACAGCCAAATGTGCTAGTATATATATATTCAAGTTGTGTATTAATGCCTCCTCATGCTCTGGTGATCCTTCCTGTGTGTTGAGTTTGTGGCCTGAAGAACCTGCCCATTTCATCCAGGGTTGTGTTTAAACAGGGTGTAAATCCCAGTTCCTCCACAGAGTGCTAAGAGGTAACTGGAAACCTGTCAATAAGAAGTCAGCGTTTATGATGTTGGACTTCTTAACCAGTGCATATCCATAAAGGAACTGTTGGCTCACCAGTGTTGACAGTGAGGACATAAATCTTTAAGTCAACAGGTTAAGTGTGTGTGCCCTTCTCAACATTGATGCTTTAAAACTCTCTGGACTTTATATAAAACTTCGTCTCTGACCAATCGACCTGGACCACTCGCACCACAGTCAGGTGAATATTGAAGTTATTGGAGCATTTACTGATCGAATGCCCTTTAAAGGACATCCTTTTACACTCAGCTTGTAGATAAAATCCAGTATTGAAAGCACCATGGCATAATGTATGACCTAAGTGCGGATTACATATGTTACAGGTATGTATGTATGTATGTAGAAATTTTGTAACCTCGGGTAATGCCATTTGACATTGAATGCTGATGTGAATTTCTCAATACTCATGACTGACACAGTGCTCATGATACAAGACAAATTTTCAAAACATATTAGTAAATTTATATTTTGATGTATTAGTTTGAACATATTTCATGACTTTTCAAGATAATTGTAGTAACAGCTGCAGTTAGAGCAATACTACAGCTGAGCAATATATTTTGCATTAAAAAAGGACAAGAAAAATAAATATATACAAAATACAAGAAAATTATCTGGATTTTGAAAATGTCTTAATTTTGTGTTAGTTAAAAGTCTTCTGATCTGTTTTCGACTGCATTGAATCTCTTGTAATGCACACAGATCGCGTATACACAGGAAATGGTCTTCTGTCTAGACAGTGACTTAAACATGGTAATTTACTGCATGGTCAATGGCCGCGAATACACAGGAAATGGTCTTCTGTCTAGACAATGACTTAAACATGGTAATTTACTGCATGGTCAATGGTAGGTGCACTGTGTGTTTAAGTGAGAACAAAAAATACAGGAAAATCTAAGGGATAAATTGTTATGTGATACTTTATGTGATCGCCAGAGTGCTACCTATTTAAAAACTAAGGACCATAATTTGTGTTCAAATTACCATTAAGTTTCCATTCTGCTCTTAACTTCTAAGGTCTTAGGACAAGTAATCCATTTTTGGCTTTACAGCTATTTACAATCAAACAAAATTATATAAAAGTCAGTGTGTTAAGGAAAATTACACGTACCATTTGCATCTTTTTGGAGCAGTCCAAGGCCTTTGATCCAATAGAATGCAATATAATTTGATATACAATATAAATCGTTACGGTATAAGAGCATTGGCCTTGGACAGGTTCAGAAGCTATTTAGTGGATTATAGACAGTATATTTTCTAATACATGTAGATGTGAAGAAGAAACATCACATGTGGTGTGCCACAAAGTTCAGTACTTGGGCCATTACTGTTCCTTGTTTATATAAATGATATGCCTGGAAGTATTAAATCTGCACTTACCATTACTGATGATTAATATCACAATTTACAAAAGGTCACAAAATTCTAAAAAGACTTATTTGCCTTGGTTAATAGAAATCTAGAATTATTGTTACAGTGGTTCACTTTGAGCCAGACTTGCTATGCTTGTAAATGTCAGCGAATCACAGTATGTTTTGTTCAGTCATTTAAAAAAACACCGCCAGTTTATGCCATATGATTTGAGAATTGGTGATGTTATATTAGAACACTAGTCAGTGTCGACTTTCTAGATGGTCCCTGCATATTAAAGCCACCTGTTCAGCCAGAACGTATGGTCTTAAATTGAAGGTGATCTTAAAATGGAAGGGTATTTATATTGAAAATATATAAGTCTTGCCACTAATGGCCAGTCTTTAAGTTGAGGGAATTGTTAAATGGAAGCCGGGGTCCTAAATCGCAGGGACAACTGTAATGTCATAAAGCATATATTCAAAAACAAATTCATACCATTGATGCTAAAAACATGTACTATACTAAGATTTATCAATACATGTAACTGTCATAGTCATGGTCGAAGTTTGGGCATCTGCAAAATTTTTCCCAAATACAATAGAGATTGCATAGAAACACGCCGTTTGTTGAGTATAATGTCAGCCTATTATATGGAACATTCATCACTGAAATATATCTGCATATTGTAAAACAAGTCACCTGCATGGACTCTGTATTCTGAAGCAAATATATTTATATGCGAATGGTCTAACTCCTGAACACTTGATGGAACTATTTGTCCGACATCAAGATATGCATGACTATGGAACTAAACAAAGATCAAACCCGTGTGTAATTAAATCAAATTATGCAAGTCAGCTTTTAACATAATATCAGCTTTTGGTGCCTTAAATTGGCCCAAATTATGGTTTAGCTTATCTCTGCCATTGCAAAGTATCCAGTATGTTAAAGCTGTTATGAAATGTTACAAAAAGAATATTCTGAATAGATAGTAGTGATCACAGATTGGAAATGTGTCATGTACTTGCATGGTAAAAAATCGCCCATCTTTGTTGTTCTTGCTGTGTAAGTTTAAATTTCGGTTATACAGCTGTAGTTCCAGTCAAGGTTTCTTCTGGCTAGACTTTTTTTCTAGATTTAATATTACTATGTTGTTAGATCCAAATGAACATGTACATATATAAATAGTATTTTTGCAAAAAGTACTAAAAGCAATGTCAGTGGTTGTTGATGTTGTTCATTTGAGTGAAAAGCAACATTCTGGTCAGCTTTAATGGCAGATGATGTATTATCACTCAATAAGTGGAAATTGCAATATAATTCTTCCACCTTAGCTGACATAACTAGCTCTTTTCTGGGGTGCTACTCCTTCTTTAGCTTCTCCGCTGCCAGCTCTGCTAGCTAGAGTACAAATACATACATCATTATAAATTGCTGGCTGAATCCAGGGGCCAGAAAACTGAAGATGAGTTGGCTTACCTACATCTAGAAGCTAATAGTTTGTTCCCACTGAGAGTGGAAGGAAATGTTACCTATTGTTACATTCATAAATCAATGTACGGATTTGGTGTTTGTAACATGCTGGCATGCAACATACTCAGAAGTGTATCTTTGTTGGCTTATAACAGAAAACGAATTTTTTTAGTCACCACGTACTGTAGCTGGCCCAAATATTTCACTTCACATGTGTTCGTGTATGTTATAATGATTTATTATTAAAAGAGCACAAAGCTTACCTAATTTCAGTTTTCTGCTATTTTCATTGATTCTTTTTTCTGCTTATACTTACAACATACATTTTGCCATGCTTTAAATTATCGTGTTCCAAATTTAGATCATTCACTGCTTAATCAAAAGCAGTTGCTGGCAAGGCATGATTTCCCATTTTCAGCACACCACATTTCTATATTTGTACATTGAAGGCAGCCTATGACCTTTCAGAAGGAGTCCTGCATGTCAAGGCGGGAGAACAGCCTTGTCTGCCTGTGGCGGGGCATCGGTTCACTCCCTGAAAGTGTCTAAACAAACCTGTCACAGCACTCCATCCCGGCAATTAGCCCATCCTCCAGCAACCATTAGCACCAGTCTTGGCTGGGGGGTCAAATGTCCTGCAAAGCAGGCAAAGTTTTGCAGGAATGGGCAGACCAGCTCGGAGACACATAGAAGAGACTGTGGCAATGGGTTGGTGCCCTGGAGAAGCATGGAATCAGTTGATAGACCCACGTTTCATGGAGAGTATTAGCTGAGGAAATAGTAAATCAATTTCTGTTCCACAGGTATAGTAATTATCACTATAGGATCGGTATAGTGATTATTACTATAGCAATCTAAACAAGTACCCCTAACATAGGATACATCAAAAAATTGAGGGAAAAATATGTGGTGGTTATTACACTACACAAAAAAGTTAAGGATATTTTGAAATTTGCTAGATGTTTTTTTTTTTTAAAATAATAAATATCCTTAACACTTACAGCAGGAAAGTAGTTACAGAACACATAAACAGTTCTATCATTCTACTAGAGACTGATTGTACATGTATCTGGAGCACAAATGAAGAGCTTTTAGACTGACAAGGGTATCAGTTATGCATGATCTATAGCTGCATATGTGTGAAGAGCACTGGTGCCACAGAAATGCACATCTGTCAATAACGAGCAAGGATCAGGTGCCTAGAAGACCAGACCAGACTGAATCAAATTGTGAGCTTTTCCAAGCCCTGGCATTTAAAGCAATTCTCTTGGCATAACATACATATTGATTGCACAGGTCGATCAGCTGCTGATGATGCCTTACCTCTGCCAAAAGGTTCTTATGAGCGATGTTTTCTCAAATCATGCAATATTGACTGTGATCGATGACCCAGTCTCAATCGGAGTGTCTTCTGCATGGATTATTTTCCTGCATGAAAAGTTTAACCTTACGCTTTTCTGTTTTCACCCACCTGGGTGACACTGCTGTAAGTGTTTGCTTCATGTGTCTTTTTTGGGGGGCGGCAAAGAAGTCTCTCTGAATAGGTTATTAATAGGCGGTCTGGGCCAATGTGAAAAGTTCGTAGAGAGTAAAATAGCCATGCTGGCTACTGTATGTGGTCTACAGGTGCCTGTCGTAAAGGTAAAATGTTCCCAGAGCACCTGTATGTGACCGGTGTTCTGCATGATTATTAGGGACCATGGGGAGGTGTTTAAAACTCCACTGGAAGTAGCTCAGTGGACAGCTTGTGAGAGTCAAAGGGGACTGGCCTTGGTGGCTTTGCCAGAATGCATGGCGCCAATAAGAAGAAGCTTTTGTGGCTTCACAGACAGTGTATTCCTAAGTAGGTTGCCAGGGTGCTTATATAGGGTTTCTCCTAATGGAAATGGGGTAAAAACTGGGAGCCATCTTCTGCCTTAGTTACTCCAAGCATTGAATGTGCAGTCTGGGATAAGGCTGTCATGGTAACACTATATCGTTGGCCCTTACCTGACGGCTCAGGTAATCAGTCAGAATTACTAGGTTGTGGCAGAAGACCTGCTTGTTGCCTATTGATAAAACTTGCAGCGGGTCGGCAAGGCTTAGAGGTGTGAAAGCGTAGGGAGCGAGACAACAGGAAAGAACAATAACGTCCAATCGGGCGGAAAGCGGCATCTTTCTGGAGGGATTAGTCCATGTTTCCATCAGCTGAGAGGCGCCCTGACAAAACATGCCTCCTGCCTCAGTCTCCATGGCGTTTGTTGTTTCAGGATGAGAGGGGAAGGGGGCTGGAAGTCTGCAGACTCAGACCTGACAGACTGATACAGAGCCAGTGTCTGGGGTAGTGGCTAACAGGTGGATCCTTATAACTGCATTCACCAGCCAGGGAAACTCAGGACTGACTCACCAGGCAAGTCGGTGTAGCTTTACAAGATTCATGGAGGTGCCTGTAATTGTATAATAACACTGCTACTAAAGTTTTTTTTTTTTTTGCATTATTGCTCAATTAAATTATACAATTCTTGGGAGTTTGATTCGGTACTATTTGTGACATTGTAGATAATTTTGTCACTAACAAACTCAGTAAGAAATGTAGCCAAGGTATTGTTTCAGTGTCTCCTAGAGGGAAGATCAGATCTTTGCCACTACATCTGTCTCTGTGGTATTGCTACAACCTCACTCTGACTCAGGCAATTTCCAGCTGAAGAATTAGGTAAAACTGACTGGGCTGGCACTTACACAGATGAGTTGCAGTAACCCTCAATAAAGGCCAGCTTGCAGGTTATCTCCAAGAGTCTGGCCGAACCCTATAACCACACACTTGGGAGCAGGCTGGCAGGGCCATTGCCTGTGTCCCATCAGACAGATAACTCAGTTCTGGGTAATACAATTTGGAATGGGATCTGTTTCTGGTGGACAGGGAAACCACCAATGACTGTACGCTGTTACATAACAGGACCACCTAGTCTGAGTGAGCAGTAACTGTAATAATTCCCCATACAAACCAACAGTGGGCACTGTATCCAATACAAACAGTGGTGGTTTTGGGGTAGCTTGTTATCGGCTACCTGTGGCTATATATTGTAACACGTAGAACTAGAAACCAAACTCGCAGCCTGGCCCCTGCAAGATTCCATATCTGTGATCCAGATTATTAGAAGTAGGATTGGTATTAATGATAGACAGAGATGAAGTGTCTGGAATACGAGTACAGTAAATGTCTTGGTTGGGGTAATACATAGGCATATCCCAGATAGAAGGTTATGTACAGAGAGCTAAACTTAATTGCTTACAGTAAATGATATATTCTCATTACTTTTATTTCAGTTTGTTTACAGCAATTTGGAATTTGCAGAAATTTGGCCCTAATGATAAGAGATAGGACAAAAATTTTCGAGTGGCTATAACTCCTAAACGGTGATAGTTAGACATGTAGTTACTATTAGATACTACCGGTAATAGGAAGTCATATATGGGGAGTCTAACTGGACCATTGGATTTGACCTTGAGTGACCTTGAAAGGTCAAATTCAAGGTCACCCATATTTTGAATCCTTATATCTCGCAAAGGGGACTAGTTAGGCCCTATTTTACTATTAAACATTAATAGGAAACCATATATGGGGGGTCCGATGACACCATGTCATTTGACCTTGAGTGACCTTGAAAGGTCAAAGTCAAGGTCGCTTAGATTTTAAAGCCTTATATCTCATGAAGGAGTCTACTTAGGCCCTATCTTACTAGTACAGGAAAAGTTTGGCCCTATCTCTACTTAGGCCCTATCTTACTTGTACAGGAAAAGTTTGTTTACATGTTGGAAGTATGAGAATGTAAAAGTTGCTAACTATCTAGTCAAAGCTTTAAATTACAAGAAAGGCCTACTGTATGAATGTTAATATAATGTGCTGTAAATTGTAAAAGCTTTTGTCTTTTTCAGCTGCAGTGAATGTGTTGTTGTTAATTTTAATTGAAAGTGACTTGTAAGTCCACTCAGGCTGGGTTCCGGTTTTGCTTTATAATGTTAATGTAAAAATGTATACGTGCGAAAGGAACATGTCACTATAATAAATTATTCATTCATTCATTCACTAGTAAACATCAATAGGAAACCATATATAGGGAGTCCAATGACACCATG
>JAAUYG010206072.1_pt1 | contig 11234 bp, 9 predicted proteins | sample 7278091 | NCBI WGS metagenome assembly JAAUYG01 (sample SAMN14350201, study PRJNA611818) | marine sediment metagenome | isolation source: surface marine sediment (0.6m) | place: French Polynesia: Moorea | collected 2018-08
GTTAGAGTAATAGGAAGGGAGAACAACAACTACAGGAGAAAGATCAAGGAGGCCATCCAGATCTACAAAAGGCAGCCCACCCTTAACCGAGGCCAAGGCATGGAGATTCCAGCCATCACCCTGAAGCTCCTCTCGTGTGGTGCCACGGGGTCACACGATGAGTGACATCAGCCCACGCACATTCCCCTGAAGATGGCAGCGAGATGCTCGCCGAAAATTTGGGAACAATCATTTTGTTTTCTGTCAAGACTCAGTGTGTAGAAAGACAATTGTTTCTATTATGAATCATGAGTCCAATAACCTATTTTCTCGCATGTAAACCTTGTGTACTGTATTTCATGTACAGTGAAATTTGTATATAAGACAACCCTTTGGACCAACAAAATGTGGTCCTTGCACACAGGTAGTCTTTATACGTTATATGCAATAACATGGAAAGTATAGCCCTGGGGACCTGCATAATGTGGTTTATATAAGCAGGTGGCCTTTATATGCAGGTGGTCTTTAGAGCAGGTTTGACTGCAAATTATTGCTCCTAGTACATATATGGTTGATCTGAATCGATATTCTGTCACTGGTAAATGAGGACTTAAAAATCTGTTGCGGTGTTTATTAGCATGATTTTGAGTCCTTGAAGCTTAAGTATAAAACAGGTGGACAAAAAGGAGGCTTTATGTGAGATATTCTCTATGACCATTTAGTTCATCCCAAATCTCCAAAAATACTTTTGTGTTATCTTCTGTAGTCAGCAGGTGAATAGGTTTCTAAAAATTTCAGTCATATACATGTGAATATTATAGTGCCTAGTAGTATAGTTTTAAATTTTTTTGTGCAAATACATAGGTAGATCTATAATGATGCCTTATATTACAATTTCTAGATCTACTGTGAATGATGCTTTATACTACAATATATATCTATGTATCTATAATAATGCTGTACAATATATATCTAGATATGTATAATGATGCTTTATACTACAATATATATCTAAATATAAATCTGTAATGATGTCTTATGTTGTCTGAAGCTCAAGTTGATCAAGTCTTCCACATGTATGTGACATGCTGTTATTCTTAATTATAAGTGTGCAGTTCTCCAATCTTTGCAACATTTTCAGATATTTCTGGGTGAAAAGCAATGGCTTGCTGGATGAATCACAAACCAACATCAACAGACCGGATCCTTCGGCAGGTACACTTGCTTTCTCTGAACTGCAAGTGCGAGATGAGGGAGAATATCGCTGTGTGGCTGAAAACGCTTACGGCAGGGCAATCTCCAATCGGATCAGCTTACGTCGAGCCTATCTGGTCGTGCCGGCCCCATTCCCACCAGTCAGGTTGCAGGCGACACAGTGGGAGGATTATCGGCTGCGGTGCCTGGCTCCATCCAGCTACCCGCCAACTATACAGAGATGGGTGAGGGTGGAAAGCCAGGAATCCGAGATTACGCAACCCGTGTCTCTGGACGAGAGAGTGCATGTCAGCAGAGATGGTAAGATAAAATGTCGAACCTGCATTTTAGAAAACAAGTTAGGGAGACACATTCAGCATACAAAGGAATACAGTTATCCTTCTGTTAGCAGCCACTGTCAACAGCTCCTCTACTGATGTGGCCAAAAATCTCTGCCGCTGCTACTGAAAATACATTCAGATCTCCCTTTTACCAAAGACCATGTTTATGTGGCCACAATTTCTTGGCAATTAGGGTGGCCAGATGAGAGGGACTACTGTAACCAAGAAATGAAACAGAATATGATGCAAAATGTGTTTAGATGGGCAGCAAATACATCGGTTCTTTGTACAGTGGCATTAAATATTTTGTATCACAGATCTGCATGTCTCAAAGTGAATTGAGCATTGTCTTATGTATTTGAAGCTACCAAAATAATATACAGGTAAAAATAATCAATAGTGTATCACAAATAGCAGACAGACTGTAAGTTACTCTGTGGAGACTATTCCCAAGTTAGCATTCTTATGCTTCTCTTGTGCAGTAACTAATTTTCAAGTAGATGTTTTTGTGCACCAGCAAGTGAACATTAAAACTTGCCATATTTAAATGAAAATCATAAATGTCTTCTGTTATAACATAACATTCTTTTTAAGTAATTGGGGCATCCCGTAAGTTATATATTATTAGCATAACTTTTTGACCTTTTGCATATTTCAGGTGATTTGTATTTTTCGCACGTGGTTCCCAGCGATGCCAGTGACAACAACCTGTATGCCTGCACCTCCTACAACCCTGTCCTGGATGTTCGCTACAGGAGCTCCTATGTGTCACTGGAGGTGTTGGAAGGTGAGGGAATGTGTCTTTTGGAAGATAATCTTAAGCTCCAATAATACCTAAAACAGTTTATATCAGGATAAGAATATCATTATCTTGACATACTTTATGATGCTCTGCTAAATTGAAATTACTGGAAATAACCAATGATGTTTTCCAGACACTTACTGTTGATTATATAGAACAGCATGTTCTGTCATTTGTGCCATGTAGCTGTTACTAGAGGTAAAACCAATTGAGCTATATGACTGAGCCACCAGTATACTGGTACAGGACTAGAAATGCAGTTTGACTTGTTAATCACAAAGCAAGTATGGAATATGCATTGTACCTTATAGTAGGGCTTCTGTTGCAGTTTGAGATAAACATTTATAAACATTGTACAACAGTCCCTCTCTAATAATAAGGCCACCCAATTTTACAAGAGATTGTGACCACATTAGCAATGTAGCCTTTAGTAAAAGGGAGAAGTAAATAAATTGATAGTAGTAGACTAGTGGCAAAGAATTTTGGCCATATTAGACAGGGTGGCCACTGTTGAGAGTGGCCACTACACTAAGAGAGGGACAGCCAACATACCATTGTTACTTTACATGAACTTAAGTAAATGAACATTGCAACCTTTCTTCTCTTCACAATATTGCAGCCCCTGAGGTTACAGAGGCACCACCGCAGCTACTTTATGCCGGGACGTCCCCAGGTCAATTGGTAAAAGTTGGAGACACGGTTACACTGCAGTGTGTCTTCTCAGGAATGTAAGTTTAAATGAGGCCCTAGCTTTGCCAAAAAAAAAAAAAAAAAGAGAGGGGCTAAACCAAAATTTGTTTAAAAGAAATTATGCAATAAAAATCAGCACGATATAGAGCCAGTTGGAAGAAAGGCCTATACCAGTGCAAGATATTACATCTTCAATGAACGTACCATAATTGAGGGTGGTGGTGTGTGAACTGAGTGATCATTGAAATCAACATAACTTATTTTTGGGATTGTCATGGTATATGAATATAGCAAATACATGTACAGCGTGTGTATTTAGTCTTATGAAGCGTTTCATACTGATAGGGGATTCACATTCCCAGGGGTAATTAGGATTGAGGGTCATTTTCCACTATATCATTTTGAGCAATTTTTTTCCATGGGGTTTGTCTACATTTTTTTAACTTTATAAAGAGAATTAAGCCTTTTATGTGTATTTTGGGACCCAGAAAAATTGCCGTTTGGTGCATTCACTCTCATAGTCCAGTAGTACGGCCTTTCACAACAACCTTACAATTAAGACCATTTCAGAAAGACTGCTAATCAACCGAGCCAAATTAAACATCACTTTCACTCACAAATAATATGAGACCACCTCTGATTTAAGACCACTGCATTCTATTAGGTGGTCTCGGAATTCTGAGTTTCCATTCGATATGTTCTTTTGCAGTCCAACTCCAGAAATCAGATGGACTATGGGTGATGGCTCAGCATTACCAGATACTGGATACTCCCTGGAACAGTTTGGATCACTCCTTGTTCTGGATAGTGCCATGGTGAACATGTCTGGGAGCTATATATGCCGGGGTGAAAACAACTTTGGAGCTGCCAATCATACATTGATGGTCAACGTGACAGGTGGGCAGAGCATAAAATATCTGACAAGCCACAGCGAAGAACTTCAGGCTATTCAATGCCTTTCTGGTTATAAAGATTTAAAATATAATTAAAGGATGTGCTTATAATACAGCTTGCATATCTCCATCTTAAAAACAACCACGTCCCTGAAATGTGGTTTCAACAGCAATAATCCGAAATACAATTATACTTTGGTTCTGACGGCACTTTGAGTAAATGTATTATACATGACGGTGTACATGCATACGGCATTGTATGTACCGGTAGTTTAAATCTGTTAGACATAGTCTTAAGATGGCTGATCTCATGGGAGCGATCTACCTAGAGGCCATTTAAGTTGTAGTTGATGAAATTTTTTATGAGTTCCATCATTGATAATGTGAAGTTTTTCAGTAGAAATACATTCCGTAATGAATTGTCTGTCTGAGCAGGTCCACCACAGTTGGTGAGAACAGCGAGTCGGCTTCAGGACGTGAATGTAACAGAGGGCGAGGATCACACGTTTGAATGTGTGGCCACTGGTACACCAAAGCCTGTTATCACCTGGTTAATTCACGGCATAGAATACACCGGTAAGTACTGCGGCCTTGTTCTTGAAAATCATAAGTTCAAACCTTCAAATCTTATGCATGGAAAAAAAATGAAATGGTAAGTACTATGGTCATGTTCTTGAAAATCGTAAGTTTCAACCTTCTTCAAATCTTATTAAAAAAAAACCAAAACAGTTGCTGAACTGATTTCTGATTCTGAACTTGAGGTGACATTTCTCGACTTGAGATTTTTCAAGAAACGCAAACCCTGGCAGCCTAGGTTAGTTTAATGGACATGTCATCAACTCAAAGGGGTCAAGCATCTTAACCCCCTGGTTTGATATACAGCAAGAGATCAAAGACAGATTTTATAAACTTGGGTATCCACATTAAGTTCAATAGCACAAGATTAACCAATTATAAGCAGATGTCTAATGCATATATATAGTTAGTGAGAGTTTGTCCAATTTATTGCCATATATATTCATCATATCAAATAAGTTTGATGTCTCCAAATTGAATACTTGTTTCTAGAACTTATCATTACTGGTGTTCGAAATTCGTTTGGTACACAGCATGTCAATAATCATGATAATGGTATGGGTTCCAAGGATAGATATATTGACATATTTTGAAAATTACCAAAGATGAAGTGGATGGTAGTTTAATCAAGAAGGCAGGAAGCTTTTGATATGATTGAGCAGACAGCTGCTTGTTTTACTCTACGTTTTCAAACTGTGCCTGTAGTTTGCAAATTAACATAAAGTTTGACGTATGAATATTGTTTTGCCCCCCCCCCCCAAATGTTTTGACTCAGTAGTTAAATGTTTACAATGTTGTGATTAAAATTGATAGTATGCATTTTGATATTGAGAATTATTATTGGGCAACCTGTGAATGGGATATTGATACTACTGATAATATTGCATGCCGATAATTGTTACCATGGGGTCATTTCCAGCAGAGGAATACCCACGTATGTCTGTGAGTGAGAATGGGGAGAGACTGACTGTTCGTAATGTTTGCCGTGACTGCGAGGATGGTAGTACAGATCTAAGGGTCATTCAGTGCGAGGCCAATGCACCAGGGGGCAGGACTAGTACTGGAGTTGCCTACACTCAGGGATACCTCAATGTTTTACGTGAGTCTATTGTTGCTGATTGTCTGCAACATATTCATTCAGCTAAATATAATGGATCAGGCCTGTCAATTTTGCTACTGATGTAACGAAAAAGTAATCACATAAGTACTTCAACAAAAATATAGAGAGATGTTGAGCATCATACCTGTTGACTAATAGAAGCAGGGATAGAGAAACAATTATCCATAATAAGTAACATATTGATAGATCATTAAATATGTATGTAGGTGATGAACAAGCTCAACTGTAGTACCATAAAATGCACATCTTGCAGTTTTACAAGAAAGCTTTTTAATGCAATATGGTCTGTCAGTAAATAAAGCTGGATCTGACTTCTGTTTATCCAGGACGTACTGTCATAACTGAAGGCCCACAAGACGTGCAGCTCTTAGGCTCAATCACATTCCCATCCGAAATCACGTTTAGATGCCTAGCCATCTCGGACCCCAGTACCCCCATCAGCATCACGTGGAGGTATAAGGGACAGATAATTACCAATGGAGAATCTCCAGATCATCAGGTGTTTTCGATAGATCCAGATGGAACATTGCGGATATCGTTATTGAAGGCTGAGGAAAATCTGGACGTATCCGGAGAATACACGTGTTTGGCAAGCAACGGATACAGTGACGACATCGCCTCAGCATTTCTCACACTTGCTGCCGGTAGGTCTTTGTGTGTTAAAAAACAAAGAAAGAAAGTAAGAGTAGAAAGAGAGGAAAAACAAAGAATAGAAAAGGAAAAAGAATAAGGAAATAAATAAAGGGATGAGTGAATGAATGAATTGATTGAATTAATTAACTGGATAGATGGATTGATTGATTGACTGACTAAATCAATCAGTCAGTCAATCAATCAATCAATCAATCAATTGATCAATCAATTGTTTAAAAAGCTTTGGTGTTGCGTATTTCTTTTCTACATCAGGATTTTCGTGAAATTCAGTGAGCCACTGTGTAATTGCAATAAATAGACTTGAAATTTAATGTTTTATGTTAAGGCATACCTGATCCACCAATGCTTTGGCAAGCTAAACCAAGGAATGATGTAGCAGGGACAGTGGATTTACAATGGACACCTTCAGAAGACAGTGGCACTCCCTTGCTGTATTATGCACTGGAGTACTACTTGTACCCAGAAGGTAACTGGATATTATTGGGTAATTTTGATCATTAATTTTGAATTGATAAATAAACACACATATCCTAATAGAAGTACACTGTCTAATAGTAGAACAGCAACAAAAAAGGATGAAATGTCCCTGCCAGAAAAAAACTATTCTATACTATTAGATATTATTCAACTACGGTCTCTCAGCATATTAAAATATATGATAAGCTCTGTTGCAACCACCCAGACCATGCAGAGTATAGGCCCTCAAATGGAAGGAAGGGAATAGTGCATGCGAACAGTTCTCTATGTTATTACATATACAACCAGTAGGTAGAAATATATACAGTGTATTACTCATACATGGATGTTTTTGGAGTGGTAACAGCAGTGCTAAATATTGGTACACATGTACTGGTATTGATGAGACAGTCACACTATGAGAACATGTTAACATTAAGTTTTACTGTAGCTAAGACTGGATATTGAAGCTCTTCACGAGCTTTCGACTATCACTGACCTTCAGGGGTCGTGACATCAGGCCTTCACATGTTAAACTAGTATTGAAATTTTCATGAAAATACCAGCTTATACTTGCAATATCATTTTGAAATTGTTCAATCATAGGGCTTTATGTCTTTCAGAGTTGCATTTGATTGTGTTTATTTATTGTGTGTGCTTGTTTTGTTCACCAGGAGATGGGGGAAATATTACCTGGGTCATCCTAAACCAGATATCTCCCAACACAACTACATACACTGTCCACCAGCTAATACCTGGAAGAACATACAGATTCCGACTCCGGGCAGTGAATGAATTTGTTTCAAGTGCTCCAGGAAGTGACTTGCGAGTGTTCGTGCCTTTCTTAGGGCCGGTAACAGAAAGATCCACTCGTATCTCCTCAAGCAAAAGTGAAGTGTCTTCAACGGAAGTTATTCAAATTACATCAGAGTTGCTGAAGTTAACTTCAGAAGAAAAAATGCAAACATCAACACAGTTTCCAAGGACATCTGATAAAGCTGATATTGTAACATCAGAGAAGATAACGGGAATTCCAGATGTATCATCGACAGTCCAGGTCAGAACATCAGAAAGCATTTTAGCCAGTTCTACTATGGCCCGAAAAGATGGAACTGATGGGATAACAATGAGTGGACCAGCCATAACCATGGAAACAGCACATGTAACAGATGAACGAGCGGCAACAAAAATCTCCGCCGTACCTACTGCAACAGCAGAGAAACTTCCTATGTCAACAGGGAAGATTTTATCGACATTAGGAGATATCTCAACATCGTCTAATGCAAGAACAGCAGCAGTGTCAAAATCAGTTACACCAGGACCGGATACAGAGGAACCAGTTTTGTCATCTCGCAGATTGGCTGCAACTTCAGTGGGAGATGTCACATCAGCTCCTGAGTCAGTTGGAACATCACAACCAGAGGTTAGAATATCTACAGATGACGTGGAGAAATCTACAGAACAGCAACAAACTCACATACATACATCACTGGCAATTTCGTCATCCCCACAAGACACTTCAGCCTTTGATTCTGTTGTGACATCCAAAGAAGCGGCCGCAGCTTCGAGTGAACCTACCACAAAGGAGGCTCCGACATCTTTTCTTCCAGATGCATCAACTGCGAAACCAATTCAGACATCTAAAAAAACGGAAGGCACATCAGAAAAACCTGATTTAACATCAAGGCCACCAGTAGTGACCACCAAGGAGGTTGTTATAACTTCGATGGAAGTGCAAAAGTCATCAGAAAAAGTTGTAACATCCAAAGAGCCTATCATGTCATCACAAGAGATAGTCATGTCATCAAAAGGACCAGTGGCAACATCTATGGAACAGACCCTGTCATCAAAACCACCTTCATCCGAATTACCCGAAGCAACATCAAGGATACTTGATTTGACCTCTAAAGAACCTGGTATGACATCTAAGGAGCTGTTTGTCACATCAAGAGAACCAGTGGTGACATCTGGGAAAGATATCACTGAAGACATCATGCCATCAAAACAAGCAACTGCGAAGATAACAGAGGATGTTGATCTGTCGTCAAAACAAACCAGTGTCCTAGTAACCACAAAGGACTTTGTTGTTTCATCGAAGGAACCAAGGATGACATCTGTGGAAATGCTTGCAACAAGTGGAAAACTGTTCCTCACTTCAGAGGATCAAGCAATTCTGTCTTCTACAGTGCAAGCTGGAACCTCAAAATTACCGTCTTCATTCCTAACAGATGTCACAACCAGTCAATCAAGGGATATATTGACGTCACCTCCGTCGTCATTGCTGTCAACCAGTAGGAGAGGCAGGGTAGAAAGAGATGTGTCAACTGCCAGCCCAGACCTGTCAACAGGACAGATGATCTCAGACTCGGTGACAACTGAAGCGGTGACACCATATGTTCCGGACAGTAAGTGACCATTTAAGTAAAAAGCCAAGAGAAATTGCTACAGCAGGGACAGAGGACTACAACTTGTAAATTCTTACCTGCATTTAAGTACATGTGTACTTTCAATCTGAATTTTGGTTTTTAAATTATATTTTTGTTGCTTCCTTGAATGCAAGAATTACATGATTATGTCCCTTGTGATTATTAGCTAATTACTGTTTCTTAACAATTCTGTTGACGATTAACATACCTTAACCTCTGCTATATGATAATAGGAGGTAGTATTGCTTGTTGTAGCCATTTTCTTTTTGTAGACAATGTCAGGAGAAAATTCAGAATCTTGATCAAGCTTAACTGCCGTGCATGAAATAAAGCACATGCAGTACAAGCCTCTATTTCATCTGTGTAATCTCTTGCAGTTCGACTGCCTCCCTCTTTCATCTTGGAGCCGGATCCAGGGACAGTGTACTACCAAACCGGGGATGTGCTAACCCTCCCCTGCATTGCCAGTGGGGTGCCTGCTCCCAGGTAAGCTACAAAGGATGCTGAGAATCATGGTGTATACATTTTGAAATGACTATTAGTGATGTCACTTTTTATAAGAATTTTTTTATCTTTTGGTCATTGGCTGTTGTATTATTATGTAGTAGATTCCATGTACAACTGTGTGTAAATGATGTAAATGAATTTATATTACTCAGAAGGTTTAGGTGAACAGTTAGGCTACAGATAACTGTATTTCCTTTAGTCCTTGTGAGTGGTACAGTTCTATAGCTTGCTTTATTAATAACAGCAAATACATGTACATATTGAACAAGAAAATAATATAGTCTAATTCCTCTATCAGCACAATGATATATCCTAACCTTTAGAACATTATACTTGCAGCAGATTTTATTAATTTTTCATATTTCAGTTACTCCTGGCTGAAAAATGGTCAAGCTATGGAACTTTCGTGGCCACATATCCATCGGAATAACAATGAAGGAACGATAGTCTTCAACCCTTCATTGTCGTTTGACGAAGCAGAGTATCAGTGCATCGTGAGCAACATCCACGGCCGTGCATACTCTCGTACCGTAGTACTACGTCGGGCTGCCTTAACCCAGTTGCCTACCCTCCCTCCCCAGCAGTACATCGCGTATGAAGGGGAGGGTTTGGTGTTACCGTGTACACCGGCTGACAGCGTTCCGGAGGGGACACTGATCTGGGTGACCGTGGCTGACCTTGACAGTACAGAGGTCATCCCCGTGGTGACAAGTGACAGGGTCTACATGACAGTCACAGGTAAGAGAATTTACAATCGATGGCACTACCCCAGAACTTAAGACCTTAAGTGAGTCTTATATGCTGAGCAAAGTTGTCTTAATTTGGAAGTTGTCTTATTTCTAAAATCGGTTATCTGTATGATTGCTTTTGTTCTGCTGAACATTGATCTCAGTTCTGTATTTTTGTTGATGCTTTTTTATCAAAAGTTTTTTTTATTCTTAGTGCAGAAGACAATAGTCTAGTAATTTTTCTCTAGTACAATGTGATTTAAAGGCTGTTGATTCTTGATGTGGAAGTCAAACAAACTTTAGAGGTCTCATGATGTGACCACCCCTGAGAGCCAGTGATGGCAAGAGCTGCCAATATCCGGTCTTGTCTACATTAAAACTTAAATGTAATTTAACACGATTGAGATCAAAAGCAGCATCTGTGCATGTAATCTTTAGCATTGTTTTCCAACCAATAATTTTGCACATCAACTGATAGATACATATATATAATACCGGTTTTTCCTGAGCATAAGAACACCCGCTTATAAGACCATGGTCTTATGTACGGGAAAAAATCCTGTATACAAGACCATGGTCTTATATTGTACGATTTTTCTGGAATTTGGAATTTGTGTGCCCAATATACAGTTTTAATTGACCAAATAGCTGTATGTACCCCAAACCTTCATTGATATTTATAATTTCCGTTAACACCCCCTGTTTGGACAAGTACTCGTATAACGAAAAAAAGTTTCAATATTGCTGATAAATTTAATTGTACTACAAGGTTTAAATTCGACTAAAACATCAGGTCAACTTATGCACCTTCGTAAAGCATCATTTCAGTTGATTCTATATGCTTGCATATTCCAGTTAAAAGACCATA
>JAAUYG010187858.1_pt1 | contig 11232 bp, 12 predicted proteins | sample 7278091 | NCBI WGS metagenome assembly JAAUYG01 (sample SAMN14350201, study PRJNA611818) | marine sediment metagenome | isolation source: surface marine sediment (0.6m) | place: French Polynesia: Moorea | collected 2018-08
CAGCAGTTATTTCTGCAATTGATTACTTCTGATCATCTTTGATCAGAACCAATACATTTCCAATACATGATCAATAACTCAAAATCATTGTAGGATCCAACTTTTATTGGTTTGGATAGTGTTCTAAAGCTATAGGAAGTTATTCCCAGTCATAATCAGTAGTTATTTCTGCAATTGATCACTTCTGATCATCTTCAATCAGTACCAATATATTTCCAATACATGATCAATAAGTCAAAATCAGCACTGGATCATATAAGATAATGGCCATAGATATTCTAAAATCAAACACAATCATAATCAATAGCCTTGTCCTAAGTGTTCAACACAGTCAAACCATTGTATCAGAAAGGTGGGGTTTCATGGTATGAATACAACTAAGACTCTGAAGTTTATCCCTTCAAGACTTATTCACAGATCTACATGTACACATGGAAGACTTCCCAAAGTTTTTTTTAGCAACAGGATAGCTTGACCCAGTTGTGATGTGCTCAGTACCCCTGCTACTTTGTCAGTGTACAGTTACATATTGCTGCATCGACAAAAGTCGTTGTCCGCGTCGCGAGGGTTAACGAGATGCTGCAAAGGAATGCTGGCGTATCAATTAAACCTTGTTATCTGTTTCTATGCAGCAATGGGAACGCCGACAGCAAAGCGCGAGCGTCCAGGAAGACGAATAAGCCTCAGCGCCTGATGAAACTCGCCTCTCTGACAGCTGCCAAGCTAAGTAGGGCTTCAAGGCGCAGCGCTGGCGGGGTTGGTGGCTCCACCGCCAGTAAGGCCGATTACGCGCATTGTAACACAATGAGTGAGATCGAGATGGAGAACCTGTCAGAAGGTGGTGTACCTTGTCAGGTGGTGGTGACATGTGACACGGATGATGAGGACGATATGGTTGATACCCCTACGCCTGACAGAGGAGATTACACCTGCCATCACCATCGTCAACACCAAACACCAGCTGGCCAAAATCACTTGGTCACAACAAACGCTGAAAGTAACCCCAGTCAAGGGCCTGTAAGCAGCATTATAAGAAGTGGCAGTGGTGGCGTTAAGGCTGTTAGGTTTACAGAGAAAAGCAGCGAAAAGGCTGAAAACGCATTAGTGGCTCGTCGAAGGGTAATACGTTTACTTATCGCCGTTGTACTCACCTTCGCCCTGTGTCTGCTACCGTCGCATGTTTATCAACTGTGGGCTCTGTTTGGCAGTGTGGGATACACACCAAACACGTTTCACAAAATATTGCCGACAGTGACATATTTAATACTATATTCTAACTCAGCATTAAATCCCATTTTGTATGCTTTCTTGTCGGATAACTTCAGAAAAAGCCTTAAGGACTTGCTCATGGGTTTCAAAAAGCAATCTCCGATGAAACGAAACAACTTAAGGAGCACAACTTCTTTGAAGACGGCTAATACCATGATATAGTGATGAGAATGACATCCAGAATGAAGCTGGTCCTGGTGTATCCATGTAAATACAAGAGAAGCAGATTAGAGGTGATGGTGCACCTTGATATTCTGCAAAACAATGGACCACATTGGTGGTGGTTCCCGTTCCCCCAAGTTTTATTTTGCAAGGAAATCAAAAGAAGTCTGTGTGTGCCATGTGCCATGTGAACAGAGTTGTGAAGAAAGTCCAAATGTGTTCCAATAGATCTCTGGTGTGATGTTGTACTTTTTGCATGTATGCGTGCGTAATAAAAATTTGTCAATTCGAGCTTGTGGAGTCACTCGCTCTTTTTCGTCTTCTGAACCGAATGCAAAACAACTAGTCATTCTGCTTTTCCTTCTTGTGCTCCCTTCCTCCCTATCCTGGACCTCGCCTTGCCACCTAAATGCGTTTGAACCTCTCCTATTCAGATGATTTAACATTTTCGAAGCTCGAACAAGAGAAAGACATTTGGTGGACACCAAAAAAGAACACTTTTGATCGGAAAGTCTTCAGAAACCCATGTTTGTGGCAAAGGAAAATGCTCAAACAGGACTACACTTCTGGAAAGCATTATGACAGGACGAAATGGACAGTTGTTCTGTTCAGAACTGACTTTTGTTGAAGCCATATTTTACTCTCGCACAAAACTTCCTTTTGTGTCACTCGAGTGACACCGACAAAACCTCGATGGTTGATAGAGTCCCTTTTCGTACAACCAAAATGACATGAGAGAATCAACTACATTCAAATAACTTTTGCAATGCAAACACGGATGAGCAATGCAAACACGGACCTCATCCGTGTTTGTGTGCGGGGCAGTTTTTTCCCCTGCAATTTCGGACAAAAAAGACAGGCAATGAAGACCAAAAAGAAGCGGTGACTTATGTCCAGTGTACTTGTGTTTCTTGGAAGTCTTGTACAGCTGTACAGCTGCAAGCATAACAAAAAGAATAAATGTGACAAAAATCTGTTGCTTGTTCTTGAAAATAACCAGCAGGTCCGATGAACGTGGAACAGATGTGACGACATCCATGCCTTGCGAGATGTTAAAAGTTTCGTTCCAAGGCAAAATGACAGCAGCAGAATTTAGTTTCATGGCACAAGCTACGGTACTTCAAAAGACTTGGTGCAGCAACACTTTTTACATGCACAGCGAGAGTTTCCAACACAACTGCATTGATGACATCATTTTCACATTTGCCATTGGAAAGGCACAGCAACCTGTTCAGGAAACAGATGCACGAAGCAGCCAATAAGTCCCCCTCAGAATTTCACACATTTCTCCGTTCTTTGACAAAAGATAAAGTTCAGAATAATCTGCTCAATCCAGTTGGGTCAACATCATTCTGCTATGTAAACATATTCAGACGCCAGACACGGAAGGTTGCAGACCAGAACATCACCAGTGGAACTCAGTTGTCCGCTGACAGCAGTGAGAACTGCTTGTCATTCACTGGCTTCATCAAAGATTAAATGCCACCGGTGAAGGAAAGTATGCATTTTAGATTCTGTCTGAGGGACGGCCACTTTTGGGATGAATTGTATGATGCATGGGATGGACTTTAACTGAGAATTTTGTGTTCAAGCCTGGGTGAAAACATGCACGTGTGAAGCAGCTGATCCATTGGCTTTCTGCACTTATTTTTGAAAACGGAAGGTCTTCATGCACACACAACAAAAGAAGTCTGAATGTAAGTCCACAACAAGTTGTGGAGTTCGCGTTGTCCGGGATGCAACAAAGAGTGAGCGGAGAGAATGATAAAGAATAGAAAGTGTTCACATTTGTTTGAAACACTCCTTTTCCAAACCAACATAAATTCCAATAAACTTCATCTAGCCGTCACACTGATTCCACGAGATGTAGTGTCCTTGCATGCGACCTGTAATGTATCTCTCTCTGATGTGTAAAGAACCATTAGAATGACAAGAAAAACACATTAATTGAGACGAAGCACAGATTGTTAGTTCTCTTTTCTTGCCACCCATCTGCAGACTATCGAGTTGAATTTGCAAGCTTTTCCGCACACTTGTGACACGAAGGCATTACATCAAACAAGACTTGCATCTCAAGCAGACCTAAAACCACTGCCTGTGTTTTTGCCCTTTCCCTTTCTCATCTTTTGTTTTTATGTTTTTGTTCACTGTTCATTTGAGAGAAACAGACGGTCGTGACTTGTCTCACATTCACGAACAGAAAGGACCTTCTTGCTATTGGCCTTTTAGGTGAGTCTCCTGTGTCGCAAAGACGTTACCTGATGAAGGCATCCACGCACATCAATCATACCTATTCAGCACTGCAAATTAATAAACCATAGCCTCTTGGTCCCAATGTCTGCAACGAATCAGGTGGGAATCACTCAAGGCTGTTTTTATCAGATTTTCGACTGGAGGTAGATTGCTTTTTGCGGGTAATGTTGTTTGTATCTCTTGTGGGATACTTGCCGTGTGTACAGAGGACTCCATGATAGCGTACAAGCTGTTCCAGTCTCCAAAACTGCAATATTTTTAGATTGGTTCCTAAATTATTGGCAAGGCCTTTTTCTTGCATCATGACGAACGTTGCCTACAGGAGTGGGATCCCGAGACGAACTTGCGCCCCCAAAAAGGTTTTTGTTTTGTGTATCAAGGCCAGTGAGGTGCCATAACCAGATTCATGATTTTCCCACTGAACCATCTCCAATCTTGGCATCTCGTCTTCTTTGAGCAGTGGTCAAGGATGAAATTTTGTCCTGTTTCTCCTCTTCCCAACCCAACAAAAACAGTACACCAGACAGATGATGCAGTGATTGGACAGACAGGATTTTAACCAGTTGTGCACATGGACAACTGATTCTGACAACAAACGGAAGTCAACACAGCGGTATCAATAGTTGCAATGCAATTAATCTGCTGCAGTTTCTGTAGCTAACATGAATATCTGTTCATTGCACACAGGGACATCCCAACATTCAATTCAAATCTGTGCACGTAAACAATGAGACTCTTATTTTCTTGACAAAGCCTTGCTGGAATGACAACAAGATGGACCACGCTTCAATACTATTGTCTCGGGACAGTTGTGGTCAAGCAGGGTAATCACATTTTTGGCTACAAAACAACCTGCACGTGATCTCATTGAGACACAAGTTTGTATGTATTCCCGTGGTTGCACCCCATTTAAAAAATCGTGGGCCTTTTCTTTTCCACATCAAGTGTCTGTGTTAGCCTTTTATTCTCTTTCCACAGAGGAATAGTACACTTCAAGAATCATTGAACCCAATGCTGATATTTGTTTAGCTGTCACCTGAGTCAATGTTTCTTCTGTAAAGTACACAAGACAGAATTAATCCCAAATCGCCGATTCTTAATGAAACGCTTCGTCTTCACGGATTCACCTGGTGAAACCGTTCGTTCTATTTTTGGTGGAGAATGAAATACGGGAGGTGCGTCACGGCAACAGCGCGGACGAAACATTGGTGGATTAGGTCACTATTCCTGAGAACAAATCCAAAACATCGCCTGTTTTTTTTGTTCAGAAGACAAACAGGAAAATGCATGAGAAGGACAATTAAGTGGGAAGTGTGCATCTCGTAGACAGTCAGAATGGGTTTCGTATGGACTATGTCATTGTCGTAGCAACAAGTAATTCTGAGAATGTTCACGTTTGCAACTGCCAATGGGTGCTTTTCTCTGCTTCATGAATCTAAAGGTCTTGATGGTTTGTTGAGCAGTTGCATGGTTTGCATGACAAGAAAGCTTTCAGAAATAAAGGCGCATGGTCTCAAAAGGGATTCATCCGGATATAAACGTTTTTACTTCTTCTTTGTACAAGTCCATCATTGAGCAAAAGACATAGAATCTGGAGACTCTTTGAAGGCCTTGCTGATTTCTTCTGGAAATCCTCCAGTGTTAGCTTTACTGCATTGTGGTCGCGTTCCGTGACAGCTCACTTCACGCGTTTTAGCGTTAGGTGTGTTGAAGAGACACAAAACCATAAGAAGGTCACCGAGGGTATCGTCTGGTGTATTGAGAACTGTTGGATCTTTTGTTTCACCAGGATGCCGAGCAAACACTGACCTGCAACATATGGCACCTGATTCAGTGAAAGCTTTTCCAGAAAGTCGGCCCGGTGTTGTATGAAATATCGGAATCAGGAAATATCGGAATAGTTCCCATTTTTCCCTGTGAAATGTTGGAATCACTATGCTATTACTCAACAAAAGGTACCCAAAATCAGTTACAGAACAAATGGAATGACTTTCTTGTTAATATAAATCCTTGAAAATAATCTTCAATATTTCACTGAAAGTGCAAAGAAAACAGAGACATTGCTGACTTTTCTGGCATTTTATGGTATTAAATATCAAAAAAATTTATTTCCCAGGTATTTATCTTATGATTGAGGAACAACATGCAAACATGAATTTGTGAGTGAAACAAAAAAGATTTCCAACCTTTCTTTGTTGCAATAAACATTTTCTGCTTTCAATTGGATAGCAATTCCGATATTTCACAAGGAAATTTCGGAATAGTTCCCTAATTTCCCAATTCTGATATTTCATGGAACACCGCGTCAAGCCTTCAAAATTTAGCTTTCACTTTGCATTTAAACTCTACAGTTGTTAGTTACTTTGGACAAATGAGGTTTGTCATGTTATCTTCGCATAAGTTCATGGGGAACTAATAACGGCCATTTCAGGGTAATTCTCCGCCCATCTGTGAAGCAACTTTGGGAAGGCATTGACAATTTAATGTCCAGATGTGATCCAGCTTATGCTTCATTTTGATAGGTGCATGTAAATTTGGCCGAATGTATTCAGCCAGAATAAGAGGAAGGGATGTCTGTGTCTCTTTGGTTTGCGATGCAGTTAAATTCTTCGCAAATACATAAAGTTGGCCATGCACCACACATGTCAGCAGACATTTGTCCACCTCTGTTGTTATGATCCTGTGTAACCCCTCATTTGTAGAAAAGACAATCTCAAGAAAAAAGAGGAGACAAAGCGAAAACAAATTGGTGTGGTTCATACCATGGTGGTACATGTATATAAAGCGGACATAGATCTAACAGCAACAAGAAAAACCTGTAACCCAAAGAAATGGTTGGCACCATGTGTTGGTGTTCTTCCATGATACAAGACCCTCAAAAATCTTCATATATACGTTGCAGCATAAAGAGTGGAAAAGTTCATCCACTTTTCGTGAAGCCACGATGAATGATGGCATCAGTTTCTGAGACATGAGTGGTGTTGAAAACACATTCATTAGACATGGTTGAACGCTTCAACCGCTCAGGCAGTCGCTCCACTTCGCCGTCTTTTCCAAACCTGTCGGGATTCGACTCATGTTCCAGTTCAGCAAACCCTTGTCTCTGATTGATTTTGCAAGTCTCCTTTTTTAGACAAACACAATCCCTTTCACTTTGTGTATTGACAGGCGCAGAACCAGGACCTTGGTCAAGGGAGTCTGGAAGGGACCAAAACTTGAGGGAAATCACAATCTGTCAAAAGGTTCCGCAATCAATGACGGTGCCGTTGTGCTGTGGAGTTTGTTTCACTGGCAAGGCACTTCTGATTCTCGACAAAATGGCCACGAGATCTGGGCCCAAATCCTCATTTATTTTCAAAGAAAAAAAAAATGCCCCGAGAGAGAAAAGTCATCTGTAGGCACCAGTAGGGCCAGATGGAGCCAAAGGAGCTGTTTGACGTCATGAAGGGAATTTATAGTCCTGTTATCACATAATTCTGAGAGCCATAATTATTTCATTTTGCTGGGAGTTTTATCTCCCTGACGTATCAAAACAAGCAGCTCCGTGCATGTGGGGTGGAATTGGCAACTTTGGCAACAGTCTGCCGAACGAAGAAGTGCGCATCTGCAAAGCTATTATGTCTGATGCGCACATGTAAACAAATACCACGGGAGCAATGACTGCCGCAAAGGTATCCCCTCCCACCAGACACTGTGCGCAGATGAGTTTGGGTGCATTTTGCGAGATTTCTTCAACAAGAACCTATTGCTCTCTTTTTCCTGGCACGAGCTCGCTCCTGAGTTCATGTGTGATCAAAAACAAGTCCCAAGAAATCCTAGTAATTTTCTTGTGCTCGGGGCGACTATTTTGCTGCTTTGAATTGTACCCCCACTAGCACTGAACCACATGCTGATGCATTCAGGAATCCTGCAATGAGCCTGGAAGCTTGGCCACACTGAAGGCAAGTCTGGTGCAACTAAGCATCACTTTCTCGTCTGGAAGTCCAAAAAGGTTTGCGCTGTTTGGCAAGAGCTGCATGATTTTATTTCAACAGCCACGAACATTTGTGAATTTCGATGGCCTGCTTGTTTCTTCAGAAAGTAGGTCATTGGTGTTTTGCTTGTTTGCAGTTATACCACAATGAAGCCCAAGGCAATTTGATGCCCCACGGTACCTTGCAACGGCGTTTTGGAAGAAATCACCAGGGCGAGGTATGGTCGGAACACTTTACTCCAGATTCAAATGACTGTTTCTGATGTGCGGGACAGGCAAAACAGATGCAGACAGAAAAGCATTGTCGTTCTGTGACCGGTGTCGGAACCTCTTGCGGAAATTGTCGGGTGAAAAGTACCTCTTGATTTTGAAACAGTCACCCCATAATCAGGAAGGCCTTTTTAAGCACCACAGCGAGTATGACAAAGGCAAAATTATTTGTCATTTCCGTTTCCAAGCCACTGGTGCGATGTCCCGAAATGACTCACACAGGCAGAGTGCAACGGTCTCTGTGACGGCCAAGTTAGTGGTGAGAAGTAAGGATAAGTCTCTTAAAGCTGCTCTCAATATGGCTCAAAAAACTTCAAACACGAATAGCATTGTTTGGCGTGCACAGAAATTGCAAAAAAAATTACATTTGTTAATTGTGGTGTTGTTTTTATTTCATGTTATGTACACTCTCTGCATCTAGTTATTGCTTCCAAACTCAACAAAAAGCACCATTTTGCGACACAAACGTCTCAATCCCAGGTTCGTAGAAAAAGTTCTGGCTGCATGTTTTTGCATGGTTCACAAACAGTTGTGACAACAAGTCTAATTTCGCTTCAGTAGTATCCAACAGCAAAATTGCACTGTTCAGCGTTGAAAACACTTCTCAAACCAATGTTCCGGGCCAGGAAACTATTTTCAGAGTGACTCTGCCTTTGATAGATTTGAGCATTGCTACGGCATGATTGTGCGTCACATTTTCCATGCTGTATCCATTAGCCGCCAAGAGAATATCTCCTCCCCTGGAAGCAGAATGCAAAAATAATCGTTCAGAAAACGCAATCTTACACGCTTCGCATGTGTGGTGGGTCAGTGGCATGTCCGAAAACAGACGAGTTTGATACAAAGCGTCATCTTCCCCAAAGAAACCAATCACTTTCGCCCTTCACGAGTATTTCTGCCAGCAAATATTGTGTTTGTGAATCCTTACCTGAGATGCCCTTCTTTTCCGGCAGGAGAGTTAGGCACGATGGATTTGAGATAAATACTGTGACATGTACTGATTGTTTCACAACCGCCCACAATTGAAAACCCGAGCGTTCCCGACACATTGGGCCCCCTGTCCAACACAACCGTCTTCACAGCCTGGCACGCTCTGAAAACACAGCGATCTTTCAACAAAGAAATAGTATCGGGGAGAGTCTGGTGCAACATGTCAGTGGAAGTCAGAATCAAAGCAGGAAATTCTGTTCCCTTTTTGATGATTTCCTTCCACTTACTTTGGCATGGAGAGCCAGTATTTCCACGTCGGAGTAAAATTGTTGATTCCATCACATGTTTCTGGTCCCTCTAGCAAGTTGATGATTAACGTTTTGGATTCAGCACATGATTTTAGAACCTTGACAGCTTCAGCATGGGTCAGGTTCAACAAGCTGTGTCCATTAATCAACAGCAACACATCTCCTTTCTGCAAAGATAAAGCAGACTCCTTCCGTTGCTTTCGTGTCCCTCAGGTCCATTCTTAATCTTTCGCCATAAATTACTGTGAAATTAGCAAAACCTTCAACACAGAAGTCTCAAGCGTGCGATCGATGCTACGTTACCTTGACTTGTCTGGTTTTTCCTAAACAGCCATTGGGATTGATGTTGGTTACGTACACAGGTACATCGCCCCTCGGGCTGCTCAATCCTCCCGCGACACTGATACCCAAACTCTCGTAAGGTTCCTGAAATAAGGTCACCTTACATTATTTCTGCAGCGGGATAGCCTTTCCGCAGTCTGTAAGGTTTCCACTGACAGAAAGCCAGAAAACAGATGGCAGTGTGGCTTTCACTTTGCGTTCTTTCAACAGGCTTTCACAGCCATTTTTGGAGTTTTGAGATTTTTGCATACCTTATGAAGTGTGATTTTCTTCTCCCGACAGGGCTGAGGGAAGTGATGAAGCACATGTTTTCTGTCAAGATTGCCACATTTCAGAAGACAGTCTGTCGATGTTGACCGCACAATGTCCGGAGTTTGTGGACGCGCCTTCCGACAGACGACAAACTGAACCTTGTCTACGCTCGCCTGAAATTTTCACAAGCCAAGTGAGAATACGAACACAAAGATAATGATACAAGGAACTGTCCACGATTATGATTGCTACAACTCTCGCGGCTTTTTACTGAGCACAAGCACGACATCTGCTTTTCACAAATCTATGGAGATACCGCCTTGGTGTTACTGTCTTCTCTTTTCTATTCTGTGCACGCCAATCAAATGGACATAGTCAAGAAAAGCTTTGGTACCTGAATGATATGCGCCGCTTGATCCTGAGTACCCATAGACATGTCTTGACAGTTTATTTCAAGTATGCGATCGTCTCTCTGAAGGCGACCGTCATGGGAGGCGATGCCTCCTTCGATCTGCAACAAGCCAGTTGAGAATGTTCATCTGCTTCTGTGCTGGTTTTTATCACACGAAAGCACAATGTGATTCACCGTGGGACAAAAATAACAGAAGGCATTACAATGTCACGTAACAAGGGAGAAAATATGTGGAAGACGGAGAAAAAGAAACGAATGGCGAAAAGAAATCGTACACTTACAACTTCAAGGACATACAACCCTGGACCAGCCCTGGAAAACAGAATCAGCAAATCAAGCCTGCAACCTTGGCCGAAATTCTACTCAAGGTTCAGTCTGAATTTTTCAAGAAGATACTAGGTAGGCCTACTTACTTTTTGCCAACCAATTTAATTCCCAGTTGCTTGCCAGGCACCTTTGGTAAGGATACTTTGACAATTTCTGAAAACAAGAACAGATCCTTAATCCTGAATCACTAAAGAATATAAGTTCATACAATGCCTCATTGGAGGAAAAGTTACTGCGAAGGCTCCACTGGCCTCACCTTCTTTGTCAGTGAAGCCAAAGTCCTCTGACTTCTCTCTATACACTGCCAGTCTGCATATTGGGTAGAGTTGCTTCAGAGCCTGGCGTGCCTGCAGATGGCTCGCGTGGGACAAGTCGATTCCATTCACCTGGAAAATAAAATTGTCGTGAGTGCGAAGGGGTTCAGAAGAAATCCACCCCACCAATGTGTCTTGCTGCCAATACAGGAATTCCATTCATCTGGCTGTTTCTAACTTTGCCACCGTCATGGCGTCGCATTTTGGCTGATAAAGAAACATCATCTTGTTCCAGAATGAAAGCGGTCTATCAGTGATCTTCACATGTCTGAGCAGCGCGCATGACTGGCGGCATAAATGAGTTCATTCCGCGCCAGGACAGAAGAGTCAAGCTCCGGGAGAAACCATCTCGTTCTCTGGTGTCTTTATCTCACCGACACAGACAGTTCCTTTCCGCGCAATCAATTTGCCCGCAAACAG
>JAAUYG010200772.1_pt1 | contig 11232 bp, 14 predicted proteins | sample 7278091 | NCBI WGS metagenome assembly JAAUYG01 (sample SAMN14350201, study PRJNA611818) | marine sediment metagenome | isolation source: surface marine sediment (0.6m) | place: French Polynesia: Moorea | collected 2018-08
ACAGTGTTACCAACAGGTACTCGTTCGTCTTGCGCTTCACAAATATTGCAGAAAACTCGACTTCTACGAGTTTGGAACTGACAAATCCATACCCGTGTCTCCACAAAAAAATTTGCACACTAAAGAATTGTTCTTCAAAGGTGCGGCACAAGGTGGTCGGTTGACTTATCTCACAGGGATGGTTTCAGCGATATTTGATATGAACCTGTCACCAGGCGAACATCAAAGAGTTGCACTCGCAGAATTTTTGAATAATGTATGCGCTTAAAAGGCAGCCACTCTTGATGACTAAGTACGGTACTTGAAGAAGCATAAGCTATGCAAGAGCACCGCCAGTGGACTTCCATTAAACATCTTCGATGTCTCATTTATCCAGACACTCTCTTTTGTACCCAACATACAGTACTTGGACGACAATACCCATGAATAGCGAAAGTCAATTTAAGAATGTGTGCAGCTTTATTGTGATGCAAGACTTGAGTTGGTAGTGCTGTGCTTTGTGTATTGAGAGGCCGGGATGAATGACATCTCCAGGAGGAGAGCTTCCTCCCTTGTCAGCTCCTGTTTTTGTGCAAGACAAAAGAAAAAAGATCCCGGACAACGGACAGGAATATTGAGTCAGGACTAAATAGCCAAATTACCTTCAGTGAATGTGACATGTCCTGCATGCCGCATGCACCAGGCTGCTGATTGCAGTCGAAGCCGCCAGGCTTGTGCTCCCACAGAGAGGGACAACTGTCCACTTTTCTTGCCCCCGAAACAAAAAAGCAAGGATTTTCTGTACTTGCCACAAAAGACAGGATGTTGTTCAAATTGCTATGACCTGAAAGATAAAATTAGATTCGACAAAAGTTTTTCCCATTCTCTCCAAGACGACAAAGACAGTTCCAAACATTCTATACTAAAGAACCGACACAAAACCAACAATTGATGCAAATTGTATGTCTTTCTGCTACAAAAGATAATCAGGAACTCGCACATGTTTTTTCCCTGGACTTGTTTTTCCTAAAATTTCGAGCCCCAAGGGTGTCACGTTCCAGATCAAACGTGAGGAAAACTCCACAAGTGGCAAACAAGAAGACAAAAAGCGAGCTCAGGGTTTTTCAAACAGGGTCCCTTTGCATTGTGCAAATCAAAGCAACACGTACTCCGCAGTGTCAGCTTCCCGACCTTGTAGCAACTGGCACCACAGACACCAATTTCCTTCATTTCGCAGTGCCCAGCAAGTGATTCTGAACCTCTCGCGAAATTGGCTTAACATTGGTTTGTATTCCTGCCACAATTGTGGGAACGCACCGACTGGCCACTGAACGAGAGGTCTCGTTTTGCCAGCATCACTCAGCCAATCTGTACCTTTTTATTTTCGGGCACAAATTTTGACAAATTTTCAAAGCGATGATGTCTGGAGAACTAGATTGACAAGTCGTGAGGCCCAAAGTTTGTTCCAAGAGATGCCAGGGCGAGATAAAAGTACTTCGAAGCTGCCCTTGCGTGGCTCAGCATTTGTCCACCAATGTTCTTTGTCCATTTGCTGTGGAGAACTCTTGTCCCCAGAAAAATACGGAAGTAAGCACACATCATCAACACAAGGATAAGTCCCTGGTGTGTGACAAAACAGTCAGAGGTTCCATGGAAAAATGCAACTGCAGCTTGAGCGTACATTTCTCAACGGGAAGATTTGCGTTCAGATAAACTGATGAATCAGTGGCCAGGGAGACAGATGGTCAATCAAGCGGACATGTCAACATCTGTAAAGGTCCTGCGGTTTGCTGTTGTGCACACTATTTCCCGTAACCATTATTCTGCACGGACAGCCCAGACAACAATTCTTCCCGCCAGATGACCACTGGCAATGCAAGTCATCAGCAAGTGCGGACGGAGAGCGTTCCGCATTCTGACTTGAACCTGGTGTCCTTCGTTGTGTTCACAGCTCACGCGTTTTTAAAGTCGATGCAGTGTCTGTTGTGCTGAAAGCATCTCCCTCAGGCCCAACCAGTAATTCCAGAAGTATCTCATGCCACAACACATTTCTTCCTTTCTCTGTTATCATCTGCACGCAATGTGACTATCACGATAATTGCACGGGAAGTTACCCTATTTACGCCACGACGGGAGACAACGTGAAGGGCTGGTGAACAGAACTGTCTAGTTTTTGCGAAGCAAAGCGTCTTCATCAGCGATGCATTTTTCCACCCAGATTTGAAATTAGACACACAGCTGTGGCTCTGCGTTCAGGTTGGAAAGAAATGGCATGAAAGTCACAAAAAGAAACACATTTCTGAGTGCACCCACTTTAAATCTGGTTAAGCTGGGTGAACCCGAAGAGGGAGCCACCCCTGGCTCATCGGTTTCAATCCGATGACTGAACGGCCAAACCGAGGCAGATCTCAATCCGATTCTTTGTGACTGCAGATTGCAAAGACCCTAGACAGAGGCTCGCATTTCTTCTCTCAACAAGTTGACTGCTCTTAGTTGTTGGGACAAAGTTAGTTCTATGCACAGGTGGACGAAAGAGTGACGAGTTTCAGATATATACACGACACCACCGTATTAGAGTCAGAAGAAAGCGAACACTGCCGCACCGCCAAGATGCACTGATCTGAACAGCTCTGCCTGGACTCGCTAAGCTGCCATTGTCACAAATACTGAGACAAACTTCACATAAAAATCCTCGGAGAAGTGCGAGTCTGTGCACACAGATAAGCCCCGCAAGGCTGCTTCGCCATTGAGACCTGATCTCTTCTAATCCACATGAATAGGATGGCTCTATTTGCAAACAAAACAGGATTTTCTTCTGTGCTATTTGCAATATCGTTATGGCAGCTATGAACAGTTACATTCACATGAACTTCCAAATTCCACATGGAATCATTTTTTGTCCATTTGCAAATTACTGTTCTTGTCAGAGAGAGGCTTGTACTCTGCGACTCTGGCAAAGACCATGACTGCCCATAGCGATTTGTCCCACCAACAAAATGATTGTGACAAAGAATATCTGAAAAGGCAGAAAAATTAAGATAAATTGACGAATTAAACGGGTTGTACTGGAAACGGAAGACTAGCAGCTTCGTCGGGACGTGTCTCCACCTGTTTGGTGAAAACGAAGAAAACAAGAATCAGACAGAAACAACTTTTCCAGGAATCGTTGTGAATCTTAATTCCAGCAATCACCTCATCACTGCATACTTATGTCTGCGGAATCCACTTCCTCAAAAGGACGTGTTGAAATTTGCAACAACAAATTTCCCTGCTTCAGTGAACAAACGAAACTGAACTAAACAAAAACTGCTTCCTCAACATCTTCCTTAATTGCATTGTCACTAACAATAGGTAAGCGTTGTGTGAATGAAGAAGTAGATTCAAGTTTTAAATGAGATACTTTGTTTCAGCGGAAGGCTATTTCCAGCTCATTTACAATCAAAGAACCTCTTGCAAGGAATCTGCATGAGATAAATCAAGATCCTAAATCAAGCCATCGAGTCTTCGTGCAGCTCTTTCTCTCTCCGTCACCCATCTCCTTTCACCTCCAGATTAATATTTTCTGCAACTTTGTGCACATCTTAATCTCTTAATGCAAAAGACTACAGAAAGTGTGAAACAAGCTTGAATCTAAAGCTTCGACCCAAAGTGATCACTGTGTGGCACAGAGGCTCTTCAATGGGACTCCCACAATACACTGAACCATACATCGTCTTCTGAACAGACAAGTCTTCGCAGACAGATGTCAGGCCAGACTGACACGAGTGATTTTACCTAGACAACAGCAATGAGCCAAGATGGACTGTCTCCAGTAAAACCAAGGGCGTCCTGGGGGGCAAGAAATGTGTATGCGCAGCTGTATTGTTGCGTTCAGCTTAGGCTTAGGAACGTGACACGCGTACCAAGGGTCTGGATGAATGGCATATCTTGGACACTGACATCCTCCCATGTCGGTTCACGTTTTGATCTAAGACAGAGACTGATGTTAGACCTTTGCTGCTGGGAATGCAGACCGCTTTAATGGACAGACCTTGACAGAAATGACCTGTTTGGAATTCCTTCTGCTTTTGAACTAAATACAGGCATTTTATTTCTGGGAATAATCATGAGACATGAGACAACAATTGTTGGAAAAATCAAAAGAAGTACTGAACTGAAAAACACTTTTTAAATGAGATTGTCAGAATGCTTCCCCAGGTCAGTGATGGCATCTTATCCAATTTCAGACACGAAGACCAATGTTTAGTTTTGATTTTTTCACAGCACAGGAGAAGAAAGCACTAAATTCTCGTTTTTTCAGATTGCGCACAAAATCATTCCAAAACTGTCGTTCCAAATTAAACGTGCCCTGATTTCATTTGTTTTCTGCGACACGTCTTGTTTTGAACACAATGAAGGAAATTTCTGACAGTCAGTCGCAATCGAATTGCAATGCAGCAAGACGATGCCGATCGCAAATTCCCAAAGACGAACACGGACTCCCTCTTTTGTTTTCGTCAAGTACGTGTGCCGTGACGAGGACGCAGACTTCAAGTTCTTGTGCTTCGCGGACATCTCTGATTGAAAGGAGAATCTGTAAACAATGATGAAGATATTGATTTGGTTAACAAAGTTTGTTTAACCTGTTAAGCTTTAATTGTCACACACGGCGAGTAATTTTACAAGAGAACCCTGGTGGAAAAGCGAGTCTGCACACACTGATAAGCCCACAAGCCTGACTTGCCAGCCAAGGGAAACCAGATCTCTACTAAGCCAGCTGAATTGGATGACTCTATTTGCAAGCAAAAGAGGCTTTTCTTTCATGCACCACCTTCAGTACTTCACGCATAATTAGTGTATTAATCATGACATAATTGCAGACATTAGTCCTGAAGACTGCAAGAAAACAGATTCGTGCACTTTCACAAATTACTGACAATTGGGAACGGGCCTGTCTTCTGATCAAAACTTGCTTTTCGCAACCTGTCGGAATCATGCGAGAAACTGTTTGCAATCAATTACCTTCTTTGTCCATTGTAGTTCCAGCAACTATCATAGACGAACTGTCAAGTAATGACGACACAGTTCAGGAAGGAGATACAGTTGTTCTCGTCTGTAACGTAACAGGCATTCCTCGACCAGAAGTCACGTGGTACCGGCGACCAGCCAATAGCAAGAGCACTGAAAAAGAAAGTAAGATGTGCAAACCTCGTGCTTATGGGCCAGGTAAAATCTGCTGTTTCTCGTCCGTCCCAGTTTCGCCGAGTGCTTTGTGCTCTCCAGTTCTCTTTCTGTCTCTATCTTCTCCTTCATTTCCCCTTGCTTTCTGAGTTTCAGTTTTCTGCATTCTGAACAACACCCTGCTATTGCTATGTTCTGTGCTCTTTGTATGGCAACAGAAGGCTCTGCGAGATCATCCTCAGCAAGTTAGATGCGCAAGCCTTCCTCCTTCTCGTGTAAAACAGCTGCTTTGTCTAGATGTCCTGCGTTATCTTGTTTGTGTCTTTCTCTCTTCAGTGACAACACCCTCAGAGTTGTTAGACATTTGTAAAAAAAAATCTGATGTGAACACTTGGCTTACTTTCCTGCATTCACACATAAAGTATAGCTTAGTGCTGTCTAGTCTTCAGAATAAAAAAACTGGATGCAACCATATCACATGTAAAACAAAAATAGTTCTCACTGCAAAACACAACACGGAATTTGATTGATCATGATGGTTCTTTTACACTGAAATGGAGCTTCATCTGGTTGGATATGATTTGCACTGACGTTTTCAAAATTGCTTTTCTGAGACAAATCTTCTCATTAAAATCATCATGGTTGACCTGTCTCCACTGTTTCAAAGAACCTCTGCCTAACCCGGTGTTATGCCTCTAATTGTGGATCCTTGCATTCGTTTCAATCACTTTTTCAAGAAAATGTCTCTGGATGAATTCGAATTCACCCCCAGTTTTGCACAACAGGGGACACAATATCCCCAAACGTAGAAAGCAAACAAGTTCAGTATGGTCTAAATTGATCAACTCGGAGCAAGGAAATACAATGACATCATTTTTACTTTTATTTGTATTTGTCCTGTTGAATATGAGGAAACTGTTGATTTTACCTGGCCCTGATGAAGATTTCTTAAAATGGTAATGCCTCTTTTACCTGTGTAAGCTTCTGCTGAGAGGACGCAATACATTTGAATGTATGCAATTTGTCCTGGCATCAACTTCAACATAAACATTCTTTTCTTACCATTTCTATCATTTGATTTTTTGAATAAGAAAAAGACTTTCCTTACGAAAAAATTCTTTTCTTTTTTCCAAGAACACGAACATGAAAAGCATGCACGTTTTGAGTTCATTAAGTTCTGTTGAAACAACTTCCTCCTCTTGGTTGCTGTGATTGAAATTTCGTGAAAAAAACCCAGATCCATGCACTGCAGAGGAGATCGCAGTTTTACTGTTTTGAAAAATTAAATTCAAAACCATTGTCATGAAGTCACCTTGCATGGTGAAAAAGAAAGAAACGAAGCAAACAGGTTTCACTTCTTTGGTGAATCATCTGCTGCTAAGTGCTTTGCTTTTGTGAGTTTTGTGAACCATAACAATTTTATTAAGTTTTTGTGACTGCATGTCGCTACACATAGCTTAGAATAGGCTATTTTGCATCACAGCTGCAATTTTCTATTTTGTAATGCAGCCACCCGCTCTTAACAAAAGAAAATGCAAACGCTGTGAAAGCACAGATATTCTGCATGAGAACAAAATTACTGAAATTTGAAGGCGCATGGCGGTCATCATGAAATGTGTTACACATAAGCCTAACATTTTCAACAAATCTAAGAAGATTTACACGATTCTTGCGGTTAGAATTAACATTGCAGAAACAGGTCGCAATTGAAAATGTTTGGGAGATGCCTTGGTGGTGGAGTCCGTAAACCTTGATATAATTTTCAATTGAGACCTGTTTTCTCTTAGTGTTTGTGACGAATTAAAATTAATTTTTCATTTTTCCATCAGTCATGAAAGGCAAAGAGCAACACACCGCAAAGCATGGCCTTTCTATTTGGCATTGAAAAGTCTGTTTGAAGGATTCCTTTTTTGGCCCATTCCATCCCAAAAGTCCCATAAAGAGAAAATCAGTTTGATATCTTTTGTAGTTCATCATGCACAAGAAGGGAAAGAAATTGAGCAGTTACAAATGTGTTCCCATTCCATTTTGATGCAGTGGCTGGACACGGGCATAAACGGAACGACGTAGAAGAGTGGTGTCCAGAAACCACAAAACCTATGCCAGCCTGACACCATCTTATACATGCCCACGGTGTCAAAATTCCTCCAAACTGTCCCACTTGTTTTCAGGTTATTTCAGGCTGGATGGCAAAGGTTCCAAAGAATCAATCCTTTGATACTGTCTCCCCTTTTGTCAGGCTCGCTGGAAGTCTTCCAGAAACAGACTTTTTAAGGCCAAAGAATCTAATCTTTGTGATGAGATCACTCAACCTGGACCCAAATGTAACAGACTCAGCATGATGAGAACGTACATTTAAGTTTTACGTTCCATTCCTTTGGTTTCGTCAGAATGACTGAACAGGGTGACTGAGCAACGAAACAACGTTTGCAGTGACAGAAGTGAATGCAGAAAAACGTCTTGTTAACAGATTTTATCAGTTCTTGTTGTTTACTTTCAACTTGTTTGTATTCGAAGTGATGACAGAATGCCGGTATGTTAACGCTGTGTTTGTTGCAGGAATAGGTATGAAGGGAGAAATGATTATCATTCAAAACGTGTCACGTTACTGTGACGACATTTACGAGTGCGTGGCCGACAACGGAGTTCCCCCGGCTCAGAGTCGACAGATGCGAGTCACCGTGGAATGTAAGAAACACCTTTTCTTAGTTCAATCTCAATGACTTTGACGTTGGTACTTTTGGGCACGAAAGCCTTTCTGCTTTTGGCGTTCTGCTTGTCTGGATTTTGGCTTTTGTCTCTTACTCTGCCATTGTATCCAGCAAAGTTGGGTCATTCACGATCTGTGGTCACAGCTAAAAACCAAATCCTTTTGGTAGGTAGGTAGGTTTGGCCAATCGACTGCTACCTGATAATTCTGCAGCAGGCGATAGAAAAAGACAAAGAATTGCGATGCTGGTATCCACAAGGACGTGGTGTTCACTGTCTTGGGGAAGAAGTGTTTTTGTCCCAGCAGTAATAGCTTAGCTTCTTCAGGGTTGTTCATGGTGAACACCTCATCAATCAACCACCAACAGACGTGCTTCATTGCGTCCGCACACAGGCGGCTATTGTTGCCTGGTGATCTTATCTGGAGGAAAGCAGTGGCCAACTTCCACTGCACTTTCAGTCGCAGTCAAGAGAGCGGTCTTTACAAGGGTGACGAACGACTCTCTTGGTACACACTTTACCTTTCTGCTGCAGTGAGGCCAGATTGAACAATGATGTTTCTTAAACTGCCAAGCAAACTTGATGAATCTAAAGTAGTTACTTACTTTCCCGTCAGAGTAGTTTTTGCCAGCCATCAGTCACTCCACGTTTTGGGGTGATCTCTCCTTGTGTGCACAACGGAAAACTCCATAACGACTGCAAAACACAAAAACAACACAATCATTGCCATGCTTTGGTCACAGCGACAAGTTGTGAGGGCACAGTTCAGAACACCAGAAGTTGCTTGTTGCTTTCAGTGAAATTAAAGTGTGGGGGAAAACAATAGAAATCGAGCCAAAATTTTTTTATTTAGACCCACAATGGAATGCTGCTTTTGATCATCCTCATCTTTGGACAGTTGCACGTCAATATCAAACATCTTTTTTTGTCTGCAGTTGCTCCTGAAATACGAATGCCGAACTCAAGGATAGGGCAAGTGCTGGGCAAGGAAACGATATTGGAATGCACCATCACAGCTTTTCCCCACGCGGTCAACTACTGGGAGAAAGACGGCAAACGCATCAATACGTTCGGCAAACATCGGGTGGAAGCGTACGATGAAGGGGACCACACGTTAACGCTGAGTCTGCGGATACATTCCATTTTGGTACAGTTCTGGCTGTCACTTATGCCAGTTCACAAAGAGCGCTAGAGCACCTGAGCACTTCAAACACAGTGGACATCTCGCCTGCAGCACCTCATCAACGGTGCATCACCTGAATTCAGACTGGTTTCGGTTAAGCAGCACAAGCCGCATTTCTGATAGCGTCCCTGGTCATTTGCAAGGGCCGCTCTGTTGGTCATGTGTACAAAACATTCAAGTCCAGGCGTTCCTTTAACGGAACGTTTGCTAATAAAGGGCATTCCATGTGCAAGTGTGGATTTTTATGTGACAAATCGCTTGATCTCTTTTCTTTATTTGAACCTCCTATTCTCTCACATGCAGGAAGAAGACTACGGCAAATACACGTGCATAGCGGCAAATGCTCTGGGACGGGATACAGAATCGATGTATCTCTATCGTAAGTATTTGTTCTCCTTCCTCGACTTGAAGCCAAAATGTAAAGCCAGTTGTCCTTCTTTTTCTGTGAGCGGATTGTAAACAACAGTATTCTCTTCACAAAAATGGATAATCCCTGCCTGAGAAAAAGCAGTCGTTTGAGATGTGGCGTGCGACCAAACTCAGTGCTGACACCTGCGGGTAACAGCTGCGAAGCTGCTCGTCCCCATTCAATTTCTTGCGCGATTCAACGTTGCTTTTCTCGTTGCATGCTTTTCACTCGAACTGTGTAATTTCTTCACTATTCAATAAGAGCAAACTGTTGTTAGAATTCTACTTCACAAATTTTATCACAGTGTAGGTAGAGTAACGTTGTACTATTTACATACATCGCGCCAAGTAGAAGGATCACAACACATGTCGTATGCTGTGATCGTTTCAACTTGTTCGTTTTGGAGTTTTTTCGCTGGAAATGTCGAGGAAATCACAGTCAGCCGGGCACGCACAAACGACACGCAGAGTCAAGAGCAATGTGTTAATTTCATTCTTGGTATGTTTAGTATTATTTGGTGTTTTCTGTGTTGTCTATTTATCTACAGAAGTCGAAACCTTCCAACCTCAACCCACTTATTCACCAACAGAGCAACCGATCCGCTTCGTTACGCGTACGTCACCGGCCCCACCCTACACCATCGTACCACACAAGCAGCCAGGCCGGGGCAACAACAAACACAAATCACCCGGCAACCAAATGGAGAACGAAGCTATAGATAAAGGTAACGGCAAGTCCATCTACATTTCATTTCCTGAGTGTGTGGCCACCTGTGAATTCACGGTTTCACTGTCGTCCTCTTTGTCCAATTAGTTCTGTCGCACATGGCGTCAGAATCAGCTTTACAATGGTGCCATGGCGCCAGCTTTAGTGTCCAGCTGTTCATTGCCTCCCGAGAAATACTAAACACGCGACTGTTAAGCTGACCCATACAGCTGTATGAGCTGACCATGCCTGCTTCTCAACATTGAGAAACTGACAGCTTGGGGCTTTAGCTTTCGTCTGCAGAACAATGTTGATGAATCAGATCTAAATTTGATCGAGACATGTGCTCGGAGCGGTTTGGCTGCGCCTCGCATACCATCACAGAAATGGTTGATGCAATGTTGACCACACAGCCGCATGTTTTCTGCGAAATGAAACTAATTTCGCTGGTCATTAATCTCCCACATTGGCGGGTCGAAGAAGGCACAGAATAGCGGCATTCGTCAACAGTCGTCTGCGCTCCTATTCAGCGCATTCACATAGATCATCTGCATCTGTTTCCCCCCATGCTCCGATCCCAAACACTCCAGCCATCAAGACCTTCTCTCTGGCTCTTTCGAGGGCTTTGAGAGAATCATCGCGAGAGCTTTAGGCGGAGCTGGCGTCCCTTGGGAGTTTCCTGATCACCAAGAATCGTCAAGACTCGTCAGCATAAGAACCTGTACATTTCTGGGATTTATGGTTTTCAGAATTCACTTCATTAAAAGATCGTGCGGGATTACCACAAGGTGTTTTTGCCACGGGGCCGGAAAATACTCACATCTTATGCGGATTACACACAGATGCTCGTCACAGATGTGTTCCTATCAATCAACGCGTTTCTGTCACAAACAGTTTCCGACCAACGTGTCTCTTGCAATTTGGTTTCTGTGCGCAATGTACGCTGCCTGCTTCATTCACGGACTTTCATAGCCAGCAACACACAAAAGAAACACCGACAAGAAGACATATTCTTTTTCCAAACTCTTTTTGTTTTCTTTTTTTAAGTCGCACACGTTCATTATTAGTCACCCTGTCGACACAAAAT
>JAAUYG010058606.1_pt1 | contig 11230 bp, 11 predicted proteins | sample 7278091 | NCBI WGS metagenome assembly JAAUYG01 (sample SAMN14350201, study PRJNA611818) | marine sediment metagenome | isolation source: surface marine sediment (0.6m) | place: French Polynesia: Moorea | collected 2018-08
AAAACGGCAAAGCAACTCAATCGTAACAGCGAAAATTAACATTAAAACATGTCATGATGCCATTCAAAACATGCGAATCATTCATGTTCTGAACTCAATAAAAGTCAACCACACCATGAACGTGTTCACTCATGAAGCAGCTCAAGGGAAGAATTTTCACACCAAAGGCCAGATGTTGTGGAGGTCTGGGAAAAGAACAAGTCCATGGTGCAGTCAATCCCCTTCATGCCAAGAAAACAACACACACAAAGCGCCCAGGTCAGCCAACTGCTTCCAAGCCGCGGTCCAGCGGCAGGCCTTACCAAGTTGTTTTTAGTTTTGGCGACATTTGGATCATCTGGTCCCAGTTTACTCTCGTATATTTCTAACGCTCTTTGGTAGTACTGCTCAACCTGTGTGTACCAAGCTTGTTAACCGGTTCACAATGCGACAGGGAAACTTCACGCTTGTTATCCGTTTTCTTTCTTTTTTTTTTTTGGCTTGGCTCGAAAGACATCAGCCGTCAATTGGTTCTATCTGCACGAAAATACCACTTCTCTGTTTCAATTCCACATACCTCTTCGTATTTTCCTTGGTTCTGACATAGAAGGGCTAAGTTGTTCAACTGTTTGGCTACATCTGGATGATCCTTTCCTAATACCTGCCAAAAAAAGACGAAAACTAGTTCAAAATCAAACTTGACATTGGGCCTGAAACCAGGGGATACAATGTATCTTGGGGGGGGAGGGGGGTACCGTTTACAAGCTGCAAATCAAATCAGATTTGAACCGTAAATACCTTTTCTCTAATTTCTAACGCGCGTTTACAAAGTGGCTCAGCCTCTTTGTATTTCCCTCGCTTTCCGTATAACACAGCTAGGTTGTTAAGTGTGGCTGCGACCTGAAGAAACAAACAAGCAGTCAGTCAGAAAATTACAGGAGCAAAATGTAGGTTCAAATTGACATTTCCTTTGTTGACTAGCAAGAACAAATGCGATGGTTTTCTGTGAGGCCAAATTTGAATTTATGTATTTTTTTCTTCAACACAGTAACAAACATGAAATGTGTCTGATGCCCAAAACTTGGGTCTTTTCATTGTTGAAACAATGCAAGGGAATTTTTGCAAGAACAAACAACTAAGTCAATCAACTGATTAGTGTGTCAGTTTCAACTTACAGCAGGATGATCTGGACCCAGTGTTTTCTCCCGGATACCCAGAGCATCGTTTAGTAGGTTAGCAGCCTCCTTGTATTTGCCTTGGTCTCTGTAAAACCCAAAACAGGCAAAACAAAAACAAAAAACTGCTCAAGCAGCAAGGAAATGAAATGCCCAGTTTGGAATTTTTTCAGATGAGCCTGTCAACATGTACTCTGCACCCCAAAACTGAACGTAAAGAAAAAAAATCCTCCGCCCCCCAAAAGTGAAAACAAACAGGGCACCTCAGCAGTTCGACCAACACAGTGTGACAGATACAAGTGAAGCGTCGGTGTTTGAATTCGTTAGGTGTCAAGACCAGCGGCAACTTTCTTATTCTTTTTTTTTTTAGAACACTGGTAAACAGTCGAAAAGTTAGTGAGAACATTGTTAGTCGTTTCAAGACTTCTCTTCCAGATGATCACTCACTGCTGGATGGTCTCGCCCTAAAGTTTTCTCACGAATCGACAAAGCATCGTGTAACAAATTTCCCGCCTCTTTATATTTACCCTGATCCCTAAAATCAAATCACAGACAACTTGTGAGAAACATTTGGCGTCATCATTCCAACTAAGAATGATGCTGAAGCCAATGACTTCCCAAACATTACTGCGGCCCAAAGTTCCCCGAAAGCAAATTGGCTCACAGTTGTTTTTCACAACATTTTTGCGGTTTGCTGGGTTTCCCTCCCCCCCCCGAAAATCTGAGACAATTTACCTGTAAACAAGTGCTAAGATGTTGAGCATCGTGGCCACGTCAGGGTGATCGTGACCACTGGTTTTTTCTAAGTCCTCTAAAGCTTGTTTACACAGGGGAACTGCCACCTGAAAAAGAAATCCGAGGCCGTAAGTACAGTTGTTTCCCTTGTTGTCGGAAACGAAGTCGCCTTTTTTTTTGTCCAACAAGGTTCCAAACAGGCAGGGAAGATGTTTTTCTCTTTGTTCTGTTCCCTGATGATGTGCTGTGGATGTACCTCGTATCGGCCTTGCGAGGCGTACTGTATGACCAGGTTGTGAAGGGTGCGCAATCGAGCAGGAATCTCATATCCTCCGCTGGCGGCCTGCGCCATGGCGTTGGGCTGAGATGGTGACAACACTGCGAACACAGAAATTAAAATCACTGTTACTTTGCGCGAAAGACAGAAGTTAGTGAACAAGGGAATGCAAAATGTCTTTCCGCGTGTTAGAGAACGCCTTCTTGTCTCAAAACAAGACGCAGAGTTCTTCACTAAATTTCTTTTTTTTTTTTTTTTTCAACCTGCATATAATCCTCACAAGAGATGCCCCCACCCACTTTTGACACACGACTTCTGGGACAAGAAAAGACCATGGTCTGTCGTTTTGTACTTACAATCACCCCCGGCGTTGTCGTCATCGTCCTCCGGGAAACCTAAGTCTAGATCTTTGTTCGATTTGTTGTCTGTCTCCGGTTCACTTTCTGCCGGCTGTTCGAAAAAAAAAAAAAAAAAAATGTTTTGTTTCCACTGATACAGACAAATACTGCACTCAAACTACATTTACGACCGAAGTGTTTTTTCTCTGGCTCAGCAAAATGGCTGCACTTGTTTCCCTCCCCCAGAGTCGGCGCAAGCTTTCATACCTGTGTCTGATTATTGTCTGTGTCGTATTTTTTCATTTCATTCATGAATTCTAAATGCTTCTTTTCTTCTTCTAGGGTGGCTACTTTCTGTTCACTGATCTGCAGTTTTTGCTGCGTGTTCGCCAGTTCATCTCGTAGCCACGCATTCTCCTGACACAGCCGCCGCACTTGCGCTCTCAACTTTTGTTTTTCGGCTTCCACATATTGTAAATGATGCGCCAAGGACATCATCACCTGAAACGAAGCAAGACAATCTCAGAAACCAAGAAACCAAATTTTTTTTTTTTTTTTTGGACCAGTGCAGTCTGCACAGCGCGATTTTTGTCTCAGGAGCAGGGTTGCTCACACTTTCTGGCCCTTGCTGTCAACTGCTTGGGATTTGGGTCGAAAGAAAATCAAAGATGTTTTTTTTCTTTTTTTTTTTTTTTCATTTGTCGGAGGAATCACTTTTTTCATTCAAGCTGCCATTAGCAAGCAGTGAGCCTCGGAACGCAACCAAATAAATCAGAGTTCATTTCCATGAAGAAAATTGGCAAAAACACGCAACATTTGTTTCCTTCAGAAACCAGCCAACCAAAACTTAATTTCTTGCACCACAAAATAAGTGCAGGAACCACTTCATTTTCTTTGCTCCAGTGGAGAATATTTTTTGGCTCTTTATCACTCGCCCCAGGTGGAACGTCATCCTTTGATAAATCTGTCTAGTTGGGGAAAAAAACTGTTCCAAACAAAAATTGTCGGCATGGCAACCATGCAAAAGTATTCAGTAATTTCCAGATTGATATTCTTCGTAACTGGAAGCCTGTAGGGGATCTCTTTACAAAAGCGCAATTCCGGTTCGAGATAAGCGCCATCGTTTCTTCTTACATTAGACACTGATGGGGTGGAAGGTGATCATCTGACTTTCACCCACAGAGCAGAATGTTTCCGTTTCAGCTGAAATCTACATCACCTGACAGACATCATCGCGTTCCAAGGGCTCTTTTCCGCACAATCTGGAAACTAGCAACCGAGGAAAAAGACGGTCACAGTCTTATCCCCTGTGCTGGACCTGAGTCGATAATACAAGATTTCAGCAAACCAGCAAAGCGATGCTTTTCTCCATCACTTTGCCTGAGATCTTATTCAGCGAAGGACAGCACAAGCTGCTGTAAATAACTTTGCTAGACACGTACAATGTACAAGCCCTGATCCCTTCTGACAATAAGTCTTGATGAATGTTTCTGGAGACCGCCATGTGTCTGATGAATAATCGATAGAACCAGCTTGGATGGCCGAGGCAAGTTTTGAGCTGCTTGGGGAACCAGGAACGAGACGGTCATTACGTAATTCCACTGGCAGTGCTGACTGCCTCAACAGGGATTAGTACTCCTACGATGGAGAACTACATGACTAATTTACTGAAAGCTTCAAACTTCTTGCACTGAACAAAGTACCATTCATCCCTGTCTCAATGATTTGGTTTTCCCAAGGACGTCCCAGATCAGTAAAGCACTCGCAGACTCTATGCATTGCGTGGCTTTGAAGAAAAGATTTTGTCATCAAACTGAAGGACAAATCTTCTATCAGCGCCTAAACCACCGCTGTCTGCCCGGGAGCTTCAAAATGCGCGTTTAACGGCAAAATGCTCCGAGGCGCACGATTTCATCAACAACACGCACCTGTGCTTCACCGATACCGAGATCAATGGTCTCGAGCGCCTTTTTGAGTATGCACGTCTTCTCCTCCACGAGGTTCGTGTCTCCATTCTCCTTCTTGATTGTCTTCATAGAAGACAGCAGCGAGTTGAGAATCTGGTGATGTTCATTCTTCAACGTGTCCAGGCCCTGAAACAATTCAATGGCGTTTTCAACGTTTGCGTTCTGACATCTCACCACCACCATGCCAGACAATCAAACAACGATTTACAAGTGAAAATTCAAGTGGTTTCGAAAGCAAATATTTTCGGTCAATTATGTTGGTGGAAAGTGAAGACACTTGATGTCCAACAAACGTTACCTGGACAACCGTCTTGGTGTTGGAGAGAATCTCCTCCTGCGACAGCGCAGTCATCTTCCCGATCTCTTCAATCTTCTTTCTACAAACACAAGAAAACAGAAACAACATCATTATTTGTGCAATATTTACCAGACTACCTGCGCAACATACTGTCAAAAGGGATCTCCTTGGTGCACCAAGAAATGTCACCTTTCAAATGCAAATGATGCGGGCACTTCTTTTTTTTCAGCCTGGTTTCACCATTTTTGTCTGTTTTGTCTGAGCGAAAACAGCCAGCCTTTTATGCAACTGAAGCAAGCTGTCGCCATGTTTATGGAAAAAAAAAATGTCGAGGGATTAGTCTTAAATTCTAAGCTTGCACCGATCTTATTCCCAAACAAAACTACTGTGCGCACGAAAAATACAGAAGGCAAACTGTTAGTGTGACGAGAACTTGTGATGTTTCGTTGATGACAGAGCAGAAATGTGATTGGAATGGCACATAGACAGTCCAAATTACAAGCAGAAGCTGCGATTCTCGTTCTCCTCACTTGTGTTTTCAAAACGCGCAGTGCACGAAACACGTCTCAAATGTGAACATACCTTTCAATTCGTCTGATAAAAATCTTTTTTTTTGGGGGGGGGGTGTCCCTGCAGTGTCAGATTATCACCTGGGTGGTGTTATTTGTTTTACGTACGTGCGTGCGAGTGCAGACAGGTTTTGCGCTGCAAATCAGGCAAGGCCTTCGGCCTTCTTGCACAACGAGCCAAAAGTGGTTGGCGAGAAACGCACCGTAGATGTGCAAATGATGATCCCCATCCCACTCCCAACGATAATTTACCTTTCAGCGGTGAGATAAGTACGAGAAAATTTTGAAAACGTTCCAAATGAACAGTGCGATTGCCACGTTTGGTGACAGCAACAAACGATTCGCAACTACTGTGCGGTATACACGTCAAACAAGAGAAAAAATCGTGCTTTCAGAGCTTGTGTCAACAGTGGTTTCCTTTGATACGACCTGGTCTGTGTAACCAGTTTGACCTTCAGTTTCTGGTGAAGTTCTTTTGGAATTTTCTTTCTGTTTTGTTCCAAGATCAGACTATGAGAGCACGGCGAGGTGCCAAGCGTCTTGTTGCCATTGCCAGTTTTGCAGTCACAACAAACTCAGATGTTCCTTCTTTTGAAATCCAGTCTCGCCTCGAAACAAAATCAATAGGTTTCTTTTCAGTTACTCACATGTAATAGTTCTTCATGGTTTTGGTTGCCATTGCTGCCACAAAATTCTGTGTCAAAGTCAAGTTGTCACAACTAAAAATTCTGACAACAAATTCGTCCTGCTAGTTTGTGGTCACCAGTGTCCAAAGTGACACAGCTGTCCGTAATCCACGTACACTGTCACCAAACAGGAGTCCATTGAATTTTCAAAGCACCAGCAAATTCTTTTCAAATTGAAAGATGTAAGTACAGCATTCCTCGTGAGCCAACAAAACAGCCACCGAGTGGGGCCACAGTAGACACCGCCGACAAAAGTACCTTTCATCACAAGATCGTACGAACTGTCCAAACATGGCTGTTAATTGGCCGTGGAATATGTACTGCGAAGGTCTGGCATCAACACATCCAAGGACCCCAAGCAGCTACGTTTTTATTGCATCCAACTGCGGTTTAAATGGGCAGACAATACCAAACCAACTGTTGCGTGTACATGTTAGTACACGATGAATATGTATGACGAGGAAAAAATATATCTGAATTACCTTTCCCTCATAGCGGTTTCAAAAGAGGTAATAGTCCAGTTTTGATTACCCACTTATTCCTGGCAAAGTTGCAGGCTACACGCTCTAACTTTTGACGATCAAAGATCTGTATTTTTTACAGTTGATGGTAAATATCGAATTTCGTGACAAAATCCTGAAGAAAATGCAGCTGAGAAATAATTCATGTGGATGATGTCATAGCCACTGTCGACCTGAGGTAACCGGCATCAAAATCCAGCTTCGTGGCGAAACAAAAAAAAATAAATAAATAAATTCTTCAGGGGACACATTTTTGCCTCTCAATTGACTTCACAGGCGAGCGTCTTCTGTTGCGAATACATTGCAGCCGCTAATGGAGAAGAACATCTTCGCCATGTTCGACGGCAGACAAGATGACGACAGGGAGCCGACATGAGTCGATACATCGCTATCGATCTGCACTGTACCATCCTCATCGTGTCAGCTGCAGCAACGAGTCGGACTGTTCAAGAAATAATACGTCCCCGCGAAACCTTTGAAAACAAGCATCTGCTGAATGTCCCCAACATTATTTGGTGGAATTCAGTTTCTCCACACCGTCAATACAGCAAAAGCACAAGAACAGGATGACGCACCAAATCTGAATCCCCACAAGCCTGCTATGGTGACGGTGGCAGTGCGAACTGAGCAGGGGCCACAGATGCACTCAGTTTGTGGTCTTGTCACTTTCTGGCATTAAAATCTTTCAACAACATCATCTACCAACTGAAAGGTCATCAAAAATCGCGAACGATATCATCCGTTGTGAAAGGCAAATTCGCTTTCACATCTGAGTCACTCAAACCACAAGTCAGTACAAAAAGCAAGGCAGATCTACGGCACCACTGATTCTCACCGAAATTGTTATCGCTACAAGAAGCATTCATGACAGCTCCGTATCATCACACGACCTTTCTGTTCTCTTCCACCATTTGCAATCTTAAGTGTAGGTCAAATGATTAGAGCCGCCTAAATGCCAACCGTGATGTACTCACGATGTAAAATGACGGAGATGCAATAAGCAGCGTTTTCTCGTTCCCTTGCTTTTTACAATTTAATTAAATTTCTGATTTCGTTGCCAACCATCAACTGTGTGGCAGTGGTAAATACAATGGTAAAATCGATGAAACGAGGGAAAAAACTATCTGAAAACCTAACACTGACGTGAATTCAAGCACTTGGGAATTTCAGCTGGTTCATTTTTTGACATTCAGCATGAATCATGCCATAAATAGCTAATTGTCCAAGTTTAGAATAGATTAGTACTTGACACCACCGGAGCAATCTGGGCACGAAACGAAGCTGTTAGTTTCTGCATGTTAGCTTCATTTGCTTTGGCGACATACACAGTATAAAGCTACAGTTGCGCAGATTTTGCACGCAATTAGTTCTTGTTGTTACCTTCTGTCCTCCGCCATTCTCCTTCACAATTACATTTGGTCACCTAAAGATTGGAAGACAAAAATGGACGACATCGCACATTTAGAAACGGGAACTCAATCTGAACAGAAAAATGACGCGTCGCGGGTGGGGGCGGGGGTTGCGCGTGGCAGAAACCGATCCACCACAACAGAATTATGTGCGACGTTTTGCAAAGATTTCTGATAAATAATTCACAAATTTAACCTTCTGTGAGGAGTGATACCTACTTGACCCAATTAGCGTACGCCGGTGAACTCGCCCTGTTCCACGAGTCCACGGACATCATTCGCGCAATTCTCGCCTCTGAGACGTCTTGGTCATTGGTGAAGTGTTTCTACGAAAGGTTCTGAATTTCTGCTTGTTTTTTTTTTGTTTTCCGACTCTGTCCGCTTCACACAGAATATTCTAACTTCTCGTTTTACTTCAGGATCTGTTGCAGTCAAATGCTCGTTCAGCGAGTGCAGATTTTTACTCTTTTTTTTGGAGGGAGGGGAAGTTTGGAGCTGTACAAGCAGCTGTTTGATGGATTTTTTGCACACAAGTCCGAATTTCCAAACACGAACAATTTTGTGAATACAAAGGCCGTAAATCAGCTGAATGGTCACAAAACTAAACCGGAAGTCGCTCATCAACTCCAATCGTCGCACACAAAACTGACGTACGCACACGTCAACGTCAAGTTGGCGTCAATTGACGCCTTCCTTGTGCAGAGTACAACATTTTCCCTCGCTTCTCCCATCCTCCATCGGCAGTGGTGATGAAAAATAATTTTTTCCCCTTGTTTTGATGCCCAGGAAGCAAAAAAAAGAGACTCTTGCGACCAGTGACTAACACTCTTGGCAATGACGTGATCGGCTGAATCGCTTCAGATTTCCACTGCTTTGCTCAAGAAACCTCACATTTCAGGAAAGTGCATTTGACTGTCACAACTTCCTCAGCTGTATTTCAAAACAACATTCCGACAACCAATGTCTGTCAATGTTCCTTGTCACACTCCGAACTCCCGAACAGTCGCTCCATTGGACCGCCCGATGTCTGTTCAGGAACTCTTTTTGGTCTAATAGAAAGTCGATATTCCAGGCAATTCCAAGATCCAACGAACTCTTTGGTCAGCAAGCTTGACAACTTTATCTTGCAGGTGATCTGTCTTCAATATGGCTGCTCTCACTCGCCAGACTGGTCTGCAGTGGACGATAATAGGCAGATGGGAACAACAAAAGCAAACACGGGGGCTGCTGACATCTACCAGCCACACCACAGCATCCTGCATCAGCAGCCGCCGCCGACATCAAAGTCAAGTCGATCGTCCGACAAACAGCGCCATAAAAATATCTGTGCCAGTCGGAGGAACTATCACTCGTACCAAAAGCAGAAATGAATGACTCAGCTTCACGAGACCAACTTCCCTTAAACAGATCTGCCTCTAGGTATCATGTACCAAATCCCTGCCCTCACCAAACACCGCAACATCCAATTCTTTTGACGACAATCTCTCTGGTCAATGGAAACACCCTTGCATCACACGGGTGGACAAGCTTCCGAAAGATTTCCCTTCCCATAATCTCCCTTGCCTGAAACAATCGTTGGATGTGAAGGCACCTTGGGGAAGTTCTCTCAGCAGATCTCCAGGGAGGAACCAATCTCCACTGAAAAGCATGACGGAAAACTAACAACATCATACTCTCCGTATCAAAGCTTCTGATAGCAAATGACACAGATTGTCATACACACAAACGTCAGCCACTGAGCAGAACTAAGCGATTTACACATTTCATCAGAAGACCCTGCTTGTGAACTGTAACTGGGTGGAATTCATGAAATCAAGCTGTGTTCACCCGATCCAGGTGAATACACTGCTCTCATTGCCGCTGCTGTCTTTCACAGTTTAACAATAGGAGCCTGATCCGAGACAAAATACAATTCACTGTGAAGAACTGCTGCATTGAAGGTCTACAAATGACAAAACACGTTCGTGCAAAGGAAACAATAGAACACTTTAATTTTGGAACCTGAAAATTTTGCACAATGCGCTTTCCTTTTGCTGATCACGAGATTGACGTCACAAGTTTTCTGGTTTGCCGCCCCCTCAACCGAAGGAGGAATTTGCAGTACTTTGTACTGTTGGCTGAGCTAAAGAAGACTATTTTCTACACAGCCTAAAGTACCGAGCTCTTTTGAGTCTGAAGTTGCGCCTCTCAATCTGCTTTGATTCGCTGTGCACATCAAGATGGGAGTGGGATAAAAGCCACTGCCACAAAAGTGACACAAATATCCATTCACCAAGGTGAAAGAGGAAGCTGAGAGCTCTCTGCTTGCACACGAAACAAAATGTCTCCGTGAAAACCTGCCTGCCTTTTTCGGTTTCACAAAGATAGAATTGTGGACAAGTCGGATCCCAAAACCTCAAATTTTCCGTTCAAAAGAAAATTTTCGCCAGTGATTAGTACTTCCAGCTATCAATTTGCTCCTCTTTCTCCCACCAAAAAACCGAGTGAAGAGACTCTGATCTGAAGAAACATTTACCTCTCGTGCAAAGCTCCTTGAAATGGTTCGGATGAACCAGATAGACGGTGTTGAGAATGTCTGTTCTCCACCAAAACAAAATTTCGGTGTACAAGTTGGGAAACCTTGAAGGACAGAAAATGAACCGCAAAAATGGAATTTGGAACCATCTCAATCAAACAGCAAAACAAAAAGACCGTGGGAAATCTGCCGTCTCCTCTATGCACGGGCCTTTAGTGGCAATGAACCACGAAAATAGAAAGGTCAGCGAAACGGCAGCGCCGGGTGGTAAGAGCTCAAAAATTTGGAAAATCCTCATCCACCGTAAAACCCCTGGGCTTGACGCTTAACCAAAGAATCTGTTTCGGACCAATACACCTTCTTTGGCTTAACATTCGTCCCTGTTTGCACACCGCGGAAAGATCTCTGCGGAAGACCACGCGTGCCACACCTTGAGTACAAGACTCAAACGTTTTTATGGTTCTCAATTGGATGCCCAACACAAAGAACAGATGACAGCGACAGATTCATGTTGCTGTATCCCTTGAGAGAGGGGACAGAAGCAATGAGGAACCGACACCGCTATTCTCTGGCTGGATATCTGTTGCCAAGGAGTGTGTTCACACAGCAGGCTGAAGCAGCAACAGAAGCAAATAATGGAGAAAATGTCAATTTTTTGCGCTGCGACGCATCACGCATCCTGTGTGGATGGGGGGTAAATGTTACCTTTCTGGTGTTTGGACAGAATGAGTGTTCACCATTCAGGCCCCCCCCCCACCCAA
>JAAUYG010140324.1_pt1 | contig 11230 bp, 6 predicted proteins | sample 7278091 | NCBI WGS metagenome assembly JAAUYG01 (sample SAMN14350201, study PRJNA611818) | marine sediment metagenome | isolation source: surface marine sediment (0.6m) | place: French Polynesia: Moorea | collected 2018-08
CTTCAAAGGTCAAAGTCAAGGTCACTCAGATTTTCAGTAGTAGGATATCTGCATGGAATAGATATATTTGCCAGCAGTAATATTACGACCATCTGGATGTCACTAAAAGGTTTTGTTTGACGGGCGGGGTTTTCCGCTGTCCCAGCGGTCTTTCTTGTTGATTTTGTGATGTAAGTGAAATACAATGTTGTATACATTGTATTTCATTGTGTGTATAGGACCTCATTATTGAGTATTTGATCATGTCATTGTGAGCTTTGTGGCCATTGTCAAGGCCTGGATGGTGACAGTTTTGAAGAAAGCTTTTTTTATGCCATACCACCTTTACCTCCCCTCCCCTCCCCCAATCATGAGATTGATAACATATCATAAAACTTTTACTTTAAAAGGCTATTATAATAATGTTTACAAGTACATGTATCCTGATGCTCAACAACAGGATGCCTCCTCGCGTTGCAGGCAACCGACTGTCTAGTTGTTTAGTTATAGCCGTATTACATGACGTCAATAAACATGTACAACATGCTGTGAGTCAAATAAAGATTGATTAAAGGTTGATGCTGCATCCGGTCTAGCCCAGCAAGAGGACCATATTTGTGGCGACTATTCTATAAGGTCACTATACAGCATGACTGACCATCTTTGTCTTTCTCTGTTGCAGGAATTCCAGTGGTTGACAAGCAAAGTGTAGCGAGTTCACTGCGACAAAATCTGTGTGCCATATCAAATCAAGATTGGACTGTGATAAAATGATCATCAAAATGTGATAACATGATCATTTGAAATTTGAAAGAAAAAGCCTATTTTTCTGTTATACCTTTTACACACTCAGGTTTTGTGTACTACAGGTACTAATGTATGAGTTTTTCTTTTAAATTTGTCACTGTTATGTAGTTGATATGAAAAATTGTTTCTGCATGTGCCATGTGCTGTCTGGGGTAAATTCTGTTGAACAAAATGAATTCTGTTAAACATTGATTCAGCAGTGATGTGTCTCAAACACCCATAGACATTAATTTTTATCGGTTATGGTACAGGTATTGCGTAGATATATATGTAATGTAAGTACCTAGTTGTATTTGTTTCCTGTTTATTTGTATGTAATTGTATGTGGATGTATCTATCATACAGTTTACAGTTCACAAGCCTTAGGATAATATTGAATGTTATGTGCATATTGCATTAAAGAACAGTGCTATCAAAAGTATCGATATTATGGAAATATATGTGTTCAGCAGTCAATGAGACACCATTTAGCATTTACTGCTTCATGTTTGTGTTCATAAATTCCAAGCATTCCAGTGGTTACAGTAACAGTATTGAGTAATGTACTGATGTAATCTGTCAGCGTTCACTGTTACACAGATTCTTTGACAGATGTACAGTGGTCCCGCTCTTAAAGGACACTCTCTAGAGAGGACATCCCTCTAGAAAGGACACAAATTCTTGGCAGAAAATACTGTGAATGCATGTGATGCTCCCTCTCACCAAAGAACACCTCTCTAATAAGGACAGAATTGTTTGTCCCTGGGTGTCCCTATTATAGGGGTTCTACTGTACTGGTATTTACTGGTACCCACTGTACCATAGTTTGTTGCATTCCAGGTAAATCAGCCAATGAACACATGCACTCATATATTTACGCAGAAGTTTTTTTTTCTGTGTGGCCTTTTAAGATCACATGTGGAATACATACAATGCAGGCAATGTGATATATGCAGGGCAAAAGAGGAAATCAATATGTACAGGTTATCGTTTTGTTTCCGTATTTGGCATGTTTGATGAAACAGCAGTTTGAAGGTATACATATACAATGTTATGAACACACCTGATGTTGTGCGAACCATCTGCATATTTTTTGTTTTGCATTTTATTGTATTATTTTAAATTATCATGTATAGTGGCCCTTGCAATGGGGGACCCCTCCGTTTTAAAGACTTCTATTTGAATATTATTTTGAATTCCATCTATTTAAGGCCGCTGATGAGTGGCAACTCCTATTTATTTTCAGAGTAAATATCCTTCAATTTTAAGACCACCTTCTGTTTAATAAGACATTTTACTGGCTAAATGGGTGGTCTTAAAATGGGAGGAACAATTGTATTTTAATAAATTTTAGTGGTATTATTAGCTGCATGTAACATTTGCTTCAAGGCTGCTGTTAAATCGGAGGTAGAAACGGCTCATTAGAATTTTATTATGTGTGCTGAGTATAGAAATAGTTTCTTTCTTGCAGAATTGCTCAATTTTCTCATGGTTCTAGAGTACTGTTACACCAATATAGTGATATAGCGTGGTTTCTGATTTTGAAGTTATCTGTAGTGGCTGACATACCAAAATAAAGTTGATCTATATTCAGTGTGGCATATAAGGTATTGTGATGGCAAACAATGGACATTCTGTGGAAATAGCATAAGATTTTCATGTACTTTCTTGTACATGTAAAGCAAACTGGCGCTATATCTTGATGTTACACATGTAGATTCAGACAGCTGAAATGTTTGATAATATTAAAAATAATTAAACCTCTTAGCCGGTCTTGTCTTGTTTGCACAAATAATTTGAGTGCAATCATTTCCTACGTTGGCACAGATTAATGTAATGTGATGGCAACACAAGTAGCGGACAGCATTCATTTCAAGTTATGTATACTGTCCATGCTAGCACAGTAAAGGTGCATTCTTATAAATGCTGTATGCTGCTATATATATTAATATACTTTGCTGTCCTACATTTGAGATACAAACTTACATGCATACACAAAATTCTAAAAGTGATTCTATTGGATCTTCTCACATGATACTTGCTTGATACCGGTACTTAATGAGATTTCTCTAAGTTTTCATGCCCAGAACCTTTCAAGAGAAGTTTGGAACAGCAATGCATAAGAGCATAAAAACTTACAGGGAGTAATAATCAGTAAGAAATGTTTTTTGACAAACTTCACCACAGAACATCGTACTATTAAATATTAATTTGTTTCAACCGTGAACAAGCTAATTTTAGCTAGGAATTTGTTTTTCTAAATACCATTGTGATATGGCTGTTGCTCTGTTGCAGCAGTAGTTCTACACTGACCCCTGATGGAACACTTGACACTTACTGTGATGTGTATTTATGAAGAAAATATCCAGAAAAGTATTTGAGTTATCAGCTTTATTTATTGTGGAACAGATGACTCAATATTGATTTTTTAAAAATAATTGACCCAGGTAAAGGGCTGATAGAAAGGGCAGCTGGTAAAATTTTGGTCGAATGACAACTGTTTTTTTTTTCAAGTGGTTATAACCATGGTAACTGCTAAACCATGCAATATAACCACATGGTTACTATTGGAGGTCCTACACTGTAGATCTAGTCAAACCACACACGTTTGACCTTGGTTAACCCTGAAATGCCAAGTTGAAGATTACTCACATTGCAATTCCTTATACCTCACAAAAGAATTAAAGTTAGGGTTTATATCCTTCCAAACATAACCATGAAGTTGTAGCTAGCAAGCCAAACCACACCTTCAGATTTGCCATTGAGAAACCTTGACCTTGAAATGTAGGTCAAGGTTTATTCTAAGTGCTTTTATCTTAGAAAGGAGTGAAGTCAAAGAGCACAACTGAACAGTGATAGGAAATCGTATGTGGAAAGATTAAATATGGTACTAAATTGGAGCAGCCCTGAAAGTTCAGCTCAGTCACTTTATATTATAGCCAGGAAAGCAGTGAGTCCATTGAATAGGCATACATTTAGACTATTGCCGTAGAACATTAAAAGTGAACAAGCCCTCAACTGTAGTATTAGATTAGACTTTATTTTAACCTAACTTTAATTTTCATACAACAAACTTGCAACATTATGATTATGTGGGCAGGCAGGATTTTCCGTTAGGTTGGCTTGGTTTAGTGCAGATTGCAGTCAAATTATGTTTGTCAGACCCTGCAAATACTACTATTTACAATGTGAGAACTTATTTTGGTAAAGGGTTTTATTTTAAAGCCCAACCAATTGAGCCCTGCATACAGTGAATCAGTCTGGAACCCATATTGATTAACTTGGTCAAGTTAGTCCTTCAGATTGAAAACCTGAAAACACGGTATGCCTTATGCAAGATAGAAATATCTATTTCTGGGGTTCATCTACACTTTGGACACACAGTTACCATGGTTACCATGGTTACCATGGTTACATTGTACTGTAAAGTCCTCTTTCAAAAATTGAAAACGCAACACAGCACAAACACATGCTTAATACTTTTATTATATATATTTATAGATATTTTATTGGTAAAATCCATGCAACATTCACACACAAAGAGACTATGACCCCTGCACTGTCACAGCCTCATCTTTGTCTCCCCAGACAGTAACGCTCTCTCTGCCACTGTCACCTGCTCCTCCAGTGTCACCGCCACACCTGCCTGGCTGCTTCCCTTCAGCAGGAAATGTCTCATGAACAGCTTCAGGCCCTCTCTCAGGACCTGAAGCTTCGGGAAGCTGGCTATCCGGGAGAACACCTCCTTGACGGTAGCCTCCGGCTGCTCCAGGAGATGATTCAGCACTTTTTTCATGAAGCGCACTCTGGATTTGTCTAACTCGGCAAATTCTATTACCTGGAAAATTGTTGGGGGGAATTGTATATACCAGTCAAATCAGGAACATAAACAAAGCCAATACAAACAAATGTCAAATCTAGACATTTCATCTACTCTTGTCTTGTGCTGTGCAAAGACATAATGCTTGCTGAAATATTAAAGCAAAAAGTTTTGCAGCTAGCCATGCCTATGAAGGATTACTAGAGATTTCCATGCTTGACATACCCATAATACATATAGGATAAGGAGAATACCTGGTATGTTAACTGATTCTTGTTTGTCCTATGCTTAGGGAAAGACTTGGCTAATGTATTCTGGTAAATACAATGGAACCTGGATGACAATATAACACTGGGTTGTCTTAAGGTGGAGCGCTACTGTACACACTTGGGTAAATACGATTCTATCTAGGTTGGTAACCTGGAATATGACTTGAGAACACCGTACCTTGAACACAGACAGAGACATTGCTCGGGTGACCAGAAGGTGGGAGAGATAATATGCCAGGTTGTTTCTCTGGCTGTCTGAGGTCTCACCCAGCTCACGGAAACGGTCCCACAAGTGGAACTGCACAGACATCTGAAAGCCCAACACACACATACTAGTGTTTGTTCTGGTAACCTAATATTTATTCTAATATTAATGCATGCGATGTGCCCACAGACAGGAACAACACCATGTGGAAGTTTGCTAGAAGTGCTGGATAAGTGGCCATGATTGCTTTTTTCTCCTAGATCCCTCAAATAGCCATTTATGTCTCATCTATATTTACTATTAAAATACATGTATGTGTATAAATGTAAGGTTTCAGCATATACCATGGCCGAACGATATGTCTCTTGCAAGCCGAATTCTTTGACACTTTTGACGGACATACAGTGTGTCTATCAGAAAATGGCTAACAGCTGCAGGCCAGCCAAGTATTCTGGCTGGCATGTACCATACATGCACATGGATATATTTTGAGTTAGCAGGAGGAACATAGGAGTTATTTATAGCAAAAACGCTTATACAAAAAGCTACATGAGAGATAACAGTTGTATGTCTCAAATATTAATATCTCTATACATGTTGGATTATTTCTTTCCTTTATAGGTACATACTACAAAGTGATAGAAGAACTCCGGATTAAAGCACCTAAGTACATAATAGCCTACTTACTTACACCATGGTCGTGCAACCTGGGATCAATCTCACCTGAAATCTCCTGTCATATTCACAGAATTTCTGGGCCAGATAGGAGTAGAATGGATTATAAGTCTTCTCCTGCAGGCACAGTTCAGTGACCACATGGATTATCTCTGGCTCCTGTTTCTGACTCAGGCCGAGACGCAGCAGCTTCTCAAAGGCATCCACAAAATCCTGGTTACAAGGAACATATTAAGGCATGTCATTACCACTGCCAGTTTTCTCAATTTTATTTCTGGTAGAACCTCTCTAATATTGTGGTCCCTCTCTTGAATAACACACTCTAGAGCGGACACCTTCTCTAAAAGATACAAATATTGGCACCAAGTGCCACAAATGAATCTTATGCTCCCTCTCACCAAAGGCCACCTCCCTATCTTAAAACTTGTATCATTTACTATAACATTTTGATTTCATATACCGCGGTATATTATTATTTACTACATATGTTGTAGTTAGTACAAGCGAGATTACAACAAAGCAAAGTAAAACAATTTTTAGACATATTTCGCTTTTACCTTTGAAGAGGCATGCATACATAAGTCTTTGAGCCTGATCAACTAAACAAATGACTAATGGTAGAACTAGCGAGAAACATATAATTATTAGTTTATCTCCTGTGACTATCTACCAGCACTACTGGTATATCAACCTAAAGACGTACCTCACTAGTCATGATGATACAGAAAATGTTTTTCCTGATGTCTGTGTTCATGCGTTGCTTTCGCGCCATCTCCAATATCTTGCCACTGACCTCATGCATTTGAATACTTGCCACTGGTTGTGTTTCTTCTGAAATTTGAAAGAAATGTACTCTACAGATCTCAATACTTCTATGTTGAACACATACATTTTTAGCACCATGTAACATCTGGTACTTGTCATCAAATATGTACACATATATGCACTATTATCAGCATTGGCCGCCTGTAATATGATGATTACTGGTACTCTTTTAGCACTATCAGTTATTAATTTATAAGGGCTGGAGTTACCGTACCCAAAATACTAAAGTCTAAGCTCATGTAATGCCAGACAGTTAACCTACCACTATGTAAAGTATAATACTCGCAATTACAAGGGAGGGGGCAGGAGCAGTAACAACGGGCATGAAAACACCAGTACAGTGTAAATATATATGATATACCCTTTCAGCATATGTTGGATTGAAAAACAGAAGATACTTTACTGCAATGACCCAGCCTCACTTGCAGACTGTGTAGTGGTAGGGCCTGCCCAGGCTGAGCCAACCAGCCACCAGCGACCATGCTTCTCCGCATTCATCAGGTCAGAGAGGGAAAGCCGCAGTGGAGCCGTGCTGGAACTACTTCCTGCAACCAATACACAACAGTGAATATGATAACATTAGCACACTGACTAGATATACATAACATAAACACAAACTCGCCTGGGAGAATGGATCGAACTGGTTCTAATGTCCAGGTCTGCTATACAGAGGGTCACATTGGCTATTACAGATTACAATGTGACTGTAGAAATGTCTCTCTCTGACAGAAACAGTTTCTGGGACGAGGCATGCTCAATTGGATTTATTGCAAAGTAAATAAAACACCCTGACCTATATTCAAATTTAAATTGTCAATATAAGTGGAGACGGTACAAAGTACATGTACTACTAGTATAGGGATATCACAAAATGTGTACCAGTAAGTCAAGATGGAAGGCAAAACCAATTAGCAAATTCCAACAAAGAAATTCGTTATGTCTCATAATGCTTTCTGGTGACAGAATCTACATAGAACAGGCATTCGGCTAGCTGGCTAGCTAGCTAGCTGGAGAAGTCTCCTAAATTAATACCATCCTGCATGAAGTATCATCTTGGAAAATTCAAGACTTATAGTACTCGTGTACTTTGTATTATGGTATGAAAACATTTTATATTTCGTTTAAAGAAATTAACACCAACATTTACATGTGCTGAACGAAAACACATACTCCCAGTCAGTTACCTGTGGTGTAATTCCGGAGGAGTTTGCGCAAGTGCTCCATATGTGAAGGATCATAGTTGGGAATCTTGCGCATGTTATTGTTTTTTATAGCTGCCAGTATTTCTAGAATGAACTTAATTCTAGATCTGGAATAAAATATATTTTTTAACTGTATTTAGTGTTAGACCTCGGAATAAATTTGAACTAAATACTGGTATATATACGTGCCTTTATGAAATACACATACATGTATATTCAATAACATTAAACTTATTAAACTGAATTTCAGACATACCCAACAAAATAAATCCAGGCATGCATGACTGGCACACAAAATAGCTTTGCCTTGCCAATTGTAAGCATAGGTCAAATTGCATTAGCTGTTAACGAATTCTGGATTTACAGAAAGCTATAATTCTTTTATATATGAAATATTGAGGAAACATTGAAGAAATAGCTACATGTTCTTATACATGTATCTGTATTCTAGACTGGACACAAATCTAGCGCCATTCCACACTTACTCGTCATGGAACTTCCCAGTGTCCACAGATGCTGCTTTTTGCTGGATGTCAAGAATTAGCTTCTTCAACTGTTCAGGATCATCCTTTCGTAGGCTGAATCCCACATCTAGAACAACAGAAGTGAAATGAAAAACCAACAGAACAACTTGCCAAAGTTGCTGGAGAATGTATGAGAAAGCAGAAACTGCACACATCAAATTATAGAGGTTACGATGTACATACCTTCACTGCACTGGCCTAGCTAGTTCTACATGTCTATTTAAGTTGTACTTGCCACCTTTCCTGCCAACATTTTGTACAGCAGCCTCAAGAACTAACTCTACAGGTGTTGATAGTACACGTTTTTTGTTTTTTTGTTAAATGAATTTAATGTGTGTGAACTGAATCTAAGACTAAATGCATAGAGAACATACTTTTAAGAACAATCAACAGCAGCTCTATGTCCCTTTCTTTGAAGCTTTCTTTTAATTTTTCCATTACGTCAAACACCAGCACGCTCTGGACCACCTAAACACAGAAAAAAGGAAATAGTTATACAATATACATTTGATGTACCTCATAACACCCAGGCAGAGAAAACATATGATATAAGATAATACAATATGTATTACTGGAGCAAATAGAAGTAAGGAAATATTTTAAACCCGTTTGCAGGAAACTTTTCTGAAGATACCTAATAGAACAGAAAAGGGGCAAAAATGGTGGCATCTCAAGATTGACGGAGCTTTCATATGGCACAGTGTGATTGGGTAAAAGTTGTATTATGGCCAAGGGTAGTTTGAATTCTGAATGAAACCAACTATACACTCATGTTGCCATTTCGTTGCGCAAATACCATCTATTGACTAGAGCCTCAATAAGAGTTGATAAAAGTAGGCATTACTACTGTCTACGGATGACCATTTTATGCCTTATGACGTGAAAGTATTACTAAGAATGAAGATACATTCAAAAGACATGTGCACATACAGATACAAGAGTGAAGAGATCTATGTGTAACCGACCTACTGCAATGAAATTTATTCTCCAATAGGGGGAGGATTGATCAGTCTTTATTTCATATCAATACACGTATACTGTACCTTGAAGTTGTAGAGATTGGCAAGAATGACCAGCATGTTGTCTATCTCCTTGCCTGTCCCATAGTTTGGCAGCCTGAGTAAGTCCTGGAACTTCTGGGCCCAGGATTGCAGGAACGAGGCCCCTGGTGTTGGGTAGTCATATAACAACAGTCATACAAATATTCCACCCCCAGAGAATTAGACAGAATATAACAATACACATGTACAGAATATATGAACTGCGGAGGCCACGATATGTGTAATATGCAGTTCTATATATAACACTATTGTGCAATTTTTGTATGGTGCCTTATATTTGAAGGAGCTCAGAGTTGTCCTCGAACAAGCTCAAAGCACTTTTCATATTGTGATCAGCACCCGTGTACACACTAACACATCAGTCCTCTCAATGTAGCATACGACCCAGGTACACACTGAAAGACACCACAGTGATCAACTTATTACAATTATAGCATTCTCTGTGTACTGCCAGATTATCATTACTGACTCAATGAACTTGAGTGCATTCCATGCTAGAATCTTACATAAGGGGTTGAGGTACCAAAAACTTAGTGTATGGTAGGGTGTGAACAAAAAATCTTATGCGTGAAAGTGCACTACCTTAACTACCTGGTCATCAAGACCTCCCTGACAAGAATTCATAATTAAAAGCGGATGTTTCAATCCAGTCAATAGCCAAATGAAAAACCACATACTGCATTTAGACCTAACAGCATAGCAATACATATGCCAGCCAAACAAATCTTTCTAGATATTTCCAGGAGCACAATCCATCCCAGTTTTGGCAAGGGCTGCTAGAAATATGTATCATTTATTTGTTTTTAAGTAGCAATTTTCAGTTGCCATCAGTCTTGAGACACTCACCAACTTCATTAGCGACATTGCTGTGAAGGATTGACAGCAGAAGCATGTTCTCCATTATCAGCCGCTCTGGGATGGGGATGTGTGACGCACACGATGCCATGACAACTTCAGTTAATGCCTCGCCAGTCTCAGCGCGACTGTGTCTGCGAAACAGGTCTTCAATCTCACTGCTGATTGGCTGAATGTTTGCTTCAGACAACCTCGATGAGTAAAACAGAAGTTATAAAATATAATTAAGGCATCTTTATGATGTTTATATTTATTGTACAGAGTTGAATATTCAGAGGCCTAAGATAAATATGGAAACTGATAAGATAAGAAACATCCTAATGAGAGTTACAACAAAAGGGAGGAAGCAAAGGAACTATGATGCAAGTAACTAAGTGCAACAAAGTTATAGGTATATTATCATTTTAAACCCACATGCTTCCACCCACATTTATCAATTCGCACAAATTTATATATTCTCAATGTCAGGTGCCAAATCATATTTCTTACACCGTTGGCCCCAGTCAACAGACAGCTAGCCATGATCCTATAAGCGAAATGACCCAACCCCCAGCCATGAGCCCCATAAGCAGACCTCTAGTGGGACCCAAAAAGGGTGCATAATGACAGAAAGTAAAATACAAATTTAACTGCATGGCACCTCTTTAGCCACTGTAGGTAGGTGGCTACTTGGTGCGACCCCTCTGAGAACAGGTCAGGTGCAACCAAACATATGTACCTTGCCTTGCCGGACAACAATAGGCTATTAACTGCCCGCCCTTCAGTTTCAATTATGTCCAGCAAAGCCAACAGCATAAGAATTACAAATTGACACCGATTAAAGTGATGAATATAATCAGTTGGGGAATATTTGAGATGGGTTTTTTGTCCATAAAATGAGATATTATGACATGTCAGCTCATGTACATTGTACTACTAAACTTGATAAATTCGCACGAATTTATATATTCTCACCGTGAGGTGTCAAACCATAACTCTCTGCCGTGGCTCCCGGCCACGGATTCCTAGCCGTCTGAAAAACGAAATGAC
>JAAUYG010065090.1_pt1 | contig 11229 bp, 10 predicted proteins | sample 7278091 | NCBI WGS metagenome assembly JAAUYG01 (sample SAMN14350201, study PRJNA611818) | marine sediment metagenome | isolation source: surface marine sediment (0.6m) | place: French Polynesia: Moorea | collected 2018-08
AGTGCGGGTATTATCCTGTGAGGATTGTATTTTTTGATCTCAGTGCGGGTATTATCCTGTGAGGATTGTGTTTTTTGATCTCAGTGCGGGTATTATCCTGTGAGGATTGTGTTTCATTACAAACGATTACACAACCCTCCACCCTGTAAGTCCAATTAAGCCACGTCATGATATCACTCGGTGTCACACGTGTATACCACATCACTTATGGGCTGAGCTTTGTTCGTTACTGTGGTGCAAAACTATGGAATGAACTTGTCTGATAAAAGCTTATAAGGAGTCCCGTATTATTGGAAGATTTTAAAAGAAACATTTTAACCTGAAATCGTCCAGCCTTTTTTGATATGTAACTTATTGCTTATCGGTGTGCAAATCGGATAAGTTATTGTACGGTGCTATACGATTTTAGATATCTCTCATCCCATTCCATCTGTATCATGTCGGTTAACAGTGTAGGTCACTAATGTTTATTGTTAAAAATCCAATGCGACTTGAATAAAATTTTATCTTACCATCTTAACTTATCTTACGACATCACGTTTCATGCAGCCACCAGGCCGCCTTCAACAATGTTCAAGGTCGAGTGAACTTTTACTTAATTGTTGGGCCAATATCTACATCAAGTTTTGCAACATTTCGGTGATGCAACAATTCATATATCTCTATAAAGTCACACGACAGTTGGGAAACGTTTGCAAACTGTTTCGATGCTGGGCGCGGCCCCTGGTGAAACTGAAGGGTAGATACATTATGTTGTCTTGGCTGAACTGTTTGCAGACTACTATATATATCCCGTCAATAGGTTTGCCGCAGGCCATTGTCTTCTATTGCATGCGTTGGTTTAGGGTCCCCGAAACTGTCCTGATTTATATTGCATTGTGTGGGAAAAGTGAACAAAATGTGGCTGAGATTGGACGCAAACCGGTTGGATGTCATCAATGTTTCCGACACAATTCAACAGGATATGCAATCTGATTCATCTACTAAACAACCCTTTAAGGCTACTTCAATTGGGTCGAGATTAAAAGAAGACCTCTTTCTATATGTAAGGCCACCCGCAGTATAAGACCTTGTCATGAAGCATTTGGAACTTGGTACATTGTTGACAGATTCGTCAGCTGAGAAATATGCTTACGGAATATGTCGAAACGTTTGGATGTGATTAGACAGTCATGAAAAGGAAACACGCTGAGTTCCACATAGCATCCCGTGAGAACACCGGTGTATTAATTTACCATTGCCTGTTGTACAAAGGCGAGCAAGCATCGGGAGGGAGCTCGGGGTGGGGTGGGAAGACAGGTTTATTGGTTCATCCTTCATGTAACTCGAAAACTTAGTGTCTCTTTTCGCCGAAGGAGGCTCGGTTGCGATTCGAATCCGGGTCTTTTCCGTTAAAGAAAAGCATCTAATACTATAGTGTGGTGTTTTGGACCCCCAGCAGTGCCTTTTATAAGTGTTATATCGCCTTTTACGTAGTTGTATCCTGTAGTTCTTAATCTGCCCTGCGAAGCGATCTTTAGATGGGCTAGATTGACCCACTAGTGGCTGAGTCACTGGTATTCGTATGCAGGGTGTTGCGCCACCGGGCACCCCGCCACCGGTACTGTACTGTGTACTGGGTTATTGTTAGATCTGGTTCAGTTGCTAGCAACGGCGCAGATGATGATGCGTAATTTGTTCTTCAAACTCAACAGTTAAGAATCTTGCCTCTGGTACTTCGCTGTGTCATCATTTATGGACCCTACTTTTGTACTTCTCAGGGGTGAAGTTGCTTCTCTCTGAACGAAGCTATTAAATTGTTAGTCGACAGTAGAATTCATTGGGGAAGTTTTATTGTAGAGTTTAACAGTTCAGAACCCTGACTCTGGAACTTGGACGTATCACCATTTGTGGACCCTTAGTCGAGTTAAGTCACCGTAGTTCAGTAAGTGTCGTGTCGGGACAATTACGTTCCCAACGCATCTGTCAGTCTGTAGTGTATCTGTACGTGTAGTCTTCGTTGTCTCCACGTACGTGTGTCCCGTCTGTTTCACGTGTGAACTGTGTACCAACTTGGTAATTAACCTATTCACAGTCACCGATATCGTTTGAAGTCATCGTGGGATGACAATCCATGGCCCTAAGCCGTTTTTCTCTAGTACCTTACATAAAAGTCTTATGCCGGTCTTGTCTCCATGTGTAATGCCTGCTTATATGCCACGTCTCTCTCATCAGTGTAAGGCCTGATGCCAAGTCTAACCCGTGTATATATATAATGTGTGCTCGTATTTAATGCTATCATGCCGTCATGTCAATGTCTACTGTGATAGCGGCTGTGTCTCTGCCCCCGGAGGCACAGCACCTCATGAGAGTATCTTAATAAACCATCTCGCCTGAGATCGGTGTGTGTCTGTTGTCTTTGTCACCCTCCACCCAAATCTAAGCCAGGAAGAGTCTTAGCTCCAGCTTGCCACTGGGTGCTGGGTGCTCCAGGCCCATTGGGGCCCTTTGGCATCTACCGGCCACCGCAAAAGCACCTCGGCTACAGTTGAGGCGGCCACTGCAAGACTTAGCGACAGGTCCGACCTTGGACTCTGCTCCTACTCGCCTGTTGTCTGAGCATCAACTATTGGTTCCGACCAGACTGAAGCAGCACCATCACACACGTGTCAGAGGTCTGGTGCATGACATCAAACACAACGCGACCCTGTGTGCTCTGTTCCTTCCCATAAACCCCTAGATACTAGAACGCGGAACATCACAATAGCATACAAAGCCAGCATATCTACTGCTTCACCACCGACGCTGCTGGAATCATCGGACGCTCGTTCCATATTTTAGTTCTCTGCTCGCTGTCATCTTTCAATGCAGTAAAAGGCAAGGCTCGTGCCTCCCACAGGTGAATAATACTCATACACCCAAAAGAGGCGAGTTCTATGCGGTGATGTCTTACATCAAGAAATTACTCTTTCATGCCCATGGGCTCGCAATAGATTTGAATTTGTCAAAGGTGACAATACAGAAAATCATTTGAATTTATAAACTTCACCTAGTCGAAAATCGAACCATTACTTTTGCAAGTCTAATGCAGAACTTTTGGGATAGGAGGGCTCTAATTTGGATTTGGCAGAAAACAGCAAAAGCGTATGCCCCTGTTCTGTCACTGTTCTCAGTGCCTGGTACGTGGTCAGCATCATTCCCATCCAAGACGTGCGTACAGGAGGAAGCTGCGGACCAGACTAGCAGAGGACAGAATGGGTGTTGGAGAAACTTGCAATAGGGTGGTTACCAAGTCAACACACAGTGCCACTGACCCTTACTCTTTGCGAGATGTAAGTGGTTTAAATGTGCACGAAGACAATCAAAATAAATTTTGTATTCCTCCTATTAGTAAGCTATCTCAAATGCATCAAGTGCAACCTACAGAGTGCAGTACATCGAAGGGGAAGTACCCCAATGGCACACAGACCCGTGTTGCAACTCCTACACCAATACTGGGAGAGGGGGAATCTGGCATCAGCACAGATGACAGAAGCCAAACTGCGAGAGTATGGGGGAAAAAGGAAGTTCTCACTGTTGGCTTTGACTCGCTCATCCACTAATGAAGACGTCAATAACTAGAGCCCTGAAAGGTTTAACAAAAAAGTCTATAGTGCTTAGCATATTTAAGTGCAAGTGGGCATTCAAGTAGCCACACAGCAGATTTCTGAAGTTGATCGCGACACCCTAACTATTTTGGCCCAGAAAGTCCAGGAGTGCTGGCACGAAACAACGCACCTTCCTGACATGGAACTGAATAATTATCATGGATAGCTTCAGACAAAAAGCAAGAAAGCATACGTTTAGGAGCCTGGGCGCAGGAAATAGCCAATATCTCCAAAACAATTCATATACCGTGAAGAGAATGTTCTCGCGACCTGGTGCCCCTCACTGAGAAGGGACCACACACATCCATAGATGGACGCGTCCATCGTCAGGCTGTGGGTAGAGATGGAATGGTGAAGAGGGACAGTGAAGACAAGTTCTGTTGGAATGAACAAAACTCCAGATATCCTCAGAACGCCGGGCATCGTGACGAAGTTATCCTTCAAGTAAAACAAGCATAGTGGGACAACGGCATGGCATGGACTTAGGCCATACGATCTGTTACCTACACGTGAGCTGACGTGGGTTGAACATCAAAATTATTTTGAATTGAACTGCATGGCACAAATCAGTTAAGGCATTGGCGAATGCATTGCTTTGAGCATTCGGATAATATTCTAAACCTCAACATGTACCGATCAAGGCTCTTAATTGGAATAACTTGTGGGGTGGGCAAGTGAGCTGATTTCTTCAATTTGACAATGGAATCCACCTTAAAATGAGATCGTAACCTGGCATCACATGTCAAGCAAACCTAGGACAAAGATGCCTGCAGATGAACCACGTATATCTTCGAGCTATGGATACATCAGATATCTACCCCTGTTCAGGTCACGAGCCAGTGAGGCTAGCATCTTGTTACGGTCCTGGAAGCAGTCGTGAGTCAAAACGGAAGAACTTCCCAATGGTAGACTATGGCCCTGCTTGCTGAGACCCTGAGAGCAAACTGAAGGTGCTTAAGCACATGGATATACGCTTCCTGGAGGTCTAACGACAAAACCCATCAAACCCGATGGACACCCTGGAGAATGGATGCCAGTGCTTCCATTGTCATCCACTGACATCCACTACACAAAAGAACTGGTTTCACACTGGAAGGTTGAGAATAGGTTGAAAAACCACCTGTCTGCTTGGTGGCCATGAAATGATGGTAATAATATCTTCCCTGGCCCTGCAACTTCTGGGTGACTTCAATTGGCCCCTTTGTTTGAAAGGATATAATCTGTACCCATAGTGCAAGATTCTTATCAACAAAACGTGGAAATGGTGACTTGCTACAGACACACATCAGTAGAGAATGATAGCCTTTAATGAGGAGCACCTCCAGGCTCCAAGGGTCTGATGTGATCCCTACCAATCTGGAAGAATATGTGTCAGGTTATCGTGCACATGAAATTACTCTAACTTGGCCATACTCGAGTGTTTGTCTCACTCTAACCCAAATATGTCTAGCAAGGTTAACGCATCCACCTTCTGTTGTGTGAGTAGTGGAACATGATGATGATGGCTTTGGGGTGCAGACCATCTGAGTACGTGGTGCAGACAGATCCTGGGACTGAGGACGGCTCCCAACTGAACTGCCATGGTGACCAGCCTACTTGCAGGCTGTGTGGTGTCCTTTCCCACTGGTGCTAAGCTAGGAAAAATGGGTAAGGAGAAGGACTACACTGCTGAGGCTCACTGACTGACCCATTTGGGAGCAGGTGATCCCTGTGTGGCCTTGAACTGAGCACCGCTAAATGATGACCCGGGGCGCTGGGCTCCAACATATATTTTTGTCGTTTACGTTTCCTCAAAAAGTGCATCCTACAGGGTGCAGTGCGTCAAAACGGGGAAAGCCCATGCCTCTAACATCCCATTTCAAAAACCTCAATAGATACCCCTGGGTGTTCTGGCGGGGAACCTGGGTTCCCAGCTCCAAAAGCGGCAAACGTCTAGAAAGGGAGCAGCGCTTGGGAAGAAATAGTGTTTCCAATGCCATCTTTGCCCTGAGCGGGCACATGCAGCGGTTTCAAGAACAACTGCTCAAAAAGAACCTGCAGAGTGGGTCCAAGTGGCAGTTCTTGGCCAAAGTGCATGTGCCCTGCCAGGTCGCCACATGGCAGATTTCTAAGGCCAATACTCACACGTTAGCACAAAGAATCTCGCGGTCCCAACCATAGAGATTATAGGCAGAACGGATAGCCTCCATCAAAGAAGCACTAATCCATCTTTTCCATACAGGGGGTTGCACCCTTCCCTCATCTCAATGGACGAAGAGCTCTGTTCTGACCACAGGAACGTGCAGTGTGGTGGAGATAAACCCACAAAGCACAGGCTGGACACATTAAGTGGAGACCTCTCTCCAGAGGGGTAGAAGGCTCTGGGTAGAAGGAAGAGAGCTCTATGTCCGAGTAAAGGGCAACCTCGATGGACATCTTAGGCTAGAATGCAGGGTTCGAATCCAGACAGAAAGAATGTGGGTTCAAAGAAAAGGGGGATCGATACAAAAAGCATGAATCTCAGAGACCCTACAGGCAGAGGGCAGCGGGAATTAGAAAGAACATATTTAGCATCAACTTCCGGGCCGTGGCCTGATGCAAGGGCTCAAAAGACTTTTCAGTGAAAAGCAACCAGGACCACCAGCACACCCTATGGTAGAGGATGGGATCATCTAGGCAGATTTTGCGATCTGTCACCAAGAACCCACTTAGGCACAAGGGGCCCCACTGCCAACCCATGCACCATTCTCGCACAAGAGCTAAGGGCTGAGATGTGACTAAGAATAGTGCCATATTTAAGGTCCCGCCGCCTCAAATGCTGGAGATAGCTCAGCACCATTCTAATAGATGGGTAAAAGGGATCCTTCTCCTGTCTTGAACACCAGCGACAAAAGGACCGCCACTTGACATGGTACAGACTGCGTGTCGATGGTCTATGAGCTGTGCAAACGGTAGCTGCAGCCTCTCTTGAAATGCCTCCCCTATGGAGAGATATCCTGAGTCTCCAAACAGTTAGGCAGTGTTATTGGAAGTCAGGGTGAGCCAAGCCATCCGGACCGAGAATGAGATTCTCGCGCTCTGGCAGCAACACTGGTAGGTTGACTAGGAACTGCAACACCAGGGAAAACCACCCTCTTCTGGGCTACCACGGAAGAATGGCGATGACCTGAGCCTCCTCCCTTATCACCTTGTGGAGAGCAAGGGGGAGGGGGGCATACATGTACAGCAGATCCCTGGACCAATCCTCCTGAATGGTTATGCCCAGCAGAGCGAGGGGGTCCGGGAGGCGGGAATAAAATGCCTCGACCTTGTTGTTTAACCTGGTGGTGAACAGGTCTACTGTTGGTGTACCCCAGATATCGATGAAGTGAGTGGTTATGTATGTATGTGTATATAGGTATGTATGTTTATTTTGTTCAACATACAATCAGTACAATACAATTATTATGCAATATAAGATTAACAAACCTGGCCTAGAGTCAAACGTTTACAACTGTATGTGCGTTTAAGCAGAAAAGGATCAATTAGCATATTAAATTCTCAACAATACATATAAATACATCTGACTATCCAATCTGACTGACCATCAATACATCTGACTGTCATCCTCCTTATCCAGGTACCGAGACTGGTGAGGAGCACTCAAGAAGCTGAGTAGACTGACTCTGAAAGAGACAATCTGCCTTGACATTGTCACAAACAGAATTGTGGATTCCTGACAGAGTAATTCGAGAAAGCTGACACCACTGAATGGTCTCCCAAATTTTTAGGTCCAAGCTCCTGGACCTGGTCCCTCCCATCCTCTGTTCAGGTAATGCATGACAGTTGAGCTGTCTGTCTGACCCAGGACATGTGTTCCCCACAGACACCTCTGGAATTTCCTCAAGGCCAGGAAAACAGCTCGAGAAAATCTATATGGCGACCGAGATGATCTCCTGACCAGATGTCCCCTAACCAAAAAGGGACCGCAACCCCACCCCCTCTCCATAATTGGATGTGCCAGTGCTTAGGAAATGGGGTGGGGAGGGGGCTGGAGGGGCACACCCTGGGCTACTAGATCTTGGTGAGACCAAAATTCCAGAGACGACTGGACCACTGGTGATGACAGGGGGGTCAGTTTGGAGCAAAGATCTACCCGCATGTTGAAGTGATCTCTCAGGAGCATTGACAGAGGACGCAGGTGGAACATGCACAGAGGTACAATGGTGTGGCAAGATGCCATGAGCCCTGCACACTTGATGAAGGCATCAAGCCGACACCTGTGAAAGCTGACGAAGCTCCAAAGCCAAGTGAACTAAATTGTGCAACCTGTCCAGAGAGGGACAAACTCTGCCCTTGGCCAAGCTACTGGCCAACGCTGGCCAACCTGCAAGAACTCTGCCTAGCTGCTTGGAGACTCTCAGGAGATCTCCCCATAGGCAAGGCATTTCAAGAGAGGCCTCAGCTATCATTTGTACAGCTCATAAATCAGGCTCGGAATACTCGGCGTCTGAAGTCCTCCACATATGAGCGCTCCCAAGTGGAACATGACCTGAGACGGGATGAGGGTCGACTTCATCAGGTTGATAACAAAGTTGAGGATGAAGTGACAACACAGAGACTGATGTCACATGTCTGAGCCACCTGACGTTGAGACGCCTGAGCATGACAGATGTCGATTATGAATGGATACATGAGACATCCCTGGAAGTGCAGATGACCTGTTACATGAGCCAGGAGTTTGGTCAACACCCTGGGAGCAGAGGCTAGGCCGAACAGGAGAACCTTCCACTGATAAACAGTGAGGACTCCTTCTGTATTCCTGAGAGCGAACCGAAGATACCACCAATGAGACGGATGAATCGGAACATCCAGATAGGTGTCTTTCAAATCCAGTGACACCATTCACCAACCTTGATGGAGACCCTGAAGAATGGAGGTGAGGGTCTCCATGCGGAACTTGAGAACATGAAAATAAGTGTTGACAATCTCTACGGCCCCCTCTTGTACAGGGATGAAACTTCTTCCCACAGCGCTTTGCACAAATATATATATTCTCACTGTGAGGTTTCAAACCGTGGTTCGACCCTAGGTTAGCTAGCCTCTTCCCACCCTCCCACGGTTTTCAACCTCAGGATAGTCTCCTTTTGCTCCAGTCTGTGCTGGCCATTTTCATTTTAACTACCCATTGTGCCCACACACAACGGTCGGTGGGGAGCAGTTGCACAGGGAGAAAGTTACACTTGGTCGGCTCTCAGTGGGACCTTCCTTGGGAGGGTCCCCTAATTGATTTTTATCATTCAGGGCCCCTCCAAAGTCCCATTTGGGAGGCCCCTTTAGGGCAGCTCTTACTGGGGTACAGGTCTCTCTCTCCCAGAATGTGCTGGTCCCGTGGGTCTGCAGGCCCACGGCAAAGAATTATGGTTTGAAACTGAATTCAGGTGATGAATATAATGGTTTCATACTGCACAATGCAACCATGCATTTGACTGGTTTAATACTTTCTATAAGCCCTCCTCCAGGTCACAAGGACAGTCTTTGGGCCATACAAGGCTTGTATAGCCCCAAGGCTGTCCTTGTGACCTGGAAGTGGGCTTATAGAATTAAAGCGGTCTGTCTTTATTCAGATACAAAAGGCAAAAGTAATATGGTTTGATATTTTATTATAGGTGATCAACATTTTAATATTTTCAGCAATAATCAATATCACAGTCTTAGAAAACAACTATTCTTATAAAAATAATTAGTCTTCGGAAGTTCACCATAATCTCTAATTAATGACCAATTTGCATGGCCGCATATACCAGTAGGTGGTCTTTTTTGCCAATTATACACAAATGATAGCTGGCAGAACCCGAGCGCATATCAGTATTTAACGTAACTGGATACCCTTGATTGGGCCATACTCAGCAGTAAATCATCCTAAATTAGCTTTAATTTAATGAAACGCTCATGCCAAATGCCGTCGTCCACAGAAGCTCGTAAGGGTATATAAGCAGTATACATTCTTCTTCCACCATGCCTACGCAGACAATGGCACAGAAGCAGGCTTCTCTGTACATGTGGTTGCCAGTCCACGCTTCGGTTCTAATGGAGCAGAATCTGCACCTTGATAGTCGAGTCCATTTCAGTGATTATTATTGACTGTATTAATATGTACAGATGAGAATTTCTATACTTTTTCAACTTTCTGAATTCAAATATTTGAAATACTATAAAGTTTTTAGTTATCCCTGAAACAATGATAGTCTGCATTTTTTTCCCAGCAAACAAGTCTTCCTCACTGCATGTTTCAAGACCGCCTCAAGCCTGATCAAGGCAATTAATCTTGTATCACGGGATGATTCTTTTGGATCTAACTGAACAAACTTATTGGGGATCATTTATATTATCAGCTTCAGTTATAGATGCTGGGATCAAAATCACTACCAAACAATATTGCACTGGTAAAATTTCATGTTTTTCCTATTCATTTACCAGCTCATATTTACCAATTGTAACCAATAATTACAAACAGAGAATACTGTCTAAAACAGATTTTATATATATAAACTATATAAATTCTCTTCTACAAGAAGATATAAAATATATAGTACGTGCAACAATCCTTTACTAGAATCACAAAGATTGTATCATCTAGTAATGGTTTATTATCCTCACAAAAGATGTTTGTGGTAAACAATCAGCCAAATTACACAGTAACAGAAGACTCAGCAGGCCCCGAGTCCTCACGTTCGTGAACGAAACGACAGTCTGTAGCAGACATTGGACAGCCATCTGGATGGTGCTGGTGGAAGAAACATGGCCTCGTCTTTTTCATCTCATCAGGGTTTCTGGATACTGGTGGTTTCCTTGACTTCTTGGATCGCTTTCCCTGGGGTCGAGTGTGATAGTCGTCTGACGTCCAGTCCCGCAGTTCTACCTCACCTCCTTGCACTGGAATGATCATGTTATATATATTGTGTGTGGTCGGGGTATAACAAGTATTAATTATTACTACATTATTGCTATTATAATGTATGAACGGTTACATCTACTATGTGCTTTATTATCCAGAAGGTAGTTGCAGACAAGACAACACACAGGACATTTTTCTTGAAATCATTTTATATAGGAAAGTGCAACCTCCTAATGTTTAAATTTAACCTTCTTTAATTTACCAATCTACATTGTATTATTCTGAAGTACTTTCTAAAGTACTTTCCTTCATTTTTAATAGCACTGGATATGTGAGTCTAACCTCTGAAGACATGATGACAGTTGCGTAGCAGGGTCTGCAATCCTCCACACTCACTCTTCAGATGTCGGAGAACATCGGCATCAAACATCTCAGCAACAGCAGCCAGAGGGATCTTTCCTGGAAACAGTCAATTCACACGACAGTTGTAGATGAACATTACATGTACTTCAGGAAGAGAATGAACAGCTTCTTGTATATATATGTCATATACACTGGACTAGAATGGTCAATAAACTACTACTACTACTACTGCTACTATTATTACTACTATTATTACTACTACTCTTACTACTACTACTACAACTACTACTACTACTACTACTACTACCTCTACTACTATGTAGGTATAACTACATTTGTACTTATATGTATAACATTCTGATAACAGCAACATTTACACTAGAC
>JAAUYG010074530.1_pt1 | contig 11229 bp, 7 predicted proteins | sample 7278091 | NCBI WGS metagenome assembly JAAUYG01 (sample SAMN14350201, study PRJNA611818) | marine sediment metagenome | isolation source: surface marine sediment (0.6m) | place: French Polynesia: Moorea | collected 2018-08
ACACTAATTTCAGTTACTCCCAATGTCTCCCAATTGAGAGGATACACTTAACGAACATATATAACACATCATGCAATACTAAGCTTAGCTTAAAGTAATACAGTGGCCATCCTTTATAGTGTGCACCCTCTGCAGAGGCCACCCGCTCTACTGTTGCCAAACATATATGCCATTGCTACTGTGAGTGCATTTCTCTCTCTCTCTCTCTCTCTCTCTCTCTCTCTCTCTCACTCTCACTCTCTCTCTCTCTCTCAAGGCCATCTCTCTAATGTGGAATCAATGTCAATGTTTTGGCACATATGGTGGCTTTATCAGAAGGGGTCACTGCTGTAAAGGTATAAGCGATAGACAGAAGAGAATAGGCAAAATAAAAGTTCCCCGTTCCCAGTCCCCTCAAACCATGCACATGCCTCTCTAACCTTGACCTTCGGCGGCGGCTTCTCTTTCTTTGGCTTTTTCTTCGGACTGGGCTGAATTTCTTCTTGGAAACTGTCACCTAAGTTCAGAAGTGCAGCTCCGCTACCTTGTCGTACCAACTGGTTTCTCTTGATTCGTCTCAACTGCTCTTGAATTCTGCGGAACAAAAATCCGGTTTGACGAATGTTTAAAACTACAACTACATGACTGTACATTGGCTCCTCACAGTTAGGACTGCACATGATCGAAGCCAAGCCAGCATGGTCCTTATTCTGATCTGAAATTATATGGCACTAGTCTGTAAATTCTGGCTGAATGTGTAATAAGTGTGATCTTAATTCTGGGGGTGGTCTTAATTCTGGGGTCATCTTAATCCTGGAGTGGTCTTAATTATGAGGTGGTCTTAATTCTAGAGTGGTCTTATTTCTGACATGATTTTAATTCAGCGGTTGGTTTAATTCTGGGGTGGTCTTAATTCTGGGGTAGTTTAATTTATGGAGTGGTCTTAATTCTGGGGTGGTCTTAATTCTGGGGTGGTCTTAATTCTGGGGTGGTCAAAAGATGGGGCCTCACCAGACCCACTGGCTTATGAAGATTAACAGCTAGGAAATAACATCTTTGACCACCACAAATCAGTCACAAAACACAAAACCTGCGCATGATAACAGAATGTAAACAGATGTTCATTCTAATGCAGGGCTAACAGGTCAAATTTTGATATAAAATTATTATTTCTTGACATATTCATTTTTTAGCAGCTGACTGTTCAGGACACAAAAGATTACTTGCAATATCCTACCTTCTTTCAGTTCTACACTGATAACCGAGTTTACCTTCTTCTTTCCTTCTTCATTTCTTCTTTCTGTGTGTCATCCAAAGTAGCAAACTGACGTCTGGACAAAAAAGAAATAATTTGTTTGCAAGGGTTCTGTTGCATTGTCATAAAAGTTCTACTAACATTAACGCAATATAACTAATAGTTTTAATACGACAGAAATATAACAGATTGTATTAGGATATATATCAAGTTATATATACATGCATATATGTTCAAGCTTATACAGTCTCAGTAATCTGGGGACAGATTTTGAAAAATTCTTAAATCTAGAAATTACCTTAAGTCTGCTAAATCAATATGACAACCATTGTCTTTTCCATGCATAAAATAACTTTTAGACATGATATTTTTTTAAGAAACTGACCCTGGTGTTGCTTGAACTTTGAATTTCACATTATAAACACCTGAATTAACGATCAAGCAAAATGTTTTTGGATACTGAAAAATATTTCAAAAGCAACAACACATTAAATGTCAAATAATTCCAATTTCCAAGTAACAGCTTACATGAAGGAGGCATCTTTGTTGCTGCGAATCCTCATATAGATATCTATGACTGCTGGTTTTGTGACAATTTCCGTTCTGACAAATTCGTGACCCTCCTCATTCCGGAAGGTTCGGGTTATCTTCAGTTTTCGCTGCGAAGAGAAATTTCCACAGTTTTACTATCAAAAGTATGCAAAGCTGTCTTTGGAAAAACTAATACTGTAATAAAGCACTCCGTATGTACATTGATCTTGTGTACATTTATTGGCCACATAAAATCATTTTAACAAAAACTTAACATCAACTCCATTTCTAACTTTCTACCCCATGTACGGTGGCACTATCAACAGATGGGATGAAGGGAAAAGATATTTGCAACTCTATCAATTCAACACCAAATTAATGCCACTTGTAGTTTCAAAAGTTAAGTTTTTGACAAAAGGAGTAACTGTATTATATAATTTGCTATTAAACATTACTTTTTTTGATTAACAGACTGCTGATAATAGACATGATTTTTTGAAAATGGAAAACTAATCTTGTCCCATCAATAAATACTGACCCCTGCCATGTTCTGCTGCATGGGGTCATCATCCTTCTTATCTTTCTTCTTGTCCTTTGAACCCACATCTTCACCCCTCAGCATTTTTTGAAGTTCGCGACGTTCTGCTTCTTCTCTTTCATGACTGATCTGTAATCAGATCCAAGAAAATCACATACATTTATAAAACTTCAAATTCTATATTGTCAGATGAGAGATTAAAAGCTGTATCTATTTAACCTCTGCTAGTCCTGTGGTCTACTTGCTATGGTCTTGCAGTACAATGTCAGCGGAAAAATTAAAGTTGTACCTAGGCTAGAGTTTCTCAGCCAATCACAGTGCTCCATTTTGGAGACTCATGTCAGGTTCTTAGCCAATCAGATTGCTCATTCTGGTGACTTAAGTCAAAACTTCGATACAAGTATTTTCGAGAATTTCATCCCAGTGATCGATCTGATACCTTCCTTTCAGGAAATATAGCAGAACAGCACTTCTGAAGTTACTGTATGTGTTAGTGAATATCTTCCACCATTCTAAAAGCTGTATGATGACCCTTCAGTTTTTGAGTAAAATTTTAGACAAAAAATCCCAAAACCAGTTTCTATATTTTTACCTGTGATCTTCAGATCTTTACTGGTTGGTCAAGCAGCTTCACTCAAATTCATTTGCCTAAGCATCTTCACTCAATAGCCATTTGTCGAAATGCCTTGGCTAGTGATGATTTCAGGTTCGATAAGGTGATCAATTTGAATTTTCTATATGCATATGTTACAGACGCATGTGTGTTAAATTTTTAGTCATATATTAGAAACCACTTTTAATTCCCAGGTTTCTAACAAACTGAATATCTTCTATTAATCATTTCTAATCCGAGATTCCAGTTCTGAATCAGTGAAATTTCAATTTTTGACACAGTAGTTAAAATGTGCTAGAAGGGATGGGAGTTTTAACACCTAGTTGACTTACTTGAGAACTGGTCTTCTTGTTTGACATCATATGTTCAATGTTTTTTCCCATTTCCTCGAAGTCAGAATCCTCGGCCGAGCTGGAGCCTTCGTCGGTTGACAGAACTTCATTTGATGCCAACATTCTGAGAGAGAAACATACACAATATTCAGTCCAAACACAGTCATTAACATAATACATGCAGTAACAAAAGTATAAAATTTCCAATACTTTTTTCGCTTTGCTCAAACAATAGGGGCAATCCAGCCTCCCACAACTGTTTGTTTGCGGTCATATAGTCTTTTCTTCTTAAAGCTGTTATGCAGCCCCTTTTGATATCTACTGCAAGCAACTGTTATGCAGTTACGATTTCTTCGGTTATAGCAAGCAACTGTTATCTTTAGACAGGTTTGAAAAAGAAACTTACGTATTTGGCATTCTTTGAAAGATTATGAGTACATCCCATAACTGTAACCCATATATTTTCTTTTTGTCTTGTGTGTTTTAAACAGGCCCGACGCCACATTAATCATACTTGTTTTGCAGATCAAAAATCCTCTGGCATTCCTCCTTGTATCGCTCTTGGTGTTCGGCTGCTGAGAATCGATTGCCTCGAGCAAATTTACTCATTCCAGCTGGAACCAGGGAATAAATAGGATAATCCATTATTTTATCAGACACTAAAAAGTGTTATAGATAGAATGATGGTAATAAGTGGATTGTAAAATCCTGTACTTGTATATAACTGTCCATATTCTAGCACATAAAAGACCACTGGGGATTATTTGAAAGGAGCTGGAGAATTTCTCCAGTTCTGGGTTTCTTTCTGTTGGGTATATGATCGAGCAGCACGTCACTGACATAAATCCAAATCAAATGTCTCCACATGATCACAATCAAATCTAAGCAGGAAAGACTCGGTCACAACAACAACATAATTGCAATGATTTAAGTCCATGAAATTTTGAACTCATCAATGTTGCACTTTTATTTAACCATATTTCTCACTCCTCCATATGTGTACTTTCACACCTAAACAGTACAAGCTTTAGACAGTTCAACCACTTGAATACCGAGTCGAGTTTTGAGTGCCCCTGAGTGGCATTAGCAAACTAACTGTAACAAAATAAGGAGAGACCAACTGGGCACAAATATTTCACTTGAGAGACAACCACCCATTGTAATTTAAAGCAGTCTCTCAATGCAACAAAAAATGGCTAAGTAGGCAACACAAATATAAATATTTGACTTTCCCTACCTTCCTGCCCAGCCTTGGCTTGCTCTGTTGACATCGTCCTCACTACATCGATCACTTCCCATCGGGACAGCTTTTTAATCTGCAGTGGGGTGAACAGGACGGAAAATGAGGTATAAACCCCAACAGTTCATGGACAGTCACCTGGGTTTAAAATTTCTATTGGGAAGTCTTTTTTAAGCCATGAAACTATTTAATGCTAGCCAAGTATTACTACAGACAGTGCACTCGTATGCATACACAAAGAATATGTATACAGTGGTCCCTCTGTTAAAGGACACTCTAGAGAGGACACCCATCTATAAACGACAAAAATTCTTGGCAGCAAGTACAGGAAGTACTGGGAATGCATGCGGTGCTCCCTCTCACCAAAGGATGCCTCTCCAATAAGGACAAAATTGTTTGGAAGAAGGGACGTCCCTATTAGAGGGTGACTACTGTACTGTACCATGTGCTTCACTGCCACATGCTTTATGCATATTTACTTAAATATCTTTTCATTACCAAATTGAATGTATGCCTTAAATTTAAAACATATTTATCATGTTTATGGGACACATAGGACCCAGTGCTCTAAAAGTATAAAACGTTTAGTACATTTGAGCACAAGACCGAACTGAATATAACTGACACAGGTTGGAAGACAGTAGAAGTACTGGTTCCTCTGTGTGGGTCTACAGATTTTACCTCAGTTTCTGGGACCCCAAACTTCTTGAGTAGTTGCTTGGCATCTTTGAGTGACAGTCGTCTGAGATCGGCGTCGGTACCTGTCACCGTCTTCTTCTGAGGCGTGTCCTTCGTCATCTCATCCTGGGGACAGGTGACAGCATGAACAGATTTGTCAAAAACTCTATAGAATGGAAGGCTGTCAAAGAGGCTAAAATGTTTATAATTGCGAGACAATATAGCACTGGTGCGTGTGGTTCTTTTGTTATCCAAATAAGTGGTCTTAATTCCGAGGTGGTCTTATATCCAAGGTGGTCTTAAGGCTTGGTTCCACTGTATTAAATTTGAGACCAGAAGGGTACACGGTCCTTAAAAACAGTCTCCAAAATGTTTCAACATGCCAGAGAACAATGCTTAATGCTAGACTCTGGGACTGCAAAACAGAGGTAACCTGAAAATCACTCCATCAATCAATCACAAACTTCTTAGTCAAAGATTTGTATGATGCGAATTTTATCTTGTTTTTCATGAATTGTCTGAAAGTAGGTTAGATCAGACCAGTTTGACTATAGCTGGAGAGCTAAAACTGCCATTAATAGCCCAGTGCACTTAGCAAATTCAAGGGTCTACTTTACTATGAGATAAAGCATCCAAACAGGCATATCACTACAATCATGATCATGGTAATACCATATCACAAGCTAGATATTGTGATGCTTATTGTATAATGTGTCAGGTCTACCATGACACTCCTAGCAAAAATAATCAAAATCTTACATAGCGCATAGCAGGAAAAAAAAAAAAGAAATATACAACTGCCAGACAGATCCTGACAGTTTTGCATTTGAAGTAGGCTCAATTATATTTTCTGATCATAAAAATCTGTCTGGAAAAATTATTATGCGAGTTAAATAATGTGCAATAAGTCATCACCTTGGATTGTGCTGGTTTATTTGGAACCTTGACATAGGAGAAGCCTTCGCCACATCCTGTGGGATCCGCTACCCCGGTCAGGGCCAGCAGGCACTTCCCTTTCATGGCGGAGATGTACGCTCGTGTCGTGTTCCATGGAGCGACACGTGCCTGAAAAATAGAAGTGTAGCAATGGTGGCACTGCTAGTAAACAGATATAACAGTTGTGTGATAAAGTGCTGCAAGTATCATGGGTCCTGGGGGTATTAATAAATAAAGGAAATTTTACATGTTTGAATGGTATTAAATGAAGGTTTTAAGGGATACTGTACATTCAGCGCTCACATATTACGTACTTCGACCACAGGGTCTGCAGTTGCTGATAGCATAATTTTAAGGCCATTGTCGTTTTACATAATTACATCCAAATATTTGATGCTGATTTAACAGCTGACAAGAAGCACACCAATGTGTACTGGCATTAACTTTCTTTCATCGTGTATATGGCTTTTGTGCAGCCTACCTCATCGTCAATTTTCATCTGCATGTTCTCGTCGTCGTCATCTTCAGGAGCGAACAGCGACCGCTCCCCATAACCCGCATCCTGGCAAATACACAACATTTTCATGTCAAGAAGGTGATACCTTTTACCATCCTAACTCATAAACCATTTTGCATGCTAACCTGTTCGAATGGTAAACTCATCTGTTAAACATGTTGAGATGTGATTTTTTTTGGACTGAAGAAGTGACACTTCACATTTTTAGGTAATAAATGTTCCTGTGAACTTTTACATAAACGACAAACCCTATCCAGCTCAACCCACCTAAAAGACACATATTTTATTCATTTATTTCTTTGTTTTATTTTATTCAGTTGTTATTAAAATCATATTCCATAGCAAATTATTATTACCTTGAGTCTCTGTTCAGCAGTTATCATGCTGTAGTAGGCGCAGCACTGCTCTGGCGCCACCATGTTTCTCATTTCCTCCTCCGACGGTAGACGGAAGTCGGGTTTCAGAACCCACCAGTTAGAATCCATACCTAGAACGACAAATCAAGTAATTTTATCCCAGCAATTCAACCCCAAATCCCAGTCTAACGGTGATGTTTCTTAGGAAATACCCTATATATCAACTAACAGATGTCACCTAAAAGCTCATCTAGATGTTTTAATTGAGTTTAAGAGTAGTGCTGTCAATACCTTTTGCTGTATACGATATTTAATGTTGAAAACTTATGTATTTCTTGAAGGGCACCTCCACCAGCGCTAGTCACTATACATGTAAGTGCAACATCTAATCTGCAATGCTGCATCAAACTTTTCTTCAACAGAAAAAGTGTATGCCCAAATCTCTAAAATTTGTTCTTAGGTCTTCATGACATGTCAACATGAAATTATGAACGATATGAGATGAGAGGTGGTGACATTCAGGAAATTTTAAATTGTGATTTAAGTATGAAGCTGTTAAAAGTTCCAGACCTGTTCGCTTGAAATCGGCACACAATTTGAGCCTCTTTCTGATGCTGCTCTCGGAGTGCGATGGAAATGCCTTTTTAATTTCCTCCATCTTGATCCTGCGCGGCTGGTCTTTACTTTTCCAGAACATTCGGTAAATGAAAACCTGGAAGCAGAATCGAACCTCTTTAGCATTGGAAAGGTCTATCTTACTGGTATTTCCTATCTTGACAGATTATTAACCAACACATATATGTAACTTTATGAAGTATATGATGCCTATGCTGCAACTTCCTATCTTTAAGAATACAATGGTACAGTTATTCCAATTGGAATGACTGGACCATTACATCCTTACAGATGTGAAAGTCTGTTCATTACACTCTTACAGACTTTCGAGGAGGCGCCAATGATGGCCATACCACAATTAATCCATCCAATCAATGGCCATACCACAATTAATCCATGAACTAGTGCAATAACCCTTAATAATTAGGCTTTACTGTTCCGATAAATAAAGTAAAGCCTTTAAAACAAACTGGTAATCTTTGCGGTAGTATGTGACCTAAGGCTGGATAATGTGTCCTTTAATAGTTAGCATAGTAACCTGAAAGACAACTGGATGAAATTTAATTGAAAATGCTATTATTCAATATTCACCACTATTTATAAATCCTAGATATTAGAGAATCACACCTGAAGAAAGTCTCGGACAAAATTATTGGCCCTTTTGGAATTCGGTCCGGGCACCTCATACAAGGGACACTCTTGTCCAACAGTATAGATTTTCTCCACTTCCCGAATGTAGTAGCTGAAAGAAGAACAAGAGGCACAGGGATCTTGATGCTCTGCTTGGTGAAAAATCAATACCGAAAATCTAGCTACGAATATTCACATTAAGTATCACCACAGCTGCCACATGCTTATCTCATTTCTTTTTACACAGAACTGTCCACACAAGTCAGTCCCCAAATCCCGTCAAACCCAATGCTGTGCACCTAAAGATACTCATACATAGGGATGGTTCAAACAGTCGGCAAAGTTAGAGATGGTTCAAAAACAAGCAAAGTTTGATCAATAGTATTTATATGTAAAGAAAGAAAGCTGTTAGGGGGTTGCTTAATGTTGTTTATTATGGTATACATGTACCCACAAAACCTCCCTATTCTTAAGCATTGGAGTGATCATTGTTCCGCAATTTTTTTGTACTGATGCACAACAGTCGCAGAGGCAAACTCCCATACAAAACTAAACCATTCAACTCATGCGAGAACCTTTACATGTTAGATATTCCTCTGGTTCTTCAAACTTACTGTTGTCTTGTGCGTATGACAAGGAAAAGAGTCTCTGGCACATTATGTTCGAAGATCGGGGCTCGGAACATGTTGTTCTCAAATGCCTGCAAACACTGGCCCGGGTACAGGGGGCCTAGGAAAGGGGAACTGTGGGCATAGGCCAGCTCTCCTTTATCAAATGTCGGCGGGCTGTTGTCCTTGCCAGGTTTCTGGAGGTGGAAAGAGTAGTGGCACAATGTAATTATAGTATTAAACATCATACCAATCTTGTCCTGAAACTGGAAATTTTACAAAGAAAGCCTTTCTGGCAACTTTGCTAGCCAAAGCTCATGAACGCTTCCCTGTGCACAGGCCTAGGGAATCAGCTTTGAAAATGGTGCTATCGCTAGCTCCATACCTAGAGAGGTGGCTTTGGTGAAGGGTTACATAGAGGAAGTAAATACATTGACAGTAGTAACAGCAAAGATTTATGGCCGCATTAGAGATGTGGCCTATATTGAGAGTGGCCACTAAGAGAGAGAGACAACTGTAGGAGTGGTGAAATTTTGTTTACCTCATTACGGAGGACCTCTGTTGAGAGTGGCCACAACTAAGAGATAGGGACCACTGTATCATCTAACCGAATACATATGTGTGCATCTTACCCTCTTGTAGTAATTCTTTATTTTGGTGGCCATGCCGACTTGCATCATCAGCGGCGGGTATTCCTCCGAGTACTCTGCCAATATCAGATCTCCGTCTCTTCCTGTCAGGTCCTCCGCAGTGCGCATGAAAAACATGTCTCCACCGCCTGATGCCATCCGCTCGGTCTCACGAACCTAATCGCAACACACATAAAAGGGCACTGAAAGACATTCACCGAGGAATCTGAGCCGATGTAATTTAAAACACTTCCATCTGGTACAGTTACAAAATTTCAATCAATAACCGGTGCAAGCTTGGAATGAAAACAATTATTGGTTGTCAGAGCAAATGGTGGTCTTAATTCTGAGGCACAGTAGACCCTGCCCTAAGACCATGGAAATAAGACCACCTCCAAAATTAAGAATATTTATAGACCACTAGCAGTTTAATACACACCAGTGCTTTGGTGTCAAGAATTAAGACCTCAGAATTAAGACTACCTTCATCTCGACTGTGGGTGGTCTTGATCTTGAGTTTCCACTGTACTGTACTGGTAGTCTTAATTCTGAACAATATTACAGCACGAAGGCATAACTTTTGGTCAGCTATTAAGTGGTCCTAACTCCGGGGTGGTTTTATTTCTGGGGTGATCTTATCTTGGGGATACATTTACATAAAGTTTCTATATAATTAAATACAAAGTTGTGAGACCATCACAAGACCACATATTACTTTCAGGCTTTTGACATTGTGAGTGTTGTTTAAGGTATGTATGTGCTTCGAGTATAAATAAAATTTATCATTATTATTTGAACTACTGTTTACTTTTACTTTATGAAACCAGTGCTTGTTCGATAAGGTTCAATTATACCATGAACCAATTGCTTGTTACTTCTGTCACAAAATTTTATTTCTACCAACAGTTATATTTGTTATATTGTTCCAGCAATACTATTAAACATTTAGCAAGAAAATGAGACAACATTCATGAAAAGAAACTCGAGCCATACCTTTGCTTTCCGTCGTATCTGTTTGAGCAATGGTAATACAGGATGGGGTCCACCACTTGCCATGGGGCCGTGAGAATATTTCTTCAGCGGGGGTCTGTGGAAGCTACGGAGTTTCATAGGGCCCATGTGAGTGGGAAAGAATGGCTGACGAAGCTCCACAGAAGGTGTGGAATGCTGAAAGAAAAATATGGAAGCTAAGTGGCGATATATTTAGAAACCGATCAATTTAGGTATATCATGTTTGGAGATGAGTCTGATGATGTATTTGCAGCTTCCCAATAAAGTGGTTGCTTTCTTGCTGGCCCACTCTCAACCAAGGTCAAAGTTACTAATGTTGCCGCTATTATTATTAATATTACTATTAATATTGTTGTGAATGTAGTTGGCTCCTCCTCAAAGGACACTTAGCTCATATGGCCACAATTTCTAGGGAAATGAGGTGGTCATATTAAAGAGATACTACTGTATTGGACAAGACTAATATGGATGCTCAATTGACCCTCGAAATGCTTTGAAATTATCTTTGCATGAAGTCTGGTCATGAGTCTCGCCCCCTCTTGCAAACATTCACCACAGAACATCTCTAATCAATGTTATTGTCAGAACACCTTCAAGTTGGCGCCACAGGAAACCTTATATCTTTATGAACTTTACATACTTTGCATATAAAATTCTCCCAGGACTTGGCTAATATCATTGTAACACTGACCTGGATAATTGTGCCACCAAAGCTTCGGCTGAGAGCATTATCCGTGGTAAGCCGCGGGTTGTAGTATTCA
>JAAUYG010016802.1_pt1 | contig 11228 bp, 8 predicted proteins | sample 7278091 | NCBI WGS metagenome assembly JAAUYG01 (sample SAMN14350201, study PRJNA611818) | marine sediment metagenome | isolation source: surface marine sediment (0.6m) | place: French Polynesia: Moorea | collected 2018-08
ATGGGTAATGTCTGATGTTCGATGCCCATAATTACTCCATCATTGGTAATTGCGGTGACTTTTAATTCGGCAGGTAGTTTTTCTGGCAAAGCATATAGGGAATGGTATCGACCGACTTCAAAGGATGCTGGTAAGTCTTGGAATAGGGTAGAGTCGTCAGCGACAACAGAAATCTGAGATACTTTGCCATGTTGGGGATAGTCAAGAACTCCTAGTTCTCCGCCAAAGGCTTCGACAATACCTTGTAGTCCCAAACAAACACCAAAGATGGGAATTTGTCGTTGTTGGCAAGCGGCAATAGTTGTTGCTACTTTAAAGTCAGTAGGTTTTCCAGGACCAGGAGATAACACGACTAGGTCTGGTTGTTCTCTATCTAAAAGTGATTCAGCAAAACCATGACGTAGTGTGGTTACTCTTGCACCAGTTTGACGCATATAGTTGGCGAGAGTATGTACAAAAGAATCTTCGTGGTCAATTAGTAATATATGCTTGCCAATTCCTGGGTGAATTTGCTGCTGTTGAAGATTGGAGCTAACCGCGATCTTAATACTGGCATTTTCGGCTCGTTCTAGGGTTTGAAATAGAGCCATTGCTTTGGTAATGGTTTCCTGGGCTTCTGCTTCTGGATCCGAGTCGTAGAGAACCGTTGCCCCTGCACGGACTTCGGCGATCGCATCTTGTAACCGAATAGTCCGCAGAATTAAACCTGTGTTTAAGTTTCCATCAAAAGTTAAGTAGCCAACTGCACCACCATACCAACGTCGGGGACTACGCTCATGTTGTTCGATAAACTCCATTGCCCAGCGTTTTGGGGCTCCTGTCACCGTTACCGCCCAGAGATGAGTCAAAAACGCATCTAGAGCATCAAATTCTGGTCGCAGTAAACCTTCAACGTGGTCTACAGTATGAATTAAATGACTGTACATTTCAATTTGACGACGACCAATTACTCTTACCGAGCCAGGTTCGCAGATTCGCGATTTATCATTGCGATCCACGTCAGTACACATGGTCAATTCTGATTTATCTTTGTCGGAGTTGAGTAGCTTTTGAATCTGTAGCGCATCTTCAATGGCATCTTTTCCTCGACGGATTGTTCCACTGATGGGACAGGTTTCTACCCGTCTGCCATCAACTCTGACAAACATTTCTGGAGAAGCACCAATTAGATATTCGCCTCCTAAGTTAAAAATAAATCCATAGGGACTGGGGTTAATTTCTTTCAGGATGCGGAACAGTTGAGTAGGGGATTTTGTACAGTGTTTAAAGAAGTTTTGACTCGGTACAACTTCAAATAAATCTCCTCGGCGAAAATATTCTAGGGCTTTTTTAACCTGTTGCTCGTACTCTCCTGATGCATGATCGCAAGTTTGCTCGGGAGTTAGATTTTTACCTCGGTAATCGATCCTTTCACCACTGCGAGGTAAATCTCTAGTAGTACCATTTTGAGTCACAAATTCATATTGCAAACGATATCCCTGTTGCTGATAATAATCAACAATTAATAGTTCATCAGGGAGATACAGTACTAAATCCCGTTGGTCTTCTGCCCGCTGTTGTCGTTTGGACATTTGCTCAAACTGAAACACCAAGTCGTAGCCAAACGCACCGTAAAGTCCTAAATGTTCGTCCTCAGAACTACTAAAGAGCTGAAGAATTTCTCGAACCACAGTAAAAACCGATGGTTGTCGGCTACGTTCTTCTTCAGAAAATAGCCGTTCTGTTGGTTTGACTGAGCCAAAGAGTTGATGATCTTTTCTCTCTAATGCTACTAATTGCGATAGGTTTGACAAACCCTCAGTTAAATACTCAAGCAACACCATCCCGCGCTGGTTATATGCTGTGAGGGTGAAAGTATTGTCGCGAGTTGCCAGTTCTAAAGGTGGATTAACAAACCCGATCGCCCATCTAGTGTAACGTCCTGGATATTCATATTGACTTTTTAGTAAACCTCCCCGTTGAGAGTCAAGACGTAATAAAATTTCTTCGAGGGCAGCTTTGAGCGAAATCTTGTCAACAGTACGAGACACAAAAATACCGCCTTGAGTAGTGTAAGAATGGGGGTCTAAATACATGCTTGATTTCTCCTGAGTAACTGAGTTGGGTTCTGAGAAACAGATAATAGGTAATCAATTCATCTCGGCAAATTTATAGATGAACGAATTTTTTTCACAAATGCACAGACATAAACAATTCCGCGATCGCCGATTAAAATTTAATTTAATTTGCCTTTATGTCCTGTTTTATTGGTTTTTGCTTGATTTCTTGGGCAAATAGCCTAGTTTAGTTATTTATTTCGCCAGTTACGCCACCATCGAGAACAGCTTGATGATGAATGTAGTTGCTGTTCTACGGATGTGTGGGTTTTAATAACTACTTGCTTTGGCATATATTTTTACCTTCAACTAAATTAATCTTAAGGAAGTTGCAGAATAATTGTCAATTTTCTATTTAGAAAAAGATTTAGCTAGAGAGGTAAAGGTTTTCAGAGGTACAGTGGGATAAAATGTCGGACCACGACCGCAGAATTGGGCTAATGGCATCATTTCCTGCATCAGTCGGCTAAAATTTTCTGGTGTAAGAGACTGAGGTCCATCGGACATCGCTTGGGCTGGATTGGGGTGAACCTCAATCATCAAAGAATCTGTACCAGCTGCGATCGCCGCCATTGCCATTGTGGGAACGTATTCTGATTTTCCCGTAGCGTGACTGGGATCGATGACGATGGGTAAGTGAGTTAGCGATCGCAATACTGGTACAACAGATAAATCTAAAGTATTGCGCGTATACTGGCGATCAAAACTACGAATGCCACGCTCGCATAAAATTACATTGGGATTACCAGCATCGAGAATATATTCGGCTGCCATTAACCATTCTTCAATGGTTGCAGATAGTCCCCGCTTTAGCAAAACTGGTTTATTCTTAGCTCCTACTTTTCGTAGTAGAGGATAATTCTGCATATTACGGGCACCAATTTGCAATATATCTGCAACCTCCCCTACCTTATGGACATCGGCTGTATCCATTACTTCGGTGATGATTCCTAAACCTGTCGCTTCTCTGGCTTGAGCCAGTAAGCCTAAAGCACTCTCACCGTGACCTTGGAAGGCATAGGGTGATGTCCGAGGTTTGTAAGCTCCTCCTCTGAGGAACTGCGCTCCAGCAGCTTTTACTACTTGTGCTGTTTCAATAATCATCTCTTCGTTTTCTACCGAACAAGGTCCTGCAATAATAACTAGGGGATGATTTTGACCAAAGGTGACATCACCGTTGGGAGTGGAAACAACGACTTCACTGGGTTGACCTTGACGAAATTCTAAACTGGCTTGTTTAAAGGGCTTTTCTACTCGTAAAACCTGCTCGATGAAGGGGCTAATTTGTTGAATCAGATCGGGATTGATACTAGCTGTATCCCCCAAAAGCGCGATCGCTATTTCGTTTTGACCTACTAGTTCTTTCGGTTCTATATTCTTCCAGCGATGAAGTTCTTGAGTAATTCGTTCTATTTCTGCTGCTGGCGTTCTTTTGTTGATAATTACAATCATTTTTTAGATTTCTCCTCAATTCAACTTGTACGATAATTTTTAAGATTTTTCAGTGCTAAGAAGTTTTCTCGATAATTTCCTTTCCCGAAGCTAGTATGATTGCGACCGCACCAAGCAAACATCCCTACTTAAAGTGTTGCTAAACATTCAATCTCTACTCTGGCGTTGAGAGCTAAACCGCTTGCTCCCATAGCACTACGAGCGGGTAATTTCTCTGGAGAGAAATAGGTAATATAAACCTCATTCATGGCTTGCCAATCTTGGATATCGGCAAGCATCACATCACATTTAACCACTTGCTCCATTGATGAGCCATTTCTTTGGAGGATACGTTTGATGTTTTCCATCGCCTGTTTGGTTTCGGCTTTAATTCCGCCAGGAACTAGTTTTTTAGCCCCAGGAATATTACCGATCGCACCTGAGAGGTAAAGGAAATTATCAACTCGTACCGCTTCAGAAAAAGGAAGATTCAGAGATGTTGTTTCAGTGGAAGTTAAATATTCTACTGAGGTAGTCTGTTGCGATCGCGTTTCACTCTTAGTTACCAAGGTTATTGCCAACAGGATTGGCAATAGCAAAGCGTAAATCGACGGACTAAACTTCATGGTTCTCATCGCAATTATGTCAATAACTGGGTAACTTTTACTAAATTCTTCCAGCGACGAAGTTCTTGGGTAATTCGTTCTATTTCTGCTGTGTTAGAGGGGGCGTGATTTCTCGTTTGGAAGTTAGCAGAAAATTGAACAAGGCAAATGTAGTTAGAGAAATACCAGCAGTTGCCCAAAAGACACCCTGCATACCCCATAAGCCAAAAGAGATCCCCGCCATTAACGGACCTGCTGCTTGACCCAGTGATTGTACGCTGGCATTGACCGCCATAAATCCAGCTCGTGCATTGTCTGCTGCTAATCCCGCTAATAGTGCTTGGCTAGAAGGCATTGCTAAAGCTTGAGCCACACCAAATAAAATACTAGGAAAGAGCAGCAGCCAGGCATTATGAATTGTAGGAATAATCGATAGGGCGATCGCAATAATAATAAAAGCTACTTTAATGAGAGTTATTTCCGATGTTCGTCGCGCTAACCTTCCCACCTGCGAAGCAACCACCGCTAGAGATACTGACATACTGGCTAAAATCAAGCCAATGAGGAATCCCGAAGCACCCAAATTAACTCCTGCCAGGATAGGGAGGTAAGTAATAAAGGCTCCAAATTGAATTGCAAATATGGAACCTCGTGCCAACATAAGTCCCAGCACCGCAGGATTGTTAATACTGTGCCAGATATTTTGCAGATAAATTTTGAGACCGCTATTTTGACTACCACTGGGTTTTTTAGGAAGCTTGAGCACCATTAAAATCAACATTACTAAGGGAAAGGCACTAACTGCTAGCAAAAATGGATATCGCCAACTAAAGGCGGCTAATGCCCCACCCATAATCGGGTAAATCGCCGTACTGATGCCAATTATAGTGACGTTTAAAGACATTGCCGTCGTCAAGGCTTTGCCCCGATAAAGCATACTAATCATAGTGATGGCGATAAAATTTAAGCTAGCAACTCCTAATCCTTGTAGAAATCGCCACACGAGAAGAGTTTGAAAATCCTGGGCAAAGGAACTGCATCCTCCCGCAACAGCAAACAGCAACAAAGAAGGAACTAAGACTTTTCTCATCCCTACGCGATCGGCTAGTATGCCTAAAATGGGAGTCGCAATGCCGATGGGCAGGAAAAAGACGGTCATTACTAATTGGATGTCACTGGAAGAGACATCAAAAACATTAGCTAAATCTGGAAGTATAGGTGCAATGGTTGGCCCACCCATAATCGCAATCAAGGTTACACAAATGATGATATAAAGATTGCGATCTTGAAGAGGATTTTTGTTGCTTGTCAAATCAGGTTTCATAGTTAAGTAATAAATATATGGGCGTGCAAGTTGTCAAATTCGGAAAAAGAAAGATTTAGAAATGTTGTTTCAGTGGAAGTTAAATATTCTGCTGAGTTAGTCTGTTGTGATCGCTCAAGTTCAAATTCAGCAGCATTTTTAAATTTATTTTCATCGCGATTTTCTTGCTAATTTTGGCTGAGGAAAACAACACAATTATATTTACTTTTAAACCTCTCAATTAATTGCTTCGTGTCTTCTATTGCCTGAGTATATTCAGCTTGTTTTTCTGCCTGAATATTGCTTCCTGCTTGCTCAAAAACCTTGTTCAATAATAAATCTAAATCTTCTTGGATTTGGGTCATGTTTTCACATATATTCTGATTGACAGCCTTTTTAGTGGTATTCATTGTTTGACTCCTACATAGTTTCATCCTTGGACTGTATAATCAAATCAGTTATTGTTGAAGATAGCTTGAGGAGTTCGGTCAAATTCTACTTTGCTGTAATCTAGCTGAATGATGCGATCGGCAAGGTTAAAGTAACGATTATCATGAGTGATAACTATTCAATAATTAATCTTGACTTCTGACTCCAGCAATTCTGAATTCTGTTCTAATATTTCTCAAACAAAATCCCTTCTACCCCAACTCCAGGGGCAAATGAAAATGAAATTCCAGTCATTTTTTCAGGTAAAGTTTTTCTCTGATTAGGGTAGTCTAACATAGGGGTTTTTTCTGCTCTTAAAGACTCTTCTTCCAGGCGAAGAATTATTCGCTCAATGACAAATAAAATGGCACAACTCAGCATATTGCCGTGTTGACGCAATATTTCCCAGCTATCTGCTACTTGCTCGTCATTGAGTCCTAAAGAACTCTGTGCTTTCTCAATAATGCGTGTTCCACCAGGATGAACAGCCCACAAATCGATTTCCTCTTTTGTAAGCTCACGATCTGCCAGAAAATTGTTGATAATTGGACCTAAGCCAGCTTCAATGTACTTAGGTAAATCACGGGAAAGCTTACAGGTAATACCATTGTCTGTAATTCCCAAACGAATGCCATCTTCAGTATCTTCAACTAAATAACTGAAGTTATCTTTAATGACGATTTTACCTTGACCAAACAACATACTTTCTTCCCTGGCACCAAGCACCACTGCTGCACATCCATCTCCAAAAATGCTATGGATGATTACATCATTGATGTTATCTTCAAACACGGCATTAATTGAACTCAACTCCAGGCAAATCACCAAGGCTCTCTGGTTGGGATTAGCTTTTATATGGTCGCAGGCAATTCGCAATCCATTCATTGCTGCTGCACATCCCATAAAATGGACTGGTATACGAGCAATGTTTTTTTTCAATCCTAAACTTTTGATTAGTTTTGCATCTATTCCTGGGGCAACAAATCCTGTACTGGTGACAAAAACAATTAGTCCAATAGTATCCTCAATGTTTTGTGAGTAGAAATAATCACCAGGTTGTGTACTTTCTTCAGCAGATTTTAAGGCTTTTTTGGCTACTTTTTCCGCTAGGGGAAGTGCATACTCTTCAAACATCTCCATCCGCTCTTGAATTGTGCCTGGTTTTCGGCTAAATTCATAGGTCTCTTCGGATAATAAATTAATAGCTAAATGTCTTTGCTCAATGCGAGTGTTTTTGTAAATCTTGGCAATGCGGTCTCGATTGCGATTTAAACCTCTAAGATTAGCCACAAATTGAGCAGCATCCGCTTGAGGAATAATATTGTCGGGAGTCCCAGTAGCGAGGCCTTCAATGGTTGCCAATATCTGCTTCGTTGGGATATTGTCCTGGAAAGGCTTTGGCATCAATCCATTTTGCTGTTTTGTCTGAATAGTAGTGATAGTCATAGTTTAAGCCATCCAAATTAAGATTGTTACTGCAATTTTTGTCCTGCTTGAAAAGTAGAGAAGAAAAGCTAATAGCTATTAGCTATTAACTTTTGATTAGATTTAACCAATGCCACTAAAACCAGTAAAACCACTAACAAGATATTCAATACTCATCTTTAAGGCTTCAGGATGGAAATGTTCTTTGAATACTCCAAAGTTTTTTTCTTTTGCCATTACAGATGGAGATGCTAAGTATTGCTCGAATAAATGTGGCAGGCGCTCGAAGAAGAAGTTTTGTGGTTGCAACCATTCAACGTTAAATTTAGTTGCTTCTTCTCTGACAATATCTTCGCTAATTATATTGGCAAAACCACTTTTTTGTTGAGGTAGTATATGGTGGACGCGGTGAGGACCTAAACCTGCTGATAGAAAACAGTCAATATATTTATTGCCAATCATGGTGAAGTCACAGGAGTTTTCAATTTGAAGTGCTGCCCAATCTTTTTTCTCCCAGTTTGTTTCTGTTTCAGTTGTTTCTTCTTCAAAATCGTGACTGGCAAGAACTAAGAAGGTAGTCAGCCAAAGAGTAAGTAAAAATTGACCTAACCAAGCTAGAAAGTCACCGTTAATCGTAAAAACAATTAATTCACCCAATAGCAGAACATGTATTCCAAATGCACCAATAAAGTTTTCTACAGGAAACCTTAGTGGCCATATGTTAATGTCTTTACCGACAGCTTTTCGCTCTTTTATTCCTCCTTGGATCGAGAGTATCGCTACGATAGTTATTTGTGCAAACATACCTGAGATGAGGTGAGCGACTGAATGAATAGTATGAAGGGGAATTCGATAGTAACGAGGTAGTTCTAAGAAAAATGATACGGTGCCATTTTTCTTAACATCTACCTTACTTTCGATAAAAGGATGATGCATTAAATTATGACCGTCAATTTGTACTATTGCTAAGGGGACATAATTAATATCGAATACATTGGCAAAAATTCTATTAAATCCAATTTGGGGGCGATGAAGTAAATAATGTCCCGTACCTGAAAGGGCAATTTTTATCGCTGCCATTAGAGGTACAAAAACATAAATTGGCATATATTGCTCAAAACCTAATCGCAGCCATTCTACGAGTACATATGCAACGACTAACATAACGCTGACGAGATTAAAAAGGAAGTCCATTTGAGCCACCTTTTTTCTCATTTCTGGCTTGTTTAGTCTGGCTCGAATCCGATCGAGTAATTGCCCTTCTTGTTTGAAGTTGTATTTTGGCGTGTCTGTCGAGCTATTAAAGCCCTGAGGAAAAAGAAACTCAGGAGCCCAACAGGTAGGATGAACATCTTCTGGTTTTGCCGAACGCCCCAAAGAATATTTGGCTAAAACTTTTTTCACTTTTTCGGGGTTATGATGAAAAAAGTTGACGAAAGTGGTAATGTCTCTGTTTTTTGTGCGTCGAATGAAAAATTGACCTCCTGGATGCCTGCCAATAAATTCGGTAAGATCGTAAGCCTCACCATCGTAAATCCAGACATTGGGTAATGGTTTATCTTCTAAAGGTGGTGGCAGTTCATATTCGGTTTCTGGCGACGGTAGTGGTAGATCGGCTGCATGATCGTGTTGTGTGAATTGCTCTGAATTGTTGGTGGGTTGGCGATTTTCAAGAACTTGATTGTTACGATCGCTAATATTTTCAGCTGTTTGGTTTTCTTCAACAGTAGTATGGTTATTCATTTTGTTCATTACAATTGTTTGCCTTACTTTTAAAAATGACTTCAGTCATGAAAATCCTGGCAGCCAGTGCTACTGACTAAGGAGTTGGCCCAGATAAATGTGAGACTGATAGAGACGAGTTTGAGGAGGTGAGCGACTGACTAAACCAAGTCAAGCATCCTGATAATTAATCAGCCCCGGGCTGGCACAAGAACACTGAATTTTAGAGCTTTGTTGGGGTCGGAGTCTGAATTGTGCAGCCAAATTTTTGGTCAGGTTATAGCAATTTGAGAACTCGATTAAGATGCGATTACCCTGGTTATTGGTACTTCAAGAACATAGGTTGTTAGATGAATATACCATTGGTCTGATTTATGCTCACGTCTAAAAACTTGTACTGTAATCGGTTTTTGTTTTTCAATAGCATAAAGCAATGATAACTGGCGACGACGACATTCGGTAACTTGAAACGAAATTTCTAGCTTTTGTCCATATTCAGATTGCATAAACCGAGGTAAAGTGACAACAGTAGTAGCAGAAGGTAAACTATCTTATTTTGACCTCTAAAATTGTTTAAGTACCGTACTAAAATTAGCAAGTTCGATTGAGAACTTATCTACTATGAAGCTATAGATTGAAATTCAAACTCAAGACCGGTTCCCTTCAGGCGGGATTGGTACAATTTATTGAATTCTTCTAATTGCTCATTGGAGAAATGGTTTTTCCAGTCGCCTACAACTCCCTTACGTAAGTGTGAACCTTTTTTAATGACTTTAGAGAATTTATTAACTTCTAGATTTGGATTTGATTTCATGGCTTGGAAGGTACATTTTTCTGCCACAGCTTGTGCCTTCTCATCTGATAACTTGAAGCCAAGGAATTCGGCGATAATTTTAACCTGACTTTTAAGATCTTTTTTGAGATCTTCATACTTGAGAAAAAGAACATTTTCATCGTCCTTGTGTGACCACCATTCCAAAATATGGTCAAAGTATGAACCGCCAGTAGGAAGATTTCCCTTTATGAAATATTGTAGAAATTCTTCCCACGTACCATCAAAGTCGAAAACTGGTGCCGAGCACATGAAGTGAAAGAAAGAAACAGCCACATCTTTTGGATTGCGGGCAAGATAGATATACTTCACTGTATGTTCGCTGCTGCGCGGTACTAGAGCAAATGGTAAATGGGTAGACATATAGCGTGGGGAGAGCAAAGTTTCTAGTTGCTCGTGGTTAGCGAAATCAAACATAGGCACTGTGCCACCAATATGATTTGCCTTACCGGAATCTTTTGGCTGAGCAATGCAACGGACGATTTCTGCAAGCCACATGGTTCCTGACTTGGGATAAGTGACCAAAAAGACATCGTCAGGACTAGTTTGGAATGTAGTACAACTTCTCAGTTGTTCTTCAGGCATTAAAGCTGGCCAGATCGACCCGTTTACCTTGGAATGAAGGAAAGGCATTTCCTTAGTTTTAGAGCCATTCATCATTGCCTGTTCAAATTGATTTTTAGAATGCTCTGGAAATTCTCTAAATACAGTGTGTCTGGCAATTTTCAACATTAATTTTTTGATGTTGGATTTGACTAAGTTTTTCATGATATCTATACCTCGAAAGAAGTCTGATTTTTGATTGAGATCGTATGTTTTGCTCATTTTCAAATCCCGTCAATAAGGAAAATTGAATACCTTTCCTACACAGCTAAAAAATATCTGCAATTCAGGTATTTTTTCAGGTATGGCAGGTAACTCGATTAATTATGCACTTTATTCGCGATGAGTCGTTGCGAATAAATTCCTAATTCTTAACTTTTACTCTGTTTTTTCTTCCGTTAAGGTTTCAAGGGGTGCGCTCAAAAACAGTTGGTAATTCCCAAAAGCGATCGCTCTTTGATTGGGGTTGATATGATACGCCACGATAAGTTAGCTTCATGATATTTCTTCTTTAGATATCGATTTCTTTGATTATTAGTATGGATGAAATCTTTGACAGAAAAAATACCCTAAAGTTCAGAAAAATTCAGGATTAACCTTAAGGAAAATTCGGTTGTGTCGCAAATAATAAGCAGGACGAGAATATTTCTTAGAAGATCAATTAATTTAGGCGGCTACTCCGAAGATTTGATTGATGAAACAGATCTGTCCTATGACATCCCCTTTTTTCACATCTTGGATTTGTCCCTTACGAATCATGTTCATCGCTTCGTAGCCTTTGA